>MOXG01000081.1_pt1 | contig 16662 bp, 20 predicted proteins | sample 1471191 | NCBI WGS metagenome assembly MOXG01 (sample SAMN05806437, study PRJNA327811) | mollusc metagenome | isolation source: Phylotype C (NB3) bacterial symbionts from gill | host: Thyasira cf. gouldii | place: Canada: Bonne Bay, Newfoundland | collected 2010-08-19
GTTAGGATGAGGGTGTATTAAATCAATAAGTTACCTATTGATCCCACTCATCCCGGTGGGGCGAGGGGCTTTTACAATATCTTCCTCCATTAGTGGAGGGAAAGTTTTGGCCCTGACGCTCCTGCAAGGAGAAATGTTCGATGGTGGCAGATCAAATCACCGATGCCATCTTGAAGATGGGTAGGTACATGGCAACCACAAGCCCACCAACCAGTGTTCCGATAACGACCATGATAATGGGCTCCAACAGACTGCTGAGTGCGTCAACGGCATTGTCCACCTCCTCCTCATAGAAATCGGCAACCTTGGCCAACATATGGTCCAATGCACCTGACTCCTCGCCGATGGAGACCATCTGGATCACCATGTGGGGGAAGAGTCCCTGCTGTTTCATGCTGAGTTGCAGCGATTGTCCGGTGGCGACATCCTCGCGCATCCGCATTACGGCATCACCATAAATCACGTTGCCAGTGGCGCCGGCGACAGACTCTAGGGCTTCCACCAGCGGGACGCCTGCGGCAAACATGGTGGCGAGGGTACGAGCATACCGGGCGATGGCCGCTTTGTTGAGGATGACACCGATAATCGGGATCCCCAACATGATTTTATCGACTCTTTGCCTGAATTTGCGTGAGCGCTTCCAGGTATAGGAGAAGAGCTGAACGGCACCTATTACCGCAATCACTACGACCCACCAGTAGGATTGCATCCACTCCGACACGGCGATCACCGCCTTTGTAAATGCAGGCAGATCGCCGCCAAAGCTTGAGAAGAGGCTTTGGAACTGGGGTATAACGAAAACCATGATCAAGCCGTGACAAGAAAGGCGACAATGATGATAGAGGCAGGATAGAAGAGCGCCTTTTTGATCTTGCCTTTGAGGGATTCCGTCTTCTCCTTATAGGTCGCGATTTTATCGAGGAGGACTTCAAGAACACCAGCCGCTTCACCGGCGCGCACCAGGTTACAGAAAAGGTCGTCGAAATAAAGTGGCTGCTTCGCCAGCGCTTCCGCCAGGGCGGTGCCGCCTCTACATCGGCTTTGATGGAGAGGATAAGATCCTGCATGGCGGGGTTTTCATGCCCGCGGCCAACGATATCAAAGGCCTGAACCAGTGGGACACCGGCCTCCATCATGGTGGCCAGCTGGCGACTGAAGATGGCAATATCGCCTGGGGTTATTTTCTTTTTCGTGTTGAAGAGACTGATCGGTTTTTTCTTTACCTTCAGCGGGGCTATGCCTTGCTTACGGAGTTCAGCCTGACCAGTGCCATGTTGGCGGCACGGCTCTCACCTTTAATTCGCCTACCACTTTTGTCTGAGCCTTCCCAAACAAAAATTTTGGGTTTTTCAACTTTTTTTCTGGGCTGTTGCCATGATAGTTAATCCTTGGTTACCCGGTTGATCTCTTCCAGGCTGGTAATGCCCGCTTTCACTTTTCTCAGGCCCGACATACGCAGAGTTGCGACACCCTCTGTGGTTGCAAGGGCCTCTAACTGCATGGAGTTGCCGCCCTCCAGGATCATCTTCTCCATATCGCTGGAGATCCTCATTACCTGGAATATACCAACGCGTCCCTTGTAACCGCGAGTGCAGCGTTCACATCCTACGGCTTTATATGTGGTCAAGTCAGCTAATTCTTCCTCTTTGAAGCCTTCCTCTAGTAGTGCTTCTCGAGGAATCTCTTCGGGTTGCTTGCAGTGTTCACAGAGACGCCTGGCAAGGCGTTGGGCCATAATTAACAATACGGAAGAGGCGATATTGAAAGGTGGTACACCCATATTGGCGAGACGAGTCAGGGTTTGTGGTGCATCGTTGGTGTGGAGCGTTGAAAGCACCAGATGGCCTGTTTGGGCTGCCTTGATTGCGATTTCTGCCGTTTCCAAATCACGAATCTCACCTACCATTATAATGTCCGGGTCCTGGCGCAAAAACGCCCGGAGTGCTTCGGCGAAGGTGAGGCCGGTTTTGGTATTGGTGTTGACCTGATTGATGCCCGGTACCTGGATTTCAACGGGATCTTCAACAGTAGAAATATTGACGTCCGGCTGATTCAACATATTCAGACCAGTATAGAGTGAGACAGTCTTACCGCTTCCGGTTGGGCCGGTGACCAGTATCATTCCATAGGGCTTTTTTAGGGCCGCCTCAAACAACACCTGTTGCTCAGGCTCAAACCCCAAAGCCTCAATTCCAACCTGTGCGCTTGTGGGATCAAGGATACGAAGTACGATCTTTTCACCATAGAGGGTAGGGCAGGTGTTGACACGAAAGTCAATGGCACGGTTACGGGATAACACCATTTTGATGCGCCCATCCTGTGGTACTCGCCGTTCCGCAATGTTGAGCCTGGCCATCACCTTCACGCGGGCCGTCAGTCGTGAGGCTATATTGATCGGTGGAGATGCAACTTCAGAAAGCAAGCCGTCCTGGCGGTAACGTACCCTGAAGGTTTTTTCGTAGGGCTCAAAATGGACATCCGATGCCCCTAGATTGATTGCGTCCAATAGCACCTTGTTGACGAAACGCACGACAGGTGCATCGTCAACATCAAGATCACCATCTGTTCCTTGAGGCCGCTCCTCTTCAATGGAGATATCCAGGTTATCCAGATCTGTATCCAGCAGATCCGACATGCTGCTGTCGGCAACATTGAGCGCAGCCTCAATGGAGCGGGTAAGTTTATCCTCTTCAACGAGAATGCCTTCCGTGCTCAGGCCGGTGTGGAACTTGATTTCATCAAGACCTTGCAGGTTGGTGGGGTCGGATACACCAAGAAACAGGCGATTCCCTCTTTTGAACAGTGGTAGCGCGTGGTGTTTGCGCACCAGCTCTTCAGCTACCAGGTTAGTGGGAATAGTTTCAAAATCAAGAACATCAAGATCAAATAGTGGGGCGCCAAATTCATGCGAAGCTGATTCAGCCACTTTTCGGCTGGAAACGAGGCCTTTTTCAATCAGGTGTGTTACAAATGGCTGCCGCTGCTTTCTTGCCTGTTGGTAGGCCGTCTGCGCGCTCTCTTCTGATAGCAGACCATCATGACCAGCCTGCGAGCTAGTCCACTTACACCCATATTTGCTTTAGTCGTAGCCATACTCAAATTGTAGCCATTCTTAGATTAAAGTCAGTCCCGCTTAGCGCCCTTTCCCTCTGGAAGAGGGCCTGGGTGAGGGGGGTAAAATAGCTATCTCACTGATTTTACACATCCTATATCAGAGAGAAGTAATCCCCATGTGTGACGCTTGTCTCACTATTAAGTTGCCGAGCCAGTAACTGACCGGTTTAGTTAATAAATATTCGGTTTACCCTGTCATTCTATTCCAGTTCTAAAGTAGATTATAGCAAAATGGTTCCATCATACTGTGGCAGAAGGTAAATTTTATGGCGATCTTTGCTTTTTGTGAAGTCGCTTCAGATACGATGATAGGTTACTGTTGGCCTAATGTGGGGGTAGTATGTTTGTGAGCCGGGTAAAAACGTCTATCATGGTGGTGTCGGATGTTAACTGTCTGTATTTATAAGAGAATTCATTAATGTGTGACCTGAGTATAGTGTTGCCGGCCTACAATGAGGCGGGGGCTGTGGGCGAGGTTATCTGTCGTATTAGGCAGAGATTTCCTGATGCAGAGATCCTTGTTGTCGATGATAGCTCCAGTGACGCTACCGCAGCCGAAGCTGAAAATGCCGGCGCTCGAGTGGTCCGTCATCTCTACAACATGGGCAACGGTGCCGCTATTAAGACCGGAGCAAGGCATGCAAAAGGTGAGACTATTGTATTCATGGATGCAGATGGTCAACATGATGACCAGGATATCGCGCAACTGATCGAGAAGATCGATGAGGGTTATGAACTCGTGGTGGGGTCTCGAACCAGCGATTCCCACGCAAATATCGGACGCAGTCTTGGTAACCGGCTACTCAATAGATTTGCCTCGCTTATGACCGGCCGTGCAATCCCCGATCTGACGTCCGGTTTTCGGGCGGTTAAACGCGATACTTTCCGCCAATTTATCCATCTTCTGCCCAATGGATTTTCATATCCAACAACATCGACTATGGCCTATTACAGGTCGGGATACCCTGTCACATTTGTCCCTATCAAGGCGCTACCAAGAAAAGGCAAGAGTAAAATCAGTTTTGTGCGGGATGGTATACGTTTCATGGTAGTTATCATGAAGGTGACGACTCTATTTTCACCGATGCGATTGTTCTTTCCCGCAAGCCTGATATTTTTCCTGCTGGGCGTGGGTCGTTACCTATACTTTTATTGGCGTACAGGTAGTTTCTCCAGTATGGCGGGTGTTATGTTCATCACCGCAATGCTTGTGTTTCTGATCGGGTTGGTATCGGAACAGATTACAGCGCTGCATTATGGTATTTCACATTCAAGAATGAATAAGCATCAAGATCATGATTAAGGCGGGTTCAGTGAGTGGGGAAAGAAGAATCTGAGCAGCCCATTGCCGCATTATCCTGCTGCTGTCGAGTTCCATGTGTAGTTGGCTGTTATCTCTGATATGAACTGAATCGTCGTACTGGAAGGAGTCCCTCATCCTGGAAGATAGATCAATGCACAGAGAGTGATGAGCGCAGGAGGCTAATTGCTATGCCACTGAGGGGGTATCTGAGGAAATAGGCATGGCTGCGCAGTTTAGCGACTGTATGTGGTGCCTCGAAACAGGATCTCTTGTCCGCTCTGTGACGCTGTTCGGAATTTAGCGCTTGATGTTCTGAAAAAAAGTACTATCGTGTCCGCATGGAACAACTCTTCGATGCCCTGATCACCTCCAAGATGCGCGTGCGCATCCTGATGCGTCTGTTTTTGAATTCCGAGAATAGGACATATCTTCGTGAGTTAGTGAGTGACTTTGGTGCATCGCCAGGGCATGTCAATAAAGAGCTCGGTCTATTGAAGGATGCTGGCCTGCTGCAAAGTGAACGAGACGGACGTCAGATCAATTACCGGGCGAATACTCATCACCCGCTGTTTCCAGAGCTTCATTCCATGGTTCGAAAGTCCCTTGGAATGGATAGAATTTTGGAAAGTATTATTGAGAGGCTGGGAAACTTGGAAACAGCCTTTTTACTCAATGACTATGCGATGGGTAAAGACAGTGGCTTGATAGACCTGGTGTTGGTGGGGGATGTCGACCTGGGCAACTTGAATGATCTGGTTGGAAAAACGGAACGATATATCGACCGGAAGATTCAGGTCATCGTATTGAGCTATGAGGAGTACATTGATACTGAACCAGAATTTGCAAACAAGTCAAAACTCCTGCTTTGGAGTCGTTCGGAGGGGGTCCTGGCATGAAATCACAGGAGCCAAATTGGACTCAAGTCATTGAACCTCATGGCCGACTTTTTGATTTAAAACTCAAGGAGCTCTGGCAATACCGAGATTTGATCTATCTATTCGTGCATCGCGACTTTGTTGCCCAATATAAGCAGACGATTCTTGGCCCGGCATGGCATTTCATTCAGCCATTGCTTACAACGATTATGTTTACCATTGTCTTTGGCAAGATTGCCAAGATTTCCACTGATGGTGTATCACCCTTTATCTTTTATATGTCGGGGACAGTAATCTGGACATATTTCGCTAATGTTCTGACTGCCACATCAGGTACCTTTACAGGGAATGCGGCAATCTTTGGAAAGGTCTATTTCCCCAGGCTTGTGATACCCGTTGCTAACCTATTTTCTAAGTTAATCGCGTTTACGATCCAGTTCTGTATGTTTCTCTGCTTTCTTATCTATTTCATGTGGCAGGGGGCAGAGGTCGAACCCAACGTGTGGGTGCTGGCTACCCCCCTGCTGCTATTGATGATGGCGGCATTTAGCTTGGGATTGGGTATCATCATCTCTGCGATGACCACCCGTTATAGAGATCTCACTGTTTTGGTTGGATTTGGCGTGCAACTACTGATGTATGCAAGTCCCATCATCTATCCACTATCTGCTCTACCAGAAGAATGGCGTTTCTGGGTTGGATTGAATCCTATCGCTTCCATCGTTGAAGTTTTTCGCCATGCATACCTTGGGACCGGTTCGATTGATATCTTATCGCTTGGATACAGCCTTCTGATGATTAGTGGAATATTGTTTGTCGGTATTGTTATGTTCAATAAGGTTGAAAAAACCTTCATGGACACTATTTAGTTTTCGTGTCATGAGATCCTGAAGTTATGCCAGTTGTCATCAAAGTCGAGAGCTTATCCAAGTACTACCGGCTGGGACTTATCGGTGGGGGAACACTACAGGAGGATTTTTCCCGCTGGTATGCAAAGCTTCGCGGGCGATCAGATCCTTTGTTGAAGGTGGGTGGCGAAAATCATGGAAATCGTCGGAATGGAGAGGTCTGGGCACTGCAGGATATCAATCTGGAAGTTGAAGAGGGTGAGATCCTCGGAATTATTGGCACCAATGGTGCGGGTAAGAGTACCCTGCTCAAGATACTTTCAAGAATTACAGCACCAACCGCTGGACGGACAAAAATCAAAGGCAGGATAGGCAGTTTGTTGGAAGTGGGTACAGGGTTCCATCCAGAACTAACAGGTCTGGAGAATATTTATCTTAACGGGGCTATTCTTGGGATGACTCGCGCCGAAGTCACACGTAAGTTGGATGAAATTGTCGAGTTTTCTGAGGTGGCGCGATTCATTGATACTCCCGTGAAGCGCTATTCATCCGGTATGACTGTGAGATTAGCTTTTTTCAGTAGCAGCGCACTTTAGAACCGGAAATCCTTCTAGTAGATGAAGTATTGGCGGTAGGTGATGCTGCCTTCCAAAAAAAATGCCTAGGAAAGATGGGTGATGTTGCAAGTAAGGGAAGAACTATATTGTTTGTTAGTCATAACATGCAGTCAGTAAGTGATTTGTGCACAAGAGTTGCTATGCTGAAGCATGGAGTCATGGATAGGGCTGGGAACCCTGATGAAGTGATTGACTATTACTTGAGAGAAACAAGTAACGACAGTGAATGGTATATACGTAAGGAAATTGAAGATAAAGAGATATTTATAGATAAAGCATTTGTTACTGGCGGTCCTGATGGAAAAAGCAGTCATGACAAGTCTGATAATTCCATCTTGACGATAGAGTACACAGTCAATAGAAGTAAGGTTGATTGTGTTATTGCAGCACAGGTTGTCGATGTTTTGGGTGGGATTATATCAACAATAATTGATATTGATGCAGATGAGCGTGCATTTAGAAAACTGCAAGGACACTATGTAACACGTCTGAGTCTGCCTACCAGTTTGCTGAATTCTGGTTCATATTTTGTAAACATATCTATATCAGATATGAAGAGCCATAGATATGACTATATTGAAAAAGCATGTCGATTTGAGGTGCTTCTAAATAGTAGGACCAGTATTGCTGTCGAGGGAAGAAAGGGAGGGCTGCTGTTTGTTGAAAAATGGCGTACAGAAAAGATCTTATATAATGACTAGTGGGTGTTTTTCTTGTTGCCCTCAATGGGCTTGTTAGTAAGTAGTATGAATTCATACTCTGGCATTCTGAGTCTGAGGCACCTTAGGACTTTTATAAACATATTAAAGATGCTTTTTTTTAAATTAAAGCAGGTTCTATTATTGGGAGGTGAAGAGGTTGATGGACGGTATATAAGCCAGTGGTTTCCAAAAAAAACCACAAGTAATAAATCTTACTGTAAATAATTCATGTGACTCTAAATGCGTCATGTGTAATATTTGGAAAAATAAGAAAGTTCATGAATTAACCGTAGATGAATTGTATGCAGTAATGATTGACTCGCTCTATTCCGATATAGTTCATGTGGGAATAAGTGGAGGTGAGCCAACCTTACGGAAAGACTTGTCTGAAATCGTATCTTGTGTAATTAAGGTACTTCCTACTTTACATGGAATTAGCGTTATTACAAATGCCGTAAATAGTAGGCGCACTATTTCAGTTATTGATCGTGTAATTAGTGTGTGCAAAGAGAGTAGGATAGCACTGAGTGTTATGGTATCCCTAGATGGTATTGGCGAAGTTCATGACACTTCACGAGGTAAGCAGGGAGGATTCTCCTCTGCAGAGAAGGTGATCGCACATCTGAAAAAAAATTCCAATATTTCCTTGAGCGTCGGTTGTACTATCACTAAGTCGAACGTATGGGATTTAGATGAATTTCTTGATTATGCCAAGGCAAATGACTTGGTTGCCAGGTTCAGGGTGGCTGAATTTATTAATCGATTGAGTAATTATGACAGAAGCGAATTCATCAGAAATTTTGATGGTGATGAGTTGTACCAGCTGCGTCTGTTTTTTATGAAGTTGATTTATCAATATGAACCGCTAAACGAAGTAAAGCGAACATACAAAAATATTTTCTTGATGCTGGGTGGTGGAGCGCGTATTACAGGGTGTCCATACAGATCTGATGCAATTCTTTTGAACTCGGAAGGATATCTTGCCTATTGTGCTCCTAAATCAAGTCTCTTGGGCAGTGGGCTAGATAATTCATCGTTAAATATTTATAAAAATAATTTAAAAGAAAGGCGAAGGATTATCAATGAAGACTGTTCTGGATGTATTCATGATTATTATTCTGAAGTGACCTTTAAGGAATGGTTAAATGAACAGGTAGATCTTTTGTCAGATTGGTTGCTGAATATAGATTCTTGGAAGTATGTTGGAAAAATTGTTCCGTTGTTAAGGGGTGGTAAGCTTTATGAAACAGGCGGCAGTAAAAAGAAAGTACTTATTGTTGGGTGGTATGGAACAGAAACTGTAGGAGATAAGGCGATACTAGGCCAAATATTTCGTGAATACAGAGAAGAGTCTGGTGGATGTGTAGAGTTTTGCTTGGGGAGTCTCAATCCATTTCTAAGTGAAATTACCTGTAAAGAGTTGGGTGTAAATGCGTCGGTAATAGATGCTAAGAGCATAGATTTATTGAGGGCAGCAAAGTACGCAGATGAAGTGGTAATGGGTGGTGGTCCATTGATGCATCTTGAGGAGTTGTATATACCGTTATTGTGTTTTTCTACAGCAAAAAAGTATAAAAATAAAACAAAAATATACGGTTGTGGGATTGGTCCGCTTGACGGAGATGGGTATATTACTACGGTAAAAAATATATTGATGCTGTCAGATACGATATATTTGAGGGATAGTCAGAGTGTTGAATATGCAAAATTCCTAACAGGTCGGGCAGATATCTGTCAGGTGGATGATCCTGCGAGAAACTATATATTGCAAAGTCAACCAAGGAAGCTGGGTAGAAAAAAGAATGAACTTGCGTGTTATTTACGGGAGTGGCCCGCTGAGTATGGAGGTGGACTTGCGATAGAAGAATTTATATCTCGGAGGGTACGGTTGGAGAGAGGGTTGGTGCTTTTTATAAAGAAGAAGGCTAAAGAATTAGGCGTAGAAAATATAAAATTCTATCATATGCATAATTTTGTACACGGAAGTGACGATAGAGATTTTTCAATTAGGTTCATTCGTGAGTGGTTTTCTGGAGATGATGAAGTAAGTTTTGATAATCGGCTTTCTACTGTCGATGGCATTGTCGATAGTATGAAAAGTGCGGAGTATTGTGTGTGCATGAGGTTTCACTCGGTATTGTTTGCGCATGCATTAAATGTGAGATATACGGCTATTGACTATACCAGTGGTGGGAAGATATATAACTATTTATATGATCACGATGAATTAAGCAGAATGGTTGAAATTAATGAATTGATTAGCATGGGTGATGCGTGATGAATCGGGAGTTTTTTATATCTCAGTATGGCTTAACTGGAAGAAACATATTCTGGGCTTATGTTGATCTATGAATGTACTACATATAAATACGTCTGATATTGTTGGTGGTGCAGCGATAGCAGGTTATCGGCTTCATAATGCATTGCTTGATCATGGTATTGATTCAAATATGCTAGTTGGTAACAAGAGTTCTACCTCTAGCAGGGTGGAGTCAATTAGAAAACACAGGATTTTAGATCGAGGGATGGTGTTTGCAAGCCAGTTAATTGGGCTGAACTATACTTTAACTCGGAGTGGATCACGCTTGCAGGCGCATAGGTTTTATACTGATGCTGATGTGCTTAACCTGCACAACTTGCATGGTGGTTATTTGAATTATCTTTTCCTTAAAAAAGTTATTCAATCGAAGCCTGTAGTATTCACTTTGCACGACATGTGGGCAATGACGGGGCACTGCGCATACAGTTTACGGTGTGATCGTTGGCGCAAGGGGTGTGGGCATTGTCCTGACAGAAAAACATATCCATGGATATATTTAGACAATACAAGGTTGGAGGTGTGGCTGAAGAGATCAGTCTTCAGCCACAAAAATCTTCATGTTGTCACACCAAGTCGTTGGTTGGCTGGTTTAGCAAAAGATAGCCTGCTTGGCTGTCATGAAATCACGTGTATTCCTAACGGGCTGGATCTAAGTGTGTTTCGTCCACTTGATAAGGTGCAAAGTAGGGGGATACTTGGCATACCACATTCACCATTTGTTTTGTGCTTTGCTTCTGAATATCTATACGATCCACGTAAAGGTGGAGATTTATTGATTCGCGCCCTGAAGAACTTGCCTGTGCATATTAAGAATTCCATGTGCTTAATGACGTTTGGTCATACAATGGATGAATTGACAAACGCTGGGATTGCCACGATAAACCTCGGCTATATAAGCAATGATCATTTGAAAAGTCTGATTTACTCAGCTGCCGATGCCTTTGTACTACCTTCTATTGCAGATAATCTACGCTGGTGCTGCAGGAAGCGATGGCCTGTGGTACGCCGGTTATAGGTTTTGATGTTGGTGGCATACCAGAACTCGTACGCCATCGTGAAACAGGACTGCTTGCTCAAATGGGTGATGTAGAGAGCCTTGCTGAAGCTATAGTACAAATGATGGATGATCAAGAGGGTAGGGTTCACATGTCAGCTAATTGTATAAATGTGGTTGGTAAGGAGTACGATGTTAAGCTTCAGGCTGAGCGGTATTCTGACGTATATCGTTCTATTTATAATCATGATTAATTGACTCCCTCCCATGAAGGCATACCCTAAGATATCAATTGTAACTCCCTCCTTCAATCAGGAAAAATATTTAAAGAGGGCATTATTAAGCGTTCTCGAGCAAGGTTATCCTAACCTCGAGTATATAGTGATTGATGGTGGTAGCACGGATAGTAGCACCGAAATAATTGAGTTAGTGAAGGATCGGTTGCACTATTACATATCGGAGCCAGACGAAGGACAGTCGCATGCAATTAATAAGGGGTTTGGAATGGCGTCTGGTGATATTCTTGGTTGGGTCAATTCAGATGATTACCTTGAGCCAGGGGCTCTCCATAAAGTAGCCATGTTCTTAAGCACGGTGGATCAACCAGCCTGGGTTGTTGGTGCTAGTCGTTTAGTGAACTCAGATGGTAAGCAGTTATCGATACGGAGGGCTAAGGCTATAACGGAGACAACTTTTTATCGCTGGACATCTGACTGGTTTCCCCAGCAATCCACATTTTGGAATCGTGCGATGTGGGACAGAGTTTCCCCACTGGACGAAAATCTACATTATACGATGGATCTTTCGCTATGGTATCGCATGTTTGGGCTTGCAAAGCCGCATCAAGTCCCAGATATTCTTGCTGCATATCGATACCACGATCAGGCAAAGTGTGTAGATCAGCCTGATGCTGCCAAGTGTGAGCAGAAGAAATTGGTCTGTAAGTGCTAACTGCAGAAGTCATACAGCAGGGCGATACTGGATATGTCGATAGCGAGTACCTGCAACCACTCTTTAAGACTATTGGTGATATGGCAGATGACTATGCTGAACTCAATGAGCTATTATCCATATCAAATGCAAAGCTTGAACGAATAAAACATCACGCTGTTATTGGGCGGGTAATCAAGTTTTGGAAACTGGTTGTAAATCGAAACTTTAATGTGTAGTAGTTGACTTTAATGTGTAGTAGTTGACTTTGATTGTTCTAGGATGTTGTTTATGAATCGAAATTCAAAATAAGGTCTGTAATATATAGTGGAGTCTCAGATGCATATTGCCATATGTTTTTGGACAAATATAATTGTGAAAATTTATGAGAAATGGTCCATTAGGTTGTTGCTAGCACTTGCCTAGGTGAGTTTCTACGAGGGTGTATTTTGCTTTACAGTTATGTCTTTTTAATAAAATGCAATATTATCAATCGATTGAGTACTGTCAAGGAAGTTAAATGAAAGCTATTACTCTATTAATCACCTGTTTCCTGGGTGCGCTCGCTACAAGTGGACCCGCTTATGCTTATCTCGATCCCAATTCAGGCAGCCTTATACTGCAGATTCTGCTTGGTGGGTTTGCCGGTATAGCCGTTGTTCTGAGGGTTTTTTGGGGTAATTTTATCTCCTTGTTCAGGTTCAGTTTCATGAAGTCTGATGCTAAAAAAAGTGATGATGAACAATAAGCTTTATATGGTGCCAGGTTGGAACCGTGGATAAAAAATGACCAGATGCAAATATGACACAGGATCATTTCGTGATCGGGATGCGCGTGTATTTCGAGTTAATGAGCAGGTTTTTCGTGGACTTAGTAAAACAGCAAAATCTGATTGGAGCAGGCTAAGGCAAACCGGGTTTTATAAAAAACTGGTTAGTGATAAAAAGCTGGTGAGAACCAAGCTACTGGAGGTTTCAGATCCTGGTTTGAGCGCTTCGTTAGCCAAAGAGTGGGAAGCAGTACTTTCTCACGAGACTATCCCATTTATCTCTTACCCATACGAGTGGTCATTCAGTATGCTGAAAGATGCGGCGCTGCTGCATCTTGATATCCTCTTAAAGGCACTTGAGGAGGATATGATCTGCAAGGATGCATCGTCATACAATATCCAATGGTGTGGTGTTAATCCCATATTTATTGATATCACCTCATTCCAATCCCTAAGGCAGGGTGGATTATGGGTTGGCTATCTGCAGTTCTGTGAACTGTTTCTCTATCCTTTGCTACTGAAGGGGCATAGGGGTATACCCTTTCAGTCCTGGCTACGTGGCAGTATTGACGGAATCAAAGTCACGGATATTAATGCCTTGTTTGGCTGGTCTTCGATCACCCGTCCCGGAGTTTTGAAGCATATAAAATTGCAGGCTGCTTTCCAACGCCGCTTTGGGAGTACACAGCGTAATTTTCAGGAAGATATGGGAAAATCAGGTTTCTCAAAGAACCTTATAAAGGGCAATCTTGAAGGTTTAGTAAGAGTTATCAATGGCATGAATTCAGGGAAAAGTGACTCAGTCTGGATCAATTATCAGGATGAGAATAATTATTCTGATGACGAAGTCATAGAAAAAAAGAGCTTCCTAGAAAATATCATCAGCAAACGGCATTGGGGCTTGGTTTGGGATATCGGATCAAACACCGGTGACTATTCAAAAATTGCAGCTAAGAACAGTGATTATGTTGTGGCGATGGATTCTGATGCTGACACTGTCGACAAACTATACAACACGCTTGTCAATGAGAAGTGCTCGAACATAATACCACTGGTAATGGATATAAAGGATCCGTCACCAAATTGGGGATGGCGGGGTTTAGAGAGGAAGTCCATCACCGATAGAGGCAGTTCCTGATCTTCGTTCTCTGTTTGGCTGTAATTCATCATGTCGTTATCGGTGCAAATATACCTATGAACGAATTTATCACATGGCTGGCTGGGTTAGAGGCATCTGTTGTTATTGAGTTTGTCAATAAACATGACCTGATGGTTAAGAATCTTCTTCTAAATAAAATGGATAACTACGACGATTATGAACAGGAGTACTTTGAAAAAAGCCTGGGCAGGTGTTTTAGGATCCTACATAGAAATGAGCTAAGGGGAGGTACTAGGACACTGTACTTTCTTGAGAACATCAGCGTATAACCTGCTTATTATCAGATCTGTGCGATGTGTTGAACCGACAAAAAATTAAAATACACCAATGATTGATTATACTTAATCCATGAATTTGCAATCAGTAAATATGAAGTCATTTATACGGTCGAGTTTACTTACGATCATATTGTCATATACTTTCTTCTTTTCTGAGTGGCTGTTCTTTACCACCAAGCCCTCCTTTCTCACCTCTCTTCCGGCACTGGAGGCGGTATCAGTTTTATTTGTGGCAGTGATACCAGTCGCGATTGTTGCCGTGGCAGCACTGGTAATTATATGGGCCTTGTCACTTATCGTGCGCCATGCACGCCTAGAAAAGTTTTCACTCTATATAATCTATATAGTACCTTCCCTTCTATCGACCGCCACAATATTTCTTCTTATTGAAAACTTCACTTACACACTTTTTGAGTTCAACATAGGATCGTTTGCCTGGCTAGGTCGCTATATTTATGGGGTGGGCCTGATTGCTTTTTTGCAGCTGATTCTGGAATATTTTGTACAGAGTGATATTACGCTAACTATAAATAAATCGGTCAGGTTACATGCGTCGACTGCAGTTATCCTTACAGGGCTCTCTATTGTATTTATATTTCTCAATATTTTGGTACCTTCAGAAACTAAACAACGGTCTCTAAGTAGTATTGAAGCTTCAAAACCAAATATACTGATTATTTCCACAGATGCGTAAATGCCATGAATAGTTCTATTTATGGGTATAAACGTCAGACAACAGAGTTCCTAGAAAAATTGAAGGAAGAATCTCTGTTTGCTGAGAACAATTATTCCAATTGTGCACACACTGGATGTTCAATTGCATCCCTGCTTACTGGGAAAGATCCACTAAAAACAAAGGTTATCTTTCCGCCGGACATACTGGCAGGAAAAAATGCTTATGAGCATTTGCCAGGTATTCTGCAAAGTTCCGGATACAGGACAATCGATATAAGTGTTAGGCATTATGCTGACGCCTATGATCTCAATATCAGACGCGGGTTTGACCGGTCAAATGGTCGGTCGGAAAACATAGACTTTCTGTCGGTTTCTGAATACAGGCAGTTGCAAGGCGTCACAGGTGATGCAGGCTACTTTCTTCGGCAGTCCTATGAACGACTCCAGGAGAGAGTTTTTCACTTGGTGGGTGTGCAGGAAATGCAGAACAGCTATCAGAAAGTGACAGTACCCTGGCGTTTGCGAGATGGAAATGGAATGGGTCAGATCCCGAGCGAGTTGATGAGCTTCTTAAGTTTATTGATGCTGATAGTAACAGTTTTTTTGCACATCTCCATTTTATGGATACTCATGGTGGCAGGTTCAGCCCAAGGAAACCTTATTATTCAAGAGGTAAAAGGCAGAAAAATGATTGGATGGTCGATTTTTATGATGATTCAATTAGGGACTTTGATAATTACGTCAAGGAGATAGTCGGACATCTAAAGGAAGTGGGAAAATTTGACAGTACCATAATAGTAATAACATCTGATCATGGAAAGAAAAGAACCACGCATCATCGTCTACCGCTCATGATCAGATTCCCCAAAGGTGAACACAAGGGGGTCATAAAGGACAACAGCCAGCGCCTCGATATTGCTCCGACAATTCTTGATTATCTGGGCGAGGAAGTGCCTCAATGGATGGATGGAAAATCGTTGCTAGAAGAGAATACTGGTAAGTTTCGTCCTATCTACAGTGCCTTTACGAAGAGGCCGGATCAATTTGCTGGCGGCTTGTGGGCTGTGGCTGACAGGTCGCCTCCATTCTACAGTCTCGGTGCGCTAGCGGTCATCGTATGTGACAGGTGGTATAAATTGTCTCTAAAAACGGGGAGTGTTGAGGTTAGGCCTGTCAAAGGTCATACCCAGATATGTAGACGAGAGTCCATGCCGGACGTAAATGAGGCAAAAGAGAAGTTGCTGGATCTGCTGCAGAGGAGTGGTTATAGAATACCCGACGGAAAACTTGAAAATCTGATCCGGGAAGAGGCGTGATCGACAGGCTGTTGTAGAGATCGCCAATTTATAAGAGTTACTGGGTGTGTCTGTATGCGCAGTAGAACTGCTTCCGTTTCAGCACTGGGATCAATTGGCTGAAGGTGGCACCCATTCGCCAGAGCTCTGATGGTTATGTTGGCGATTTTGGAGCGGTCGGAAGCAGGTGGCTGTGTATGTCAGCAACGTCTACAGCCACAAGAGATACCGCCTGCTATGGAGCGCTGAGGGGCGCGCCTGGAAAATTCTAGAAGGATTTTTTGACTGGTATGGCCGGGGGCTTAGCGATTAGATTGAGAGCATGTGCTGATATATGACCGTATGTTGGCATCGTAATGGCAAGGGCTCCCAAGGCGATTCGGATATTTGACGAGTTCCATATTGTTCAGCACCACAACCAGGCCATGGGCTAGGTCCGCCGGGACGAAATCCGGTAAAAGGATAAGGGCCACAAGGTGCTGATGGCCAAGACCCGGTGCATCTGGCTGAAGAGCTCCTGGAACCTCACGGACAAGTTGCAGAGCTGCTCATCAGAATTGGGGTATCTGAATCTCAAGATTAATGGTGCTCACCTTCTTATGGATGACTTTCTTGAAGTGGTGGTCATACACCTATGCAGGGGATCAGGAATGATATTAGTTAAGTATCTCAGAGATAGGATATGACAAACAAACAACCAAATAGGCAAAACATGAACCCCAAATACAACATAGAAATAAGTATTGTATACGATGATGAATGGAAAGGATTACCATCTATTGCG
>MOXG01000082.1_pt1 | contig 16626 bp, 14 predicted proteins | sample 1471191 | NCBI WGS metagenome assembly MOXG01 (sample SAMN05806437, study PRJNA327811) | mollusc metagenome | isolation source: Phylotype C (NB3) bacterial symbionts from gill | host: Thyasira cf. gouldii | place: Canada: Bonne Bay, Newfoundland | collected 2010-08-19
GCCACCGCTAAACGCGTGCCATCGGCGACAAACTCTTCACTTACCCAGCGCCCCTCAGCAGGCCAGATATGATCGTTCAGCCAGGTCATCAGCGGCAGATCATCTGCCAATCCGCGCAGCAGGCTCATTGCCGCGTGTGTATGAGCGTTGATAAGTCCCGGAATCAGCGCATGCTGAGCCAACTCGTGAACTGTCTCGGCACTGTACTTCTCTCTGGCTTGGTCACTGGGGAGTATCTCTAGTATTCGGCCACCCTGAATTGCCAGGGCATGATGCTCAAGTACGGCATCTTCAGGAATTACCGGAATAATCCAGCGTGCGTGTATCAGTGTATCGATAGTCAAGACGGCCTCTCAATTCGTGGGTAGAATAGTTAGAGTTCATCCAGAAACACACAGACAGGACGCGGAGGTCGCAAAGGGGAGCAGAGTGCGCAGAGAATTTATGCTGAAAGCATAAGTTTCTCTGCGACCTTTGCGCTCCTCTCTGTTCTCTGCGTTCCATTTTTTTGTTTCGGAACGAAGACCAGCTAAATTTGCCACGGGATAAGATCAGATGGAAGCACAACCTCTCAATATTCGCGCCGATGCCGATCATGCCATTGTCTGGGACAACGATCGCCTCTATCTGCTGGACCAGAGAATACTTCCCGGCCAGGAGGAGTATATCGAGTTGCAGACGGCTTCCGCGACAGCCGATGCCATCCGCGACATGGTGGTCCGTGGTGCGCCCGCTATCGGTATCACAGCGGCATTTGGGGTGGTGTTGGCAGGCCGTAGTTGTTATAGCCAGTTTAGCTCTGAGTGGAAACGACATATAGGTGAGGAACTTGGGATACTTGCCGCCTCCCGGCCTACCGCCATCAATCTCTTCTGGGCGCTGGAGAGGATGAAGCGACTGGTTGCCGGTCTCGGTGACGGTGATCCTGAAACTGCCCTGCTGGCAGAGGCCAAGCTGATCCACGAAGAGGATATCGCCTCCTGTAAAACCATGGGGGCCTTCGGTGCCGAGTTGATTGAGGATACTACTTCGGTGATCACTCACTGCAACGCCGGGGCGCTGGCCACCGGTGGCTATGGCACCGCACTCGGAGTGATACGCAGTGCTTATGCCGCCGGCAAGATCAATACTGTCTATGCTGATGAGACCCGGCCCTGGCTGCAGGGCTCACGACTGACTGCCTGGGAACTGATCCGAGATGATATTCCGGTGACTCTGCTCTCTGATGGTGCCGCAGCCAGCCGCATGGCACGGGGCGGAGTAGGCTGGGTTATTGTCGGCTCGGACCGTATCGCCGCCAATGGTGATGTAGCCAACAAGATCGGTACCTATCACCTGGCGGTGGCGGCAAAGTATCACGGCGTTAAGGTAATGGTGGCCGCACCCACCTCTACTATTGATATGTCGGTCTCCTCCGGTGCTGATATTCCCATTGAATCCCGTGCCTCGGAAGAGCTGCTCTGCTGCGGTGGAAAACGGGTGGGGGCAGAGGGGCTGTCAGCTTGGAATCCGGTATTTGACGTCACTCCTGCCTCGCTGGTGGATGCCATCGTCACTGAGCGGGGAGTCGTGCTCTCGCCAGACTCGAAAAAGATGATCGATTTAATGGCAATTACCCCTGAGAGGGGCTGAAAGCCGTTTTAAGGCGCTTTAGTGACAGACGGCACCCCCAAGATCGTGTTAGTATCCGGGGTCTGGATGTGCTCTTTTTTGACTAGATCTTACCGCCTCAGATCTAGTGAAGGAGCTTGGGGTTTCAAGCAATTGCCGGTAGCGGCAGATATAACAAATTACCTATGACCGAATTTGCGAAAGAAGTTCTACCGGTCAATCTCGAAGACGAGATGCAGCAGTCCTACCTCGCCTACGCTATGAGCGTAATCGTCGGACGCGCCCTTCCCGATGTCCGTGACGGACTCAAGCCTGTTCACCGCCGCGTACTCTACGCCATGAGCGTACTGGGAAACGACTGGAATAAACCCTACAAAAAATCGGCCCGTGTGGTCGGTGACGTTATCGGTAAGTACCATCCTCACGGCGACACCGCTGTGTACGACACCATTGTCCGCATGGCACAGCCATTTTCCATGCGTTATATGCTGGTCGATGGTCAGGGTAACTTCGGCTCGGTGGATGGTGATGCACCGGCGGCAATGCGTTACACCGAAGTGCGCATGGCCAAGATCGCCCACACTATGCTGGACGATCTGGATAAAGAGACGGTCGATTTCACCCCCAACTACGATGAATCGGAGCATGAGCCTTCGGTTCTTCCTGCGCGTACCCCCAATCTACTGATCAACGGTTCCACCGGTATTGCTGTTGGTATGGCGACCAACATACCGCCACATAGCCTGACCGAGACGGTCAACGGTTGTCTCACCCTTATAGATAATCCGGAAAGCACTATCGATGAGCTGATGGAGGTAATACCCGGCCCGGATTTCCCAACTGCTGCGATGATCAACGGTGCCAGTGGTATCCGTGAGGCCTATAAAACCGGTCGAGGCCGAATCTACATCCGTGCCCGTGCTGAAATCGAAAACATGGAGCCCAGTGGTAAACAGCGGATCGTCGTCACTGAACTGCCATACCAGGTGAACAAAGCTCGGCTGTTGGAGAAGATTGCCGAGCTGGTGAAGGAAAAACGCATTGAGGGCATCACCGAACTGCGTGATGAATCCGATAAGGATGGTATGCGCATGGTGGTGGAACTGCGCCGTGGCGAGGTAGCGAGGTGGTGCTCAATAACCTCTATCAGCACACCCAGATGCAGAATGTCTTCGGCATCAATATGGTCTCCCTGGTAGATGGTCAGCCACGTCTGCTCAACCTCAAGCAGATGCTGGAGTACTTTATCCGCCATCGCCGCGAGGTAGTCACTCGCCGCACACTGTTTGAACTGCGCAAGGCGCCGCGCCCGTGCCCACGTGTTGGAAGGTCTGGCTGTTGCACTGGCCAATATCGATGAGGTGATTGCGCTCATCAAAGCTGCTGCCAGCCCGGCAGAAGCTAAGAAAGGGCTGCTGGAGCGCCTCTGGCAATCGGGTACGGTTGAAGCGATGCTCGAAAGTGCAGGCTCTGATGCCTCCAAGCCTCAAGACCTGGACCCAAGCTTTGGCCTCACAGCTGAAGGCTATCGCCTGACAGAGACCCAGGCTCAGGCTATTCTTGAACTGAGACTGCACCGGCTGACCGGTCTTGAGCAAGATAAAATACTCAATGAATACAGTGAAATAATTGATAAAATTAAAGAACTGCTTGATATTCTATCCAGCTCTGAGCGGCTAATGGAGGTGATCCGTGAAGAGTTGGTTGCAATCCGTGACCTGTATGCTGACGAGCGCCGGACTGAAATCATTCATAGTAGACTCGACCTGACACTTGAGGATCTGATAACCGAAGAGGATGTGGTGGTCACGCTCTCTCATGCCGGATACGCCAAGGCCCAGTCTGTGGATACCTACCGCGCCCAGAAGCGGGGCGGCAAGGGTAAGTCTGCCACTGCGACTAAAGATGAAGATTTTGTCGACCAGCTATTTGTTGCGAGTACCCACGATACGATTCTCTGCTTCTCCAGTCGCGGTCGTGTCTATTGGATGAAGGTGTATCAACTACCTCAGGCAGGGCGTAATGCGCGTGGTAAGCCAATCATTAATCTACTGCCTCTTGAAGAAGGTGAACGTATCAATGCTGTGCTGCCCATCCGTGAATATACGGAAGATAAGTACATCTTTATGGCTACCAGCTCCGGCACGGTGAAGAAGACGTCTCTGGTCGCATTCTCCCGCCAGCGTGCCAGCGGCATTATTGCCGTCGACTTGAGAGATGATGATCAGCTTGTCGGTGTTGCCATTACCGATGGCAATCAGGACATCATGCTCTTCACATCGGCCGGTAAGGCGGTTCGCTTTGAAGAGAGCAAGGTGCGAGCCATGGGACGCACCGCTTGTGGTGTGCGCGGCGTGCGATTGGATGAAGGACAAAAGGTAATCTCCCTGATCATTACCAAACCGGATCACACTGTCCTAACCGTTAGTGAGAACGGCTTTGGCAAACGCACACCAGTCGATCAATTCCCGGTAAAAGGACGTGGCGGTAAGGGGATTATCTCGCTCAAGAGATCCGAGCGTAATGGTGCTCAGATTGGTGCAGTGCTGGTCGCCGATGATGACGAGGTGATGTTGATTACTGACGGCGGTACGCTTGTCCGTACTCGGGTATCAGACGTCTCGGTGATGGGGCGTGACACTCAAGGGGTGATGATGATTCGTCTCACCAAGAAAGAGAAACTGATCGGCATCGCCCAAGTCGAGTCCCTGGACGAGGAAGAGGATCAGAGTAGTGAAGATATAGAGAGTGATGAGGCGTAGGGTGATGGTGAAGTAGCTGCTTTCTCTGCCTGGAAATCATATTAATTTTAATAACCTATAAAGATATTGTGTTGGAGAGTTGAAGATGTCCCGAACTTATAATTTCAGTGCCGGCCCGGCCGCTTTGCCAGAAGAAGTTCTGAAACAAGCCCAGGAAGAGATGTTGGATTGGCAGGGTTGTGGCATGTCCGTGATGGAGATGAGTCATAGGGGCAAAGAGTTTATGTCCATCGCCGCCCAGGCGGAGACAGACCTGCGCGATCTTCTCGCCATTCCCTCTAACTATAAGGTCATGTTCCTTCAAGGCGGCGCATCCAGCCAGTTCTCCATGGTTCCGATGAACCTGCTTGGCGGTAAGAAGGGTGCCGACTACATTAACACCGGTTCCTGGTCCAAAAAGGCGATTGCCGAAGCGAAAAGATACTGCGAAGTAAATATTGCCGGCGCGTCACCTGATGGAGTGTTTACCGTACCCTCACAGGATCAGCTGCAGCTCAATGCAGATGCGGCCTACGTTCATTACACCCCCAACGAAACTATCCAGGGTATTGAGTTCCCCTACGTACCTGAGACAGGTGATGTTCCTCTGGTGGCGGACTTCTCGTCCACTATCATCTCCCGTCCCGTTGATGTATCCAAATATGGCATCATCTACGCTGGTGCACAGAAAAATATTGGCCCGGCTGGGCTGACGGTGGCGATTGTTCGCGAGGATCTGATCGGTGACGCCATCGAAGGTACTCCTGCAATGTTCACCTACAGCACTCTTTCGGGTGCAGACTCGATGTACAACACGCCCCCGACTTACAGCTGGTATCTTGCGGGCTTGGTGTTCCAGTGGCTTAAGCGTAACGGTGGGCTTGAGGGTATCGCTGAGATTAACCAGCGCAAAGCAGCAAAGCTTTATAGCGCCATAGACAGCTCCGACTTCTACGCCAATCCGGTGGATATTAACTGTCGCTCCTGGATGAATGTTCCCTTTACCCTGGCTGATTCAGCACTCGATGGTACCTTCCTTGAGGGGGCTAAAGAGGTAGGACTGGTAACTTTGAAAGGCCATCGCTCAGTAGGTGGTATGAGAGCAAGCATCTATAACGCAATGCCTGAAGCCGGCATTCAGACACTGGTCGATTTCATGGCTGATTTCGAGAAGCGTCACGGTTGATAAAGTGCTACCAACGCGCAACTGATTATATTAATGATAAAGGTTAAATATGAAGCATAAGATACTGACATTAAACAACATATCATCAGCCGGGCTTGATCGACTACCACACGAAAAGTATGAAGTTGCGTCAGAGATTACTCACCCTGATGGCATTCTCCTGCGCTCATACAAGATGCATGACATGGAAGTTCCGGAGACGCTGAAGGCGATTGGACGCGCCGGTGCCGGGGTCAACAATATCCCGGTAGACAAAATGACGGAGCGGGGTATTCCGGTATTCAATGCTCCCGGAGCCAACTCAAACGCTGTAAAAGAGCTAGTACTTGCCGGTATGCTGATAGCGGCGAGAAATATTGCTCAGGCCTGGTCTTTTGCCAAGGGCCTTGAAGGGCAGGATGCTGCAATCAGCAAGAGTGTCGAGCAAGGCAAAAAAGATTTTGTCGGCTTCGAACTGCCCGGTCGTACTCTCGGTGTAATCGGCCTTGGTGCCATCGGTGTGAGAGTGGCTAATGCTGCCCGTGCACTGGGTATGAATGTTATCGGCTACGATCCCACCATCACTGTGCAGAGTGCCTGGCAGTTGGAATCCGGTGTCGAGCAGGCGTTGAGTGTTGATGACTTGGTATCAAGAAGTGACTTCATCACATTCCATGTGCCTCTGATCGATGCCACAAAGCACATGATTAATGCTGAACGCATCAAGCTGATGAAGAAAAACGTCGTACTGCTCAACTTTGCCCGCTCCGGCATCATTGATGATGAGGCAGTAGTGAAGGCTCTTGATGAGGAGCATGTCTACGCCTATATGTGTGATTTCCCAAGCAACCTGCTGAAAGACCATAAGAGATGCTTAACCTTGCCTCATCTTGGAGCTTCAACGAAAGAGGCTGAGGAGAACTGTGCAATTATGGTTGCTGACCAGGTAAGTGAGTATCTGGAAAACGGCAACATCAAGAACGCTGTTAATTTCCCTGATATCAACCTTCCGAGAAATGGCGGTCACCGGATATCCGTAATTAACTCCAATGTACCAAATATGGTGGGGCAGATATCCACTGACCTGGCAGAAGGGGGCATGAATATTATCGATATGCTCAACAAATCAAGAGGTGATATTGCTGTCACCCTGCTTGATGTTGACAGTGAACCTGACCAAGAGACCCTGGATATAATTGCAAATGTTGCAGGTGTACTCTCCGTCCGCTGCCTCGGCTGCAGTAAGAAAGCCTGAGTGCAACGACATGAGTGATCAGGACAAACTTGATGCGATCCGTCAGCAAATTGATCAGTTGGATCTACAGATCCAAGGTTTGATCAACCAACGGGCAGCCGTTGCTCAGGAAGTGGCGAAGATCAAGTTGGAAGGGGACAAGGATGCTTTTTTCTACCGGCCCGAGCGGGAATCGGCGATTCTCAAGCGAATCAAAGAGCGCAACACCGGTCCCATGGGTGATGAGGAGATGGCCCGCCTGTTTCGTGAAGTGATGTCTGCCTGCCTGGCTCTGGAACAGCCGATGAAAGTTGCTTTTCTTGGCCCGGCGGGAACCTTTACTCAAGCGGCGGCCTTAAAACACTTTGGCCATTCGGTAACCACCGTACCAATGAGTTCGATCCCGGATATCTTTCGCGATGTGGAATCGGGGGCTGCACATTACGGCGTGGTGCCCGTGGAAAATTCTACAGAGGGTGTGATTAATCACACCTTGGATACTTTTATTACCTCATCACTGAATATCTGTGGCGAAGTGATGTTACGTATCCATCACCACCTACTCAGTGAGGAGTCTGACCTAGCTTCGGTAAAAAAAGTATTCTCTCATCAGCAGTCCCTTGCTCAGTGTCGACTCTGGCTTGACAGAAACCTGCCGCATGCCGAGCAGATCACCGTCGGCAGCAATGCCGAGGCTGCAAGACTGGTGCAGAATGAACCTCATACTGCCGCAATTGCCGGTGAGATGGCGGCTGAGATATACAAATTGAAAGGTTTGGCCCGCAACATAGAAGATGAGCCGAATAATACGACCCGTTTCTTGGTAGTGGGGCAACAGAAACCTCTCGCTAGTGGTCAAGACAAAACCACGCTGCTATGTGCCACCCGAAATGTGGCCGGTGGTCTCAATGAGCTACTGGAGCCTCTTGCCAAGCACCAAATCAGTATGTCACGAATCGAATCACGCCCATCGCGACAGGGTAATTGGGATTACGTATTCTTTATCGATATCGACGGACATCAAGATGATAAGAATATTGCATCTGCATTGAGTGAGTTTCATAATAAATCGAGGATGCTCAAAGTATTGGGATCATATCCTCATGCTGTACTTTAAGCTTCTGCATCAGAATAAATTCAAGAGAAAACATGGCTGAAATCCATAACCGATTTATCGAGCTTGCTACCTCGGGAATTGCCAACCTAAAACCCTATGTGCCGGGAAAACCGGTCTCTGAACTTGAGCGGGAGCTGGGTATCACCAACTCAATCAAGTTAGCTTCCAATGAAAATCCTCTGGGGTGCAGTGATAAAGCCAAGGCGGCAATTCAGGCAGAGCTGACAGATGCAGCCCGATACCCTGACGGTGGTGGTTTTGCTCTACGCAACAAGTTGGCTGAGAAGCACAATATTGATCCCGCCTGCATCACTCTCGGTAATGGATCCAATGATGTACTAGACATGATTGCCAGGGTTTTCCTTTCTCCCGGAACTGAATCGCTGTTCTCACAGTACGCCTTTGCCGTCTATCCAATCAGCAGCCAAGCCGTTGGCGCCACACTTAAAATGGTGCCGGCGAGAGATTATGGACACGATCTGGAAGCGATGATTAATGGGGTAGGGGAGACAACCCGTGTGGTTTGGGTGGCGAACCCCAATAACCCTACCGGTACCTGGGTCGATAGTGAGGAGTTGGAAAACTTTATCGCGGCGCTGCCCAGCGATGTGATCGTTGTGGTTGACGAAGCCTATATCGAGTATGTCGATGAGAGTGGCTATCCCGATACCAGTCTGTGGCTGAAAAAGTATCCGAACCTGATTGTTACCCGTACCTTTTCCAAGGTCTACGGTCTGGCGTCATTGAGAGTAGGGTATGCGCTGTCACATTCCGATATCGCTGATCTGCTCAATCGGGTACGTCAACCATTCAACGTCAACAGCATGGCCATGACGGCAGCTATTGCCGCCCTTGATGACCAGGATTTTGTTCAGCAATCAATTTTGATGAATCGTAAAGGGATGGCTCAGCTGTCTGCTGCACTGGACGAAATGAAGGTCGACTATATCCCATCCGTAGGTAATTTTATTACAGTCGACGTTGGGCGTCCGGTAGAGGAGGTCGATCTGGCGCTACTGAAGCAGGGGTGCATCGGACGTCCGCTGGCAAACTACGGTATGCCGCAGCATTTGAGAATTACCATTGGCACCGCAGCAGAGAATAGTCGTTTTATTGAGGCACTGAAAGAGGTGATGGGTAAGTGATAGTACGTCGCCTTGCGGTTATTGGAGTAGGGCTCATTGGCGGGTCGCTGGCCCGTGCCCTACGAGTTGCCGGTGAGGTAGGTGAAGTGATCGGCTGTGGCAGGGGACGGGAAAATCTGGAAAAGGCTGTTGCTCTAGGTGTTATCGACAGCTATACCCACGATATCGGTGAGGCGGTAAAAGACGCAGATGTTGTTTTTCTCGCCGTTCCTCTTGGTGCTATGGCTGCGACTTTCGGATCCATGGTGGGAAAGCTCAAGCCTGGTACCATAATCACTGACGGAGGCAGTGCAAAGGCAAGTGTAATAGAGGATTGCAGGGCGGCATTTGGTGAATTGCCATCAGGTTTTGTTCCTGGGCACCCGATTGCCGGCACTGAAAACAGCGGTGTTGAGGCCTCTTTTCCTGAGCTTTATCACGACAGGCGGGTCATTCTTACACCTACAGACTCGACTTCAAACGAGTCCCTGGCAACGATCGAAGCAATGTGGCGTATCTGTGGTGCCAATGTCACCACAATGTCTGTTGAGCATCACGACGAAGTGTTGGCGGCCACCTCTCATCTACCTCATATGCTGGCATTCAGCCTGGTCGATTCATTGGCTAAAATGAAAGAAAATGATGAAATTTTTCGCTATGCAGCAGGCGGATTTCGCGATTTCACTCGTATAGCCTCCAGCAATCCAGTGATGTGGAGAGATATCTGCCTGGCAAACCGTAAGGCGCTGGGGGATATGATGGATAGGTATATTGCCGAGATGGCGGAATTGGCAGAGCTAATCCGTGACGGTGATAGTGAGCAACTGCTGGAGATCTTCGGTAGAGCCAAGGCGGCACGAGACCGCTACATCGATAAATCTTAATCACCCAAAACCAGCTGAAACAATCACAACAGACCTTTTGAGCTACTATCTTGTTAGGTATAAGTGGATCTTGTCTTCGCAGTATCCATGGTCAAGAGGTGTTAGCTGATGACTGTCTTTTACTCCAAGCTCTGTTGTGCTGCCATATTCCTACTATTCACAGCCACGGCAGGAGCTGCCCCCTTTGTTTTTGAGTGTGCGGCAAACGGAAAACTAATCTATTCCGATAGACCTGTGGGCCCTTTGCGCAGCAGTTGAGGGTTCTTGCTCCCTATGGTTGGCAATATAACGCTTATCCAGGTCAACTTAGACCCGGACAGCAGCAGATGCTGAATGATATCAGGGTGCATAAGCCGACATATTCATCGCAACCGCAGCAAGGTACCGGTGAGAGTTACTCAGATAGAATGAAAAGACTCAATGAAGAGAGGAAGAATAGGGCCCAAGAGAGGCGTCATACTCAGGAGTATGAATCCCGTGGAACGAGTCCCTGGCGATAGAGGATTCTATCTAGTGAGGAATCACTGGACTACGGTACCTGCGGCGTGTGCGGAGTATCCGTAACGTCATTGGGAACTCATGATGCCCCCATGAATCCTGCCCCCCCTTTTTTCTGCTAAGTCGCGACATTTTCCCCCATATAGGTAGACGAATGTCAGGCATGACCATCACCCAGAACAGTTCAAGTTATTCAGGAGACAGAGAACTCAAAATGGCAGGGGTCATTGCATTACCCTTAGTGGAAATTGCTGATCATTTCTCTCTTTATCTTGGAACAATGTCTGGATTTCCTCTACTCTTTCCCCGTTCTCGATGAGCGCATCGACACATTCCCGATCCAATTTCCATGTGGACAACTCCTCTAATTCGGCAAAAGCATCTTTATTGCTCCAGGCATGCTTGTAGGGGCGCTCCGAGGTCAGAGCATCAAATACGTCCGCCACGGCGATGATGCGTGCCTCGATAGGAATATTCTTGCCTTGCAGTCCGTTTGGATAACCGCTCCCATCAATGTTCTCGTGGTGACATTCGACGATGTTGCCAAGCATGTGGATAAGGGGTGAACTGTTAAGAGTGAAGTTTTTCAACATAGCATTGATGATCTCGCGCCCCTTTGTCGTGTGGGTCTTCATCAACTCGAATTCGTCATTCGTGAGTTTCGCAGGTTTCAGGAGAACATAATCTGGAATGGCTATCTTTCCAATGTCATGCATCTGTGCAAACCAGAAAATCCTCTCTACTGTTTCGTCATCCAAGTTGTAATCGGGTGCAATCTTGTTGGCGATAATCCTGGAAAAATGTGCCATACGTTCAAGGTGGGCACCGGTCTCCGGGTCACGGTGACAGGAGAAGGAGGTGGCGGTCTTGAGCGCCCCATGCAAAGTCTTCACGTGGTTCAGTTCCACACTGACCAGTAGGGATATGAGCCGGGCAATCGTGTCAAGGTAAGGCAGATTTTCTTCATGAAAGACACCCGAACTGCGTGAGTTAAAGAATATAAATCCTGTTAGCTGTTCATCCTGGTACATGGGAATCGTATAGCTAGACCGGTAGCCGTGGGAGTTGATTTTCTTGGCATGTTTGTTTTCGCTGCTGTCAAACACCGACAGATCATTAACTATACGGGGCCTGCCCTCCAGGTGAATCTGAAGGAGCGAAGTGGCCTTGCTGAGCTTAGCTTGGTAGTGAGAAAGGGGATTTCCGGTGTCGGTGCTGTGTACGAAGGTCTTGAGTAGATCGCTTTCAGGTTCGTAAACAGCGACGCCGATGCGATGAACGAAATCGCAGCTCTGGCGCACGAACTGATGGATGGCTATGACCTTTTCCGACACCGTGACCTTCTTATTAAGCTCATCCAAAAGGTCGGGGTGGTTGAACTCTATGCCTGAATACATTCTTTGCTATCTCCTTGCCTATTCACTAGGTGGATTGATTAAGAATTCGAGTAAAGTTAGATCGGGTATTTGACCATCACCCAAGAACAGTTCATGTTATTCAGGAGACAGAGAACTGAAAAGGGCAGGGGTCACACTATCCTTAGTGTGAATTGCATTCTATAAAGGTAACAACGCCTTTACTCCAAAGCCTTACCGAGATCCTGTGCGGCATAGAACCGGTTACAGATTTTTACGTGTTCATGGTTCAAATCACTCAGTTTCTCCACCAACTGGCTTATCAGGAACAGCAGAATTGATTGAGTTTTTGCTGAATGGCTATAGAGAAATTTCTGGAATTCTTTCCGTTCTATTTCGAGCAGTGTGGTTTTGTCACAGGTGATGACGCTGGCGGTGCGTCGTCCACCTTCAAACACCGCTGATTCACCAAACACCTCTTTTGTCTGGATATTGCCGACGTAGATAGAGTCCTGGTCATTGTCTGAATTTATCTTGGTAATCATCAAGGATCCAGAGATGACGGCAAATAGACTGTTTGCCTGCTGTCCCTCTTTGACAACAAAATGATCGGCACCATATTCGCTAACCGATACAATATTTGCCAGGGCGCGCAGGGCTACTTCATCCAGATTTTCAAACAGGTAGATCTCCTTGAGAAGCTCTTTGACATCATCATAAATCGCTACAGAACATTCGAACAGAGTAAGCTCTCTCTCCACCGTCTCTTTATCCAGTTTTTCCAGCAGCACCAACATTTCTCCCACTGCCGGCCTTACCGACTCTATGCTGGCAAGGGTGAGATCAGCTTGGGCTTTGTCAATTATCTCGTGTAGTAAGGCGACCTCCATAAAATCGAGATCGGTCTCAGCCTGTAGGGTCAGCACCTTGAATGCTTGGGATACGCCCATGATGCCGAGATCACAGGCCATTCTCTCAAATGATATAGTCGCCTTGCGCTGGGCGGTAAGTATATCGAGAACATCGGCATCTGTTATCAGGCCTTTCTCGATCAGGTACTCTCCAAAAAACTTCTTCCGCGCCATTTTCTATTCTCCTCATTACTTGAGAGCTTTCGAAACTAACCGACTACATAAGATGAATCGAGTAAACAGCAATCGCGTCCATTTGAATTTGAGCCAAGGCCAATTTCTGAATGGTGGAGTCGTGCAGATTGGATGACAACTCTCGGCGCTGTCTCTCTTCGGACAGGACAAGCTCCGAGGCAAGGCCGGTCGGCCGGTAAAGTTATCTGTCATGACCTTTTGCCCTGGTAGTTTTGCTATGGAGGTCAGTAAAGATATTTCACCATCACCCTAGGCTTTCACTTCAGATAAATGCGCTCCCTTAGCCGCTGATTCCATGGTGGTACTTTAAATCAGGTATGCGTGATACCTTAAATCAGGCATGGTTTTCTAGCAAGGGGAAAACAGCAGAAGATACAAATATTTACAAGTGTCTTTGCGTAGGCAGCTTGTGCGCTTGTCACCTATTTTAGACTGAGAGAGTGGTGTGGGCGTGGAGTTCTTGGCCATTGGTGGCATGGCTTGTCGGTGACTAACTGTCTATTGCGCATAATACATATTATGTTAAATGATATATCTATCTAAGATAATGGCAGCAATAGAATCATCAGAGCTCTTGAGATGACTGCCCTTCACAACCTCTCTTTATCAGCGACGGGCATAGATTGAGGTCTTGCCATCGTTGTCAAAGGAGATGATGTTGTAGGCATCTTTGTATGCCCCTTCCATCCCAGGTGACCCCATGGGCATTCCAGGCACGGCCAAGCCTCTGATCTGAGGTTTTTCACGCCTTAGTTTTGAAATAAGGTCGGCTGGAACATGACCTTCGATGACATAACCATCGACCTTGGCTGTGTGGCAGGATTGCAGGTTGTTAGGTACTCCCAACTCCTTTTTGATTGGGGTGACATCATCCCGGTTTTTAACCTCAACTGTATAGCCGTTCTCTTTCAGGTGCTTTATCCACCCCTTGCAGCAGCCACAGGTTGGGTTTTTGTAAACGACAATATCAGCCGCACTGGTGTCCTGCTGTACTGCCAGTAGTCCGCCAACAGATAAAAAGGTGGCCATCATTAGCCCGGTAGCCCATTTTAGCTTGCCATTGAGGCGTGTTTTCGTTGTTGGGTTTGATGATTTCTGTTTCATGGTAATTAGACTCATGTGTGATTATTTTTTGCCTGTATTCAGGCCCTTGGGGTTGCTGCAACAAGGTGGAGTTGGTTCATTGGCATTGGCTCTTGCATTGGTGTCGAGGTATTGAAACCAGTCGGCTTTTCTTCGTGACCACCAGCTGCCTGAGATAGGAAAGCCGATCTCTTCGAGCTTTTCTTGGATCTGCTGGAAGTTGGTTTGCTTTTGGTCGTAGGTGACATGAACCTTCTGATCACTTGTGGATATCTTCACTTCACGCATACCGGTCAATGCATTCAGAAACTGGCTGATCTGCAGTCCATCTGCTTCGTGATTGAGGGATGGTATGCTGATCTGGTGGCTGGTATCCCAAACTCCACGGTTTGCACTTGAATCATCACGGCTCATGATGTGACTCCTGTAAGTAAGATATCCGTAGAATAATGAAGGGTGACAGGGTGGTTACAGGCTTTATATCTGTACTTTACTTTCATGCACCCTACTCCCCTCAGCCCCGTTTCGCCGCTTCACGTTTTGCCCATGTGTTATAGATTTCATTAGGCCACTTGGACTGAAACCAGGCGATCGCAGAGAAAATCTCATCATCACTCAGTTTGCCTCTCCACGCCTGCATATTACCCTGGCCGCCTGGACTGCCATTCTTGATGACGTGAGCCAACATCTTGAGGGGGTGGTGCCAGGCGTGTCCGGTGCCGTTAAGAGGTGGTGCTGGGTATTTACCATCAGCACCTGCTTGCCGCCAGTTGGCTGCGCCCTCTCCACGCTTGCCATGGCAGGCGGCGCAGTTCTGCTGATAGACCTCTGCACCTTGGCTTACGTGCTGAAACTGATACCAGCGTGTAGCTGGAATTGGTGGTTCTTCCATAACCGAGGCTAGAGGGGGCTTTACTTGCGATGTTGTCTGGGCGCCAGGTTCATCAATTGAACAGGCAGCAAGGATTAGGGGTAGCAGCCCCAGAGCAGTAAAACGGTACTTCATAACACTATCTCCAATAAAGGCATGACGCCTATAGAAACCACCACATCACTGAGGATGTGGCCTGGGCTCGGTTCAGGAGATTATTAAAGGAGGTCTAAGAAAGGATGAAATGAGCGGGTCTGGCATCACTGAGAGGGTATAAGTAGCGAATACACTTGCCGAGGGGAACGTGTAGACCCATTCACCGCCTAAATAGAGTTGAACACCGAAGGAGGCATCACAATGATCGCTGCAGCAGTTGTCATCGCTGGTCTGTTCCGTATGCACCATGTCGCCGCTATGTTCCGGCTGTGGGCAGTCCATCATCAAGATTTGGCCCTGCATCTCCATACCTGCTCCTACTCCAGGATGACAGGAATCACTATAAACAGTGGTGAACGGCAACACTGCCAGCATTATTGTCAGCAGGTAATGTATCGTTTTTCTGATGCCGCTACTCATCTGTGGATGCTGGATTAAACTATAGTTGTTTTCGGGTTATTGAATAAAATGGATATTTTCATACCATGCCAAGTTAGGTGGTATCTCTCCGAAGAAGTTCAAAGATGATTGTAGTAAAGGGATCAATAAATCTCTAAATCGGTAGAGAATATAACTGTATCATATTGTTTATACATGAGTTTAATGGTAATAATTCGGTGATCAGCCAGTTATTTAATCTGATACTTCATCAATACACAGGGATAAGCGAAAAAGAAGAATTGCCACAAGGATAGCTCCCATCCACCCCAGCTCAATCGATAAAGCGAGTGCTAGTTGCCAGGATGAACTGAGCACCCAGATGAGAGACCCTATCAGCAACCAGACAGCGGCAAAGATATAGATACATCTCTTCATAAGGGCTTTGTGGTTTGATTGAAACTTTTTGCCACAATTTGGACAGTCAAACTGGGGCCGTCTTACGGCCCATGACTCAACTCTCTGGCCACATCGGCTACAGCTGAAATTATCAATATCTATCATAGGGATTTCTTACTTAGCTTGAAATCTCTTGGGTAGATAGTACATGAAAGGTGTGGATTCTACGTAGCGTGAGCATATTAGCCCCGTAAAATATTGAAATCCCTTGGTACCACCATATTACAGCGAGAAACAGAATTCGTGGCTCGCTGAAATCAGTGGCTTCTTGGCAGTTACGCTTGAATTGGTCTGTAAATAAAAAACCGGCCATTTAAGGCCGGTTCTTAGTTCAGCTAGGATCAGCGATAACTGGGGGCTGCTGCAGGATAACCATAGTACGGCATTGATCCATAACCGTAGGGTGCCGTCGGTCCATATGCGGGATAGGTATTATTCTGATAGGGTGAAACCGGACGCTTTGCCCACTCCGGGCGTGATGGTGGCGTAGCCCAATCCGGCCGTTGGGGGCGTTCTCTGCGCTGTGCCCACTCTGGGCGTTGGGGACGCTGAAATCCCCTTCTCCATGAAGGTGATGCACTAGAGGAAGTACCAAATCCTATACGGGTTTCTGATGTACCTGACGATGCAGCTGATTGCTCTGAGGTAGCTGCAGATTCAGGGTTGTCTCCAGTTTGAGGCTGGGCTATTTCAGAAGCAACTGGCTCGGAAGCGACCGGCTCGGAAGCGACCGGCTCGGAAGCTACTGGCTCGGAAGCTACTGGCTCGGAAGCTACTGGCTCGGAAGCAACGGTTCCGAAGCAACTGGCTCGGAAGCAACGGGTTCGGAAGCAACTGGCTCGGA
>MOXG01000083.1_pt1 | contig 16552 bp, 16 predicted proteins | sample 1471191 | NCBI WGS metagenome assembly MOXG01 (sample SAMN05806437, study PRJNA327811) | mollusc metagenome | isolation source: Phylotype C (NB3) bacterial symbionts from gill | host: Thyasira cf. gouldii | place: Canada: Bonne Bay, Newfoundland | collected 2010-08-19
CTTTGCCTTCAGCAGGGCCTGAATATCCTTCGCCTTGGCGTAGTTAAGCTGAATAAACTCGGAATGCAGGGGGGCCAACTCTTCGATCTGTAGCTGTGATTCCAACTCCAGTTTCTCTCTTGCCGCTATCTCTTCAGTCGGCGCCACCAAGATAACATTACCGTTCTTCCGCATGGAGAGACCGCGGGTCTTCAAAATAATATCCAGCGCTTGGTCCCAGGGCACATTCTTCAACCGTAGGGTGATATTTCCACCCACAGTATCCGAAGTCACCAGATTAAGTCCGGTAAAGTCGGCCAGTAGCTGTAGTACTGCACGAACTTCGATATCCTGGAAATTCAAGGAGAGGCGCTCACCGGTAAACGTCTTCTTACGACGCTGTATCTCCTCTTTCTCAGCCTTGGTCAGCCCTCTGAACTCGACAGTGAAAAAGTTATTCGCCTGGTAGGCCAGATGCTCGTACTCACCGGAGGTTTCAATCACCACCTGGACATTTCCATCCCGAGGCAGAACCTCAAACATCTTCACCGGCGTAGCGAAATCAGCTACATCAAACTTGCGGATCAACTGCTCAGGCACTGATACATCCATAATGTCGAGGACGATCCTGCCACCCTCCTCGCGCATATCGACAATGGCGGAAGCATCGCTAAGCTCCATCATCACCCGGCCTTCACCTTGCTCACCACGCCTGAAGTCAACGCTGGTAACTGAACGGCCACTAGTAGTAGAAACCACTGAAGAGGATGCAGGTGATGTCATTGTTGATGACGCTGACTGGGCAACACCACCCTGACCACCTTCAATAGTGACCAGCACCTTATTTCCGTCCACTGCAACAGCGTGCCCGGCAGACGCAACCAAATTGACCACTACACGGGTACGCCCACCGGCCTCAATGGCGGTGACGCTTCGCGCCATGCCAATGCCGATGGATTGACTTTTACGGGCCAGGCCATTGGTCAGACCAAAGAAGTCCATGGCGATACGCGCCGGGTTATCAGTGGTAAACGTCCGTGGAGCCTCGATCGGCTGATCCGCCGTCAAGGTAATCCGCACACTGCCTCCAGGCAGCGCGGAGTAACTAATCTCCTGCAGGGTAGCCCCCGCAGCATAGGCCGGAACAGCACCCGTCATCATTACAAGCAGCAGCACCGAAGCGAAGACAGCCGACAGATGAGAGACGAACGACGCACCTCTAAACATCCTCTCCCCCTGTTTAAGGTCAAGTAGTTTGTTGTTCATGTAGTTACACCCCAATTTATTCTGCCAAAACCAAAGAGGCCTGCCGCTCACGATAACCTCCTTGTGAATCCGCCACGATCTCTGTAAGTTCGACCTGGTTCTCGGTTATGCGGGTAATCTGACCATGGTTCATTCCCATGTAGTTACCATTTTTCACCCTGAAGATCGTCCGCTCCTGGTTTCGCACTAAGGCCCAGGCGGTACCCTCCTGCTCCAGTAATCCCACCATCCGCAATGAGTCCAGAGCATAACTCTCAAGCTCCTCTTTGCGACGATCGAAGTCAGGCGACAGCCCATTGGCCACATTCACCGACTCAGCATCTCTCTCCTCGACAGCGGAAGCAAAAGGATCCCGCCGCCCTTCGCTTACGTAGGTAAAAGTTTCAATCTGTTTAATCTCCGGCAATGGCTCGATATGCCCCGCCTTACGGGACTTCACCTCGGCAACAAACTGCTTCAGGTCACCCATGTTCTTCTCAGCGCAACCGCCAAGCAACAGGGTAGAGATTAGAATCGGCCAAAGAACCCGCCGAACAGGCATTTGCCCACTCATTTCCCCGCCTCCTCATCAAGATATCTGTAGGTTTTCGCCGTTGCCGTCATGAGCAGCACTGTTTCGGCTTGGGCGTCCGCACCTTTTTTCCCCGCCTTGCTCTTAGGGGCGCTGACAATGACGTCGTGAACGGTAACAATCCGTGGCAACGCCGCAATACCACTGATAAACTCACCAAACTCATGATAGCCGCCGCGGACCTTGATCTTGATTGGCAATTCAGCGTAGAACTCGCGCTGCACCTCCGCCTGAGGGTCGAAGAGCTCAAACTCGAGACCTGCCGCCAGACCGGTCTGTGAGACATCGACCAGCAGGTCGGCCACTTCGGTTTTGTTCGGCAGCTGTCGCAACATAGTACCGAATGACTGCTTCATCTCCTCGAGCTGCTTTTTGTACTTTTCAAGATTGACCGCCTTCGCCTGCTTTGCTGTAAATTGGCTGCGCAGGCCGGCCTCATCTCTCTCTACCTTCTCAAACCTTGCCAGCTGAGCCTCCGTATCCCAGTAGTACCAGCCAACACCGACAGCGATGCAGAGCAGCAAAACGATGATCGCTTTTACAGGTGCAGGCCATACTCCAATATTGCTGAAGTCAAGATCATTGAGTTCCTCAAGATTCACTTGACCACCCCCTTGGCTGCTGCCTGTTTGGCAGTGAGAGTAAACTGGCTCCACACCATACCCGTCTGATCCTTACTCTTAACCACCTGCAAAGAGGGAGCTTTCAGCCACTGAGAGGCCTCGATATTTCGCATATAGGCGGAGACCCGTGCATTCGATTGTGCCCGCCCATCCAGCGTAATATTGCCACCCTGCTGCTTAAGGGTGCTGAGGTGCGCTCCCTCAGGCATAGTCGAGACCAACTCATCAAACAGATGAACAATCTGTGGACGGCTACCCTGCAGCGACTGGATAACATTCATTCGCGCAATCAGCTTTGCCTTGATCTTCTCCAGCTCTTTGATCTCCCTGATTCTCTTATCAACCAAGGTGATCTCATGCTTGAGGTAGTTATTTCGTGCCTGCTGATGGGAAATCATATCTTCAATATACAGGTGCACACCGCCACAGAGCGCCCCCGTAATGATCACGCAAGCAGCGTTGCCGAACCAAAATCTCTCTGCCGTTTCCTGCGAAGACTTTCGCGCCAGGGTAGAAGGTTAATCCGAGCCATCTTAATCGAAGCTCCTCAAGGCCAGCCCGCAAGCGATCATCAATGACGGTGCATCATTGCTCAGCCCCTGCGGTTTCACATTGGTTGACACCGACATACTGGCAAACGGATTGGCCACAATTGTCGGTATCCCCAGCTTCTCTTCAATCAACTCATCCACACCGGGAATTGAGGAGCTGCCCCCGGCCAATACGATATGGTCGATACTGCTGTAGGAGCTTGATGAGAAAAAGAACTGCAACGAGCGACTGACCTGCTGGGCCATTGCCTCCTTGAACGGCTCCAGTACTTCAGGAACATAGTTGTCGGGGAGCCCCCCCTGCCGTTTCGCCATCCCCGCCTCTTCGACGGAGAGACCGTACCGGCGCTGAATCTCCTCGGTCAGCTGACGCCCGCCAAAGTTCTGCTCACGAGTGTAGATAATCTTACCGTTGTGCAGCACATTCAGTGTAGTGGTGGTAGCGCCGATATCAGCAACAGCGATGGTCTGATCCTCACCACCTGATGAGAACTGATCGGCAACCTGGGTAAATGCATTCTCCATGGCGTAGGCTTCGACATCGACCACCTCGCAGTCAGACCGGCGATCTCAAGCGCTGCCACACGATCATCGACATTTTCGCTACGGGACGCCGCCAGGAGCACATCCATCATCTCCGGATTTTTCTCTGATACGCCGAGAATCTCGAAATCGATATTTACCTCTTCCAGGGGATAGGGGATGTACTGATCTGCTTCGAGTTGAATTTGAGTCTCCATCTCGGAATCTGACAGAGAGGCCGGCATAGTGATAATTTTGGTGATCACCGCCGAACCGGAGACAGCGACGGAGGCGTGCTTGAGTTTGCTGCCGGAGCGCCGTACCACGTTATGCACCGCCCTGACCTACGGCATCCACATCGGCAATATTTTTCTCCACCACAGCATTGGCCGGCAGAGGCTCCACAGCATAAGACTCTACACGATACTGGGCTCCAGAGCGGCCGGATGACTTGCTCAGCTCGAGCAGCTTAACTGCAGTAGAGCTGATATCAAGCCCGAGCAGAGCGCTCTTCTTGGATCCAAAAAGAGAGAACATCTTGTATCCTTCTCATCAATGTAAGGGCAGTGTACACGAAAACCCGCAGGTTTTCCTTTAACAACAATAGTTAACTATATAGCAGTAAATGATTTTCTTGTGAAGCATTTTTTCTCTGTTCTGTCGATTTATACTGATACTTGTTACTATAGCAGCTCTATCAGAAAACTCATTTTGAATCCCCTTAGCCGATAAAACAGTGAACTAGCGCATGAAGTGGTTAATTAAATTTCTCAAAATCGGCCTTTGGCTGGGAATCGTCGGAGGGATAGCCGCTGTTTTGACCATCGGCTCGCTCTATTTATACCTTGAACCCACCCTTCCCTCAACCGATAGCCTGAAAAATGTACGCTTTCAGGTACCCCTTCACGTTTACACCCGAGATGCCAAGCTAATCGCCGAATTTGGTGAAAAACGACGCATCCCTCTCAGCTACAACCAGCTGCCTGAGCAAATGATCCAGGCATTCCTCTCAGCTGAGGATGACCGCTTCTTCGAACATCCGGGTGTAGACTATCAGGGATTGCTGCGTGCCGCCTATCAACTGCTGCTGACCGGTAAGAAACGTCAGGGTGGCAGTACCATCACCATGCAGGTGGCGCGTAACTTCTACCTCTCCCGGGAAAAAACCTTCCTGCGAAAGATTAATGAGATATTCCTCTCTTTCCAGATCGAGCACGACCTCTCCAAGGAGGAGATTCTGGAGCTCTATCTCAACAAAATATATATGGGAAAAAGGGCCTATGGCGTTGGTGCGGCAGCTCAGGTCTACTACAACAAAAAGGTGGATGAGCTGACCCTGGCGCAGATAGCGATGATCGCAGGCCTTCCCAAAGCACCTTCAAAATACAACCCACTGGCAAATCCGGTACGCGCAGTTGAACGGCGGGATTATGTACTTGATCGTTTGGCCCAGCTCGGCTACATCAACGAAAGCGAGAAAGTGAGTGCCATTGCCGAGCCGGTCACTGCCGCTCTGTACAAAACCCAAAATGAAGTTGAAGCACCCTATATTGCCGAGATGGTACGATCGGAAATGGTAGAGCGGTTTGGCGCGGGGGCCTATACCAACGGCTATACCGTCCACACCACCGTCGATAGCCGCCTTCAGGCCGCTGCCAACGGTGCTGTACGCATGGCGCTGCAAGCCTACGATAAGCGGCACGGTTATCGTGGCATCAGCGGGCGCCTTGATATAAGCGGCGCTGAAAGCAATGAAGAGTTGAACGCTCTACTCAAGGATCACCGCCCCGTCGGAGACCTGCTACCGGGCGTCGTTACAGCCACAGACGAGAAGAGCGTCCAGGCCTATCTTGAGAGTGAAGGACTGGTGACTCTCGACTGGGAAGCACTGAGCTGGGCAAAAGTCTATATCGATGAAAACCGGCGAGATGCCGCCCCTAAAACAGCTGGAGAAATCCTCAAACCCGGGGATCTGATCCGCGTGGTCGCAGAGACCAGAGGTGGCGAGCCCGCCTGGCGCCTGGCACAGATACCCGCAGTCGAAGGTGCCTTGATTGCCCTTAATCCGGATGATGGCGCTATTGTCTCACTGGTTGGCGGCTATGACTTCTACCACAGCAAATTCAACCGCGCCATCCAGGCAAAACGCCAACCCGGCTCCGGTTTCAAGGCGATCATCTACTCAGCTGCGCTGGAGGCCGGCTATACCGCCGCCAGCTTAATCAACGACGCCCCCGTGGTATTTGATGACCCCAGCCTGGAAGGGGCATGGCGCCCGGAAAATTACAGCGGCAAATTCTTCGGGCCGACACGCCTACGCTACGCATTGACCAAATCACGTAATCTCGTCTCCATTCGTCTGCTGCGGTCGATCGGCGTACAAAAAGCACTGCAACACGCCGAGCGTTTCGGTTTCAATCCCGATGATCTGCCCAGCAATCTTTCGCTGGCCCTTGGCAGCGGCGCAGTAGCACCCATTCAGATGGCCTCCGCCTACGCCATCCTGGCGAACGGCGGCTACCGCACGGAGCCCTACCTGATCACGCAGATAGAGGATGACCAGCAGCAGATTCTGTTTCAGGCCAATCCCCTGCAGGTATGTGAGGGTTGTGAGCCGTCGACTACCGAAACTGCTGACGCCTCCGATGTCGTACCGGCCTCAGACGACACTCAAACCAAAGAGAAACCGCGTATCGCCGAGCGCGCTATCAGTGCTCAAAACCACTACTTGATGAACTCGATGATGCGCGATGTCATCACCCGCGGTACCGGTCGCCGGGCACGCTCGCTGGGACGCAACGATCTGGCAGGAAAAACCGGCACCACCAATGACCAGCGTGACGCCTGGTTCAACGGCTTCAACCGCTCCTTGGTCGCCATTGCCTGGGTTGGATTCGACTCCTCAGCCCCCTTGGGTAAGGGCGAGGTGGGAGGAACTGCAGCGCTCCCAGCCTGGATTGCCTTCATGAAAGAGGCGCTAAAGGACGTGCAAGAGATACCGTTAAAGATGCCCTCCGACATGGTTACCGTGCGCATCGACCCTGAAACCGGTAAACGAGCCAGCGTTGATCAGGATAACGCTATCTTCGAGGTGTTCCGTAATCAAAATGCCCCTAAGGAGAGCGTCACGCTACAACCACCGGTCACCCGCACCAGTGATGGGGCAGCCGACAACAACCCAGACGAAGGGGATCTGTTCTGAGAAAAGGGCATAAACAAGTATCCGATACCCGCCGCCATATCGCTGAGGAGGCCGCACGCATCCTTGCCGAGCAGAGTTATCTCTCAATTGACGAGGCGAGACGAAAGGCCGCAGAACGCATCGGCGGCAGTAATCGAGGCAGGCTTCCAGATAACTTAGAAATCGAGGCCGCACTCAAGGCATACCAGCTGGTGTTTCACCGTGGTCAGGCAGAGGTGCTGTTGCGCTTGAGAAAGGTAGCCCGGGATGCAATGAAATCACTGGCCATATTCCAGCCACAACTGACAGGCTCGGTATTGAATGGTACCGCCGATAGCCACAGCTGCATCACTCTGGTGTTATTTGCAGAGACGACAGAGGAGGTGATTCTGCGGCTGCTCGAACTGAAAATACCCTGGAGAGAAGAGGCGCCGATGCTTCGCTACGGTAACGGAAGCACCCAACGGCGCCCACTACTCTCTTTTGTTGCCGGCGAGACGGCGATTGAGCTACTGATACTAACACCAGGTGAGTGCCGTAACCCTCCTCTCGATCCAGCCGATGGCCGGCCGCTAAAAGGGGCTGGTCTTAGCCGCCTTGATCAACTCATGGTCAGGGACTAAAGAGCGGGCAGGTGGAACCCGGGACAAAAAAAAGCACCCGAAGCGGGTGCTTTTTTGCTTACCGTGCAAGGCACGGCAAGGATGAATTAACCGTTGCGGCTGTAACGCTTGCGGAACTTGTCCACACGCCCGGCGGTATCCATAATCTTCTGCTTACCAGTGAAGAAAGGATGGCAAGCGGAGCAAACCTCCACGTGCAAGTCCTCGCCCAGCGTAGAGCTGGTTTTGAACTCGTTTCCGCAGCTGCAAGCCACATTGATCTCGCCGTAATTCGGGTGAATGTCCGCTTTCATGTTCGCCTCTACAAAACATTGAATCTTTGTTCCGTCCACTATGGACGGGAGAACGCGGCATTATAGTGAAGCGTTCAACCCAGCGCAACCCCTTCCAGCGACTAAATATCACCGTCCCATCAACCGTCATCATCACAAAACTGCGATAGCAGATCGTCGAGGAATTGCGTCCCTAGAGCAGTTGGAGTAATCCTTCCTCCCTTAACAACCACCAGGCCCCGTTGAACCGGCCCCTCCATTTGGGAGAACAGCAGTTCAGAACACAACCCGGTTCTCTCGCTGAACAGCTCAGAATCAAACCCCTCCGTGAGCCTTAGAGCATTCATCAAAAACTCCAGAATCAAGTCGCTTCTCCTCAGCTCTCGGCTGCCGGCAATCGCTGCTCCTCCTCCCGCATGGGTGATAAAATCGGCAGGACTGCGCAAACGCCAACGCCGCTCCACCCGGCCATTCCCGGGGTGGGTGACCTTGCCGTGCGCACCGGCGCCGATCCCAAGATAGTCGCCAAAATGCCAGTAGTTGAGATTGTGTCGGCAACGCCTATTGGTCTGTGCGTATGCCGATACCTCGTACTGGTGGTAACCTGCATCCTGCAGCAGCGCCTGTCCGGCAACCTGAATATTCCACAGCAGCTCATCCTCCGGCAGTATGGGGGGATCTCTATAGAATGGGGTATTCGGCTCCAGTGTGAGCTGATAGTAGGAGATATGGGTCGGCGCCAGCCCAATGACCCTCTCAAGATCGATCTGTGCCTGCTCGACTGTCTGTTCCGGCAGCCCAAACATCAGATCGAGATTGAAGTTGTCAAAACCAGCCGATTCAGCTGATTCAACCGCAGCCACCGCATCTTCCGGCCCATGTATACGGCCGAGACGAACCAACGCATCTGCATCAAAGCTCTGCACCCCGAGAGAGAGGCGATTGACACCAGCCTCACGATAGCCGGCATAACGGCCCGTCTCGAGGGTGCCTGGATTGGCCTCCAGCGTTATCTCAGCATCTGCCACCAAAGAGAGGCGATCTTGGACACCATCAAGCAGTCGCCTTATCCCATTGGCAGAGAAGAGACTGGGGGTGCCGCCACCGATGAAAATTGACTCCACCTCACGCTTTGGCAGCTGGGTCAGCTCATAATCAAGATCAGCCAACAAGGCCGAGACATAGCCTACCTCATCCAACTCACCCTTTACGGCGTGAGAGTTGAAGTCACAATAGGGGCACTTTTGAATACACCAAGGAATATGGAAATAGAGTGCCAGTGGGATATTGCTCATCATTTTATTGGCGATCTCACACTAGCTAATTGCTCTAAGGAGCCTCTGAATAAGTCTGGCCGAATTGAATTGTGCTCAGGAGGCGTAATATCAAGGCGAAGATCGCAGCTGATAGCTGGCTATTAGCAAGATTTTCAACACGAAAGCATAGCTTTCGGTGATGGTATTCAGCATAGCTGAATCCCTTCGATCGATTTCTCCTGAGTGCAAGGCAATCGGTCATGACTTGTTCAGAGGCTCCCTTAGTAACCTGGATAAAGTATATAGCTGATGACTTTCGTGAGTGATTGTACTGACTTACCTCATCCTATTTTCCACTTATTCTAGTATCTTACCCTGGAGTGCACCTCTGATACATGAAGATACTCCGCCAAAGAAAGCTCTGAACGGTGCAAGTCAGATTCCAGCACAGATCAGTTCAACCTTTTCAGCAAAAACCACCCCCTACCCACACTCCTACGTCACTCTAAAAACAAGTGACAGGTGCATACTTACCGTCAACGAGCATACTTGTAAACATTTGTATCTTCTGCTGTTTTTCCCTTACCAGAAAACCATGCCTGATTTACAGTACCACCATGGAGTCAGCGGCTAAGGGAGCTCATTTATCTGAAGTGAAAGCCTGGGGTGATAGTGAAACATCTCTACTGACCTCCATAATAAAACTACCCGGGCAAAAGATCATGTCAGATAACTTAGCAAAAGATTTTCCACTTCCCAGCCAACAGCAGCCTCTAGCGGCTCCTTCGACTTAGCGCCCCGCCCCTTCAGAAGATGGATTAGCATGTTACCTTTAGGTGACTCCGGAAAGGCGGCAAAGCAAGTCTTTAGCGTATTGCATGAGACCAATCGCCTGGCGCTGGATCAAAGGAAAAGAGTGCTCGTTCTCGATAAATTGGCAGCCCTTGGTTATGAACTGCTGGAGGATTTGCACAAGCAGCTCACCAATACCCCCACCACTAGTAGCCAAAACTCACAACGCCTGGCCGAACTCATTGTCCGCTTCCACTATGAGTTTGCCCTGGCTTATCGCTGCCTGTCGGCTGGAAAAAACAGACGCCATTGGTATGGCCCTCAGCGGAGAAAGTTGGAAGCTAAAACCCTGCAACACTCACTTTTTCACTTGAATGGAATGTTGAGAACCGCCTGCCAGGCACGTCAGGTGACACGCAGTGACATCTGGAGAATGGCTTATGCCTCTATTCCCAGGCCACACGACTGGGGGTTCAGAGTGTGGCGGTATCCTGTGTAGACGATAACTGTACCCGTACGGTGGAAGAGACCTTTAAGGGGATGCTCCTGCTGGGCTTCAGCTCACCTATGGCCCTACACAGCTGCCAGCTTAGCCAACTCACCCAAGCCTTGCCGGCTCTCGCGGAGCATGTGTACCTTCTCTCCAGTAAAAAGTCGGCGGAAGAGAAAAACCTATTTTTCATGACGCTAGAGAGCCATGAAACACCATTTCAGTTACACAGAGGTACGTCATATATCCAAGATACCGGCAACAGCCTTCTACTCGACACCCGTCCGCTGGTGAAACACCTCATGGAGAGGCTCAACCCTGATCAAAAGCGAGAGGAGTTGGTTTGTACAAAGGGGGCGCTGAGCCAGGCAACCATGGAGATTCTACTACGTAATTTTGACTCCTGCGCCGAACGCTATGCTCCCAGAGTTATGACGCAACGGCCATCGGAGATTCTCCTGGGATTCAGCAGCGTCCGCTCGGCCATCGGCAGGGAGAATACACCGGCGATCCTATCTAAAAAAGTAGTGGGTAGCGCTCTCCAAGAGCCCATGCCGACCATAGAAAATCTCAGTACCATGATGTCGCTGGATGAGTTGATGCTGTCAGACACGAGCCAAGTGGACATGGAGCTGTCCATAAGAGATACCCACTGGAAGCAGCGCGTACCCAAACCACTGGAGAGAAGAATTTCCGGTCTGGTGTTAAATGAAAGTGATCAGGGATTCTGCCTTTCACTGCCATGGAGAGAGGGCGCTTGGGTACACGTGGGTGAGCTTGTCGCGGTTCAGTCTCCATCATCCGTAGAGGATGGTGCATAGGCTCTATTGCCTGGTCGCAGATTACCCGGGGCGAGTTAGTTCTGGGCGTGCAAATTTTTACCACCAATGGTCTGGCGAACTCCGGCCGAGCGGAAGTTGAAGATGAGAGAAAATCCAGCTTCGATTGCATTCTACTCCCAAAGCAACAGAGCGGACCCGCCCCCTCTCGCCTGCTGGCAGAGCCGATGAAAAACCAAGGTGTTGATCAGATTATTGTACAGCAGGGAGAAGAGAGACTAGCCATGTCCATACTCGGTGTAATCTCCAGAACCAATAGCTATGTGGAGTACCATGTGGAGCATCGACCTGATGTAGAGAGTGCCCCACAGCAGGAGATCAACGAAACAGCCGAGCATAGAGGGAAGCCGGAGTCCCATCACTGGTGGGATGTAGTCTCTAGAACCGGCTGTTACGCATAGTGCTGCGTGCAATATTCTCCGGCAATATAGAATTCCACAAAGCTGGAGCTATCTCTCAGAAGCCGGATTCAGGTCGGCGCCTCCCAAAGGGAGCGTCAGTGTAAACCAGGCACCTCCCTCAGGCCCGTTCCGAACCTGGATATCTCCTCCGTGTTTTTCCACCACCGCTTTCACTTGGGCCAGCCCCAGACCGGTACCCGCCCTTTTTTTTGCCATGGTACGGTTACCCTGGATATAGGGCGTAAAAATGCTCTCATACTCCTCGGTGGAGATACCTGGGCCCTGATCGAGAACTTCACACTGAAAACCGGCCTGGGTCCGGCCAACACGAAAGGTGACAGAGGTCTCTTGGGGACTGAATTTCACGGCATTCCCCAGCAGGTTGATAAAAGCCCTCTCCAGCAAGCTGGCATCGGCACATAGCCACGCCTCTTCCGGTTCAAATTTACGCTGAATAGTGATCTGCTTTGCACGCGCCCGACTGTAAATCTCATCAACCGCATTGTGGGCCACACTGATCAAATCGATGTCACTGAAATTATCGGCATCAGCATTTTCGGCCCGGGCCAGATTCAGGAAGTCATCAGCCAGATTGAGTGTTTTACGCGCATAAGTCTCGATCTCCATCAGACCCGCCCTATCCATCGGACTCTTGCCGGAGTCGAGCAGCGCAAGCAGTGAAGTGATAGGTGAGCGCAAGTCATGAGAGAGGAAGCCGAGTGCCTGGGAGCGCTGTCGCTCACTACGCTTCAAAAGGGTTACATCCGAGAAGTTGATGATCATGCCACGCCCTGTCTGATCGTGAAGCACTAGGGGGTCCAGCTGGATATAGAGGGTCATACCGGTAGTGCAGCTTGCCTCCAACTGCACAGAGTCACCTTTAACCAAAACCGCCCTAAGGATCTTAGTCCAGCTGTCACCCGAGTGGATTTGCAGCTGACTGAGCAAAGGTAGCAGAGGCCTGCCGCGAAGATCACCAGACTCATCCCCAGCCAGGAATTTAGCAGCTCGCGGGTTGACCATAATGACCAGGCCAATCGCACTGGTAACTACCAGTCCCTCTTCCATTTGACCCAGCGTGTCATTGATCAGACGGCGGATATTGCGCAGTTGGTCCGAGGCACTCTGTACCTGTTGAATACGGCGCGCAATCAACTCTCTGGTGTTACGGGCACGACCACTTCCTGAAACAAACGAGACGCGAAGCTGAGCAAGGAAGTTATTCAGAATTTCCCACTCGTTAATAGTCGGGTCATTTTCACCCCCCCACTCCAAGCCCAGCAAAAGGCTGCTGGTGGTGGTAACCTGAGCCCAGAGGCTACCGCCCTCACCGGTCCATACCCATGATGATAGCGGGGTGTCAGGTAGCCGAGGCTCAGCTCCTTGTTGCGAAACCATGGCACCATCCGATTCCTGGATACGCCAACCATCGATGGGCAGGATCTGACTGAGAAACTCCAGCCCCTCCCCCAACTCGGGAGATTGACCAAAATACTCCACCAAGCGAGGTTCAGCCTGTAAATTCTCCAGCTCTCCATTGAGATAGCCCATGGTATTTTCCAACCGCCGCCAGCTCCACAGGGGATAGCTCAACATGATCCCTACAAGCGCCGAAATCGGCGGAAACCAGAGCTGTTGCAAAAGTAGTAGACCGCTAAGCAGCAGAGTGCCCAACAACAGGCCAAGGGCAGCGGCCAGTACGGCACGGGGGCTTAAACGGGGGAAAAGAAGAAATGGAATCAGAACCAGAAGAGCTGAACCGAACATCAGCCAGCGCCTGTCCAGGCGGGTGATAGTGAGACCACGTCGCAGACCATCGAGCAGTTGAGCATTGATCTCCACCCCTGACATAGGCCTGTAGCGACCCGATAGGGGAGTGGGTAACAGATCACCCAGCCCGGTGGCTGTGGCGCCCACCAGGACAATCCGCCCCCGAACATCCTCTTCTCTGAACTGTCCCTGAAGCACTTGCGCATAGGAGAGCCTCGGCACATGGCCCGGCGGCCCCGAGTAGGGGATAAGAGTGTAGTGATCTCTCACCACATGAAACGGCGACAAGCCGCTAGGATTTGGATTGCGTTGCCCCGGCAGTTTTTCCACAACAGCCGGTTCCAGCCACCGCAGGAGGCTAATGGTAATCTGTTCCCAGTAGGGCGAGCCGACACCCTCCTTCAGATAAACCCCCCGGACGATACCGTCAGTCTCCAGTTCCATATGGACATGGCCTAAACCACGGGCTACAGCAGCCAGATCAGCAAAGGGGAGAGACTCCACCAACTGCCCGCCTAAGCCGCGCTCCTCGACCACTACTGGCAAAAATACCCGCCCGCTCTCTCTGACCGCCTCCACCAATCTCTGGTCCTGCAGAGGTTGGCCGGGGGTCTCTTCGCTAAAAAGAATATCAAGAAAAATAGCCTCGGCACCCGCCTTGCTCAGGCTTTCGACCAGATCACCGTGAATATCCCGTGTCCAGGGCCAACGACCCAATACCTTGAGACTGGCATCATCAATAGCGACGATAACAATATCCACCGCCGCCGGTCTCGACATAAGAGTTAGCTGGGCGTCATATATGAGATTGTCCCAGCGCTGCAGCCAGTCACTGGCGACCAGAAACAGTGTCAGGAGCAGGGTACCCGCAACAATAGCGAGGTGATCAATGGGCGGTAGAAAACTGTGCTTGCTCATATTGAGGGCATCAGAAGCAGAGAGAGGGCACCTCTATGCAAATCATGGCTGGCATTAAGTGCACAGAGCTCATTGTCCGGCTGGAGATGGAAAATCATATGGGCTCATTATGAGCTCCCTTGGGTCGGAGAAAGAGGTTTCAACGCCCTCCAGCAGCAGCTTGACGCGGCCGAAATAGCGGCCTGGAATGGCTGGGGGAAAGTCTACACAATTGTGTTCAGGCGGGAGTTTTATATACCATAGAGTACGGTTAAACTCCCCATCTGTTCCGACCTCAAACAGGTAGCCATTTACATCCGCTATCCGCTTCCAGCAGATGGTCCGTAAATAGCCATGGGATGCCCACTGCCCCAGCTCTGGTATTGAAGGTGGCGGTGCGACAGTAAAGTCATGCCTCCCTGGAAGCCCCTGCAGACCGACCTCGTCCACACCACTAACACTCAACACATAGGCACCCAGAGGCAACTTGGAAAGCTGAAGCTGTGGCATCTGCTGAGCGCTCTCCAGCACCACCGTTTCCGACTGCTCTGCGGGTGAAACTCGAATACGGTAGCTCTTCGCCCCATCCAGGATGGGCCACTGAAGATTGTAGGGCATAGCCATTACCCTGCCGGCTAAACTTTTGAGCTGTGGTGCCGGCAGCAGAGGTCGTGGCGGCATGGGTGGCTTACCAACCTCCGCCAGGGTACCAAAGCCCGCCTTCAGCACCTCGGCAGCGCCTGAGCCGCTCAACTCGGTTCTACCCTCAACTACGCTGCTACGTGTAACCGCCGGCTCGCCACTGCTGCCGAGACGAAAGTCGGTTCCGCGCACAGCGGTAACCGCCGCAGGAGTAGTGATCTCATAGCGTGACCCAGCCCCGGTGAAAGGAATCACCCGGCTCTCCACCCGCCCCTGCTGCAAGCGGACACGGGTATCCGCCATGCCTGTTCCCTTGTAAGAGGCGAGTGTATCCAGGGTGACCTGACTCTCGGCTTGGACAAAAAGACGAGAACCATCCGCGAATCTTAAGGTGACGTTACTCTCCTCTTCCGTAACCAGGGTATCCCCTACCTTGAGAAGATCACCCACTGCCACAGAAGCAGGCGCTGATTCCGATGGGTGCATCACATAGGATTTTCCACGAATAAACAGCACCTCTGCCGGTGCCGGCTCCCTTCTCAGCCACTCAACAGGAATACGCAGCTCTGTTCCCATTGGCACGTAATCGGCGACCGGAATTTTATTGTACTTGCGCAGCTTCTCTTGAAGGCCTGGGCTCGTGAGATAGGCTCTTGTGAAATTCCACAGATTATCCCCCGGACGAAAAGTGTAGATCCAATCTCCGGCCTTTACCGGGGTAGCGCACAGAGATAAAAAAAAGAGGAGTCCAGCAGATAACCAGGTGGCTGATCTCAGTGGATAAATAACGCTTACTTTGGATAAATAACTCATAATGGAGACAATGTTGGACTAATAAGCCCAGCGGTTCAAACAGTACCACTCTCTTCTGTAGACTCAAGACGATAGCCATGCTGGTAGATCGCCTTCAACCGCCAACCATTTTCCGGCACCAGAGCCAGTTTTTTACGTAGCCTTGAGATATGAATGTCTACCGTGCGGGTAGCTAGGCCCGGGCCGTGCCCCCAGACATTTTCCAGCATATGATCACGGGAGAAGAGCCGCCCTGGATTACTGAACAGCAGCCAAGCGAGACGAAACTCCTTATCCGTCAGCGCTACACGGCCATCGCCCATTGTGATCTCCCCACACTGCCGATCGAGAAGATAACGGCCGCACTCCAGCTGGTCACATTGTCCGCCGGCCATCTCCCGGCGCCGCGCCAGCGCTTCGATACGAGCGAGGGTGATTCCACGAGAAGGGGGTTTGGTGATGTAGTCATCGGCACCCAGGTTGAGGGCTGCGACGATATCACTTTCACTGTCGCGCTGAGTGATAAAGAGCACAGGAGGAGCCCACTCCAGATTTTCCCGAACCCACTGCAGCACCTCAAGGCCGGAGGATTCAGGCAGTTCCCAATCCAGGATCACCAGGTCATAAGTCTCACGGTTCAGCTCTTTGGTAAAAGAGGCTGCCTCCTTGAAATGGCTGCAGTTGTGCCCTGCTTCACGAATCCACGAGGTGAGACTCTTGGCCTGGGCCGGATCATCCTCTAAATAAGCTATGCGCATTGAATCACCCGTTATCCTGTCAGCACCCCTTCTACGAAAGTGCTCTTTAATTGCCCAAGACAACCTCCGCCTCAACTCGCGAGTTCACATCTCACGTTCAGCATAAGCAAGGGATGCCTTAGACTCCGACTACCTGACCCAGCATATTTTTATTACCCGTTTAAACCAAGGGGGCCAATGTAAAGAAATGTATCAATACTAGGGAGCCTCTGATTAAGTCTGGTTAGATTTAGGCTGAGATAAAATTGTTCCAATTTGTTTCGAAGTGAGCGGTAATAGCCATTCTATTGCTGCGATCTTCGGAACGAATTGGGGCAATTTTAGCCT
>MOXG01000084.1_pt1 | contig 16511 bp, 15 predicted proteins | sample 1471191 | NCBI WGS metagenome assembly MOXG01 (sample SAMN05806437, study PRJNA327811) | mollusc metagenome | isolation source: Phylotype C (NB3) bacterial symbionts from gill | host: Thyasira cf. gouldii | place: Canada: Bonne Bay, Newfoundland | collected 2010-08-19
CAGCCCGATCAGAAGTCCAATACCCAGACTGACGGCAACCACCCAGGCACTGAAGCGAAGCGCATAACTCTCCAGAACAATCTGTTCTGCTGAGTCGAACTCTTCACCCTGTAGCACTACATAAAGATAGCCCTCTGGTGCATCACCGGAGGGCACAGGGGTGACGGAGAAGGCTTTTTTACGGTCATGGGAGCGTGGATCATCACCCAGCAAGGGGAAGTCATCTCCACTCAGAAAAGCCTGGATCGGGGCAATATCCACATGCTCTCGTTTTACCCGGCCGGGGTCTGCTGAAAAGGAGAGAATACGCCCCCCCTTATCCAGCAGATAGATCTCAATACTTGGATTTATATCCATATAGCGCTGAAGGTCTTCTTCAGTGCCGATGCATTAATTTTTCCCTCTTCAACAAGATTACGATCTGCAACGATGCGCGATGCCAGATCACGGTTGAAGTGCTGGGTAAGCTCCTGCAGATAGCTTTTGATAGTTGATGAAGTGATGATGCCGTAGGTGATACCAATGGTGATAAAAATAACCACCAACGTGGCAGAGAGACGGGAATATAAGGTGTGGAACACGAAACTTTCCTCCTTATTCCTGAGTATCGGAGAACTTATAACCCACACCCCAGACGGTACGGATAAATCCAGGATTGGATGGATCGCTCTCAATCTTCGCCCTCAACCGGTTGATGTGAGAGTTGACGGTATGCTCATAACCATCATGGTTATACCCCCATACCTGGTCGAGTAGCTGAACACGGCTGAATACACGACCTGGGTGGCGGGCAAAGAAAAGCAGCAGGTCAAATTCCCGTGCGGTCAGTTCGACCTGGTGGTCATCAATTATCACTTGGCGCCGATCAACATCGATCACCATGCCGTTCCACTGCAGAATCTGCCCGGGAGTCTCCTTAGTGTCGGGTTGCTGCAGCGCATCCACCCGTCTGAAGAGCGCTTTAATACGGGCAATCAGCTCCGGAATACTAAAGGGCTTTGTCAGGTAGTCATCTGCACCCACCTCCAACCCAAGCACGCGATCGAGTTCACTTGATTTTGCTGTCAGCATCAATATAGGGATGTAACCGGCCGTCTCACGCATCTTTCGACAGAGCGTCAGTCCATCGGTATCAGGCAGCATCAGATCAAGTACAACAAGCTGATAACCCCCTTCGGCAAACAGCGACAGGGCGGAGCCGCCATCACCGGCAATATCGGCATCACAGCCGATATCTGCCAGATGCTCCTGCACCAGGCGGGAGATATCGGGTTCATCTTCTACTATCAGCACCTTGCGCTGCATGAAATTCTCTCTTAACTAAAGATTCAGAGTCCATCATCACCCTCAGTGAGTACGAGACAGGATGATAAGCACTCAGAGCCAAACTGCTGAATAGATACCTGAAAACAGCATTTATTGGGATGCAAAGGTCGTAAAGAGAAGCGGGGTGCGCAGAGATCAGCTATTAAAAATCAGAGCATTCCTCAGCGCCTCCTCCGCATTCTCTGTGTCCAGCTTTAGAGCGCTAACTCAGAACCGGTTCACTTCTTCACATCTCTTTTTTCATCATCTTCTTGTCCATCATCTCACCTTCCATGGGCTCCTTCATCATTTTCTCATCCATCATCTCGCCCTTCATCGTCATCTTTCCGTCCATCATCTCGCCTTCCATGGGCTCCTTCATCGTCTTCTCATGCATCATCTCGCCCTTCATAGGCTCCTTCTCCATCATTTTTTCACCGGACATATGTTTATCCATCATGCTTCACCCTCCATTTTCTCACTCTTCATATCGGTAGAGCATGCGGCCAATGCGACGGACATCAGGGTAATGCCAAGAATGCTTGTAACTGTCTGTTTATTCAATTTCATAATCTTTATCACCTTATGTTTTTCGGCCGCGAAAACTGCGGCATGATTGTTCAATGGATACAGCCATGAGCCTGATAGAGCATGGCAAACAGCGTGTGATGTAATTTAAGGATCAAAAAATCGCCTTGTGATCACGAAGAGATCACAAATTGATCACGCTTGAGAGGAGCAATGGGGAGATATTGGCGGATACAAAAAACCCTGCTATTGCAGGGCTTTTTATTGCTGCAAATTATTGAGCAGCATGGAAGGTAATGTGCAATCAGACTGAAAAATCAGTCCATCTTGCAGGTTTTGATACCGAAAGGCAGATAGGCGGGACACCAACCAATTGCGGCGGTAAACAGGGGTACAATACCGACGGCACCCCAAACGTTGCCCGTTGCCACACCCCAGCCAATCAGACCCAAACCAACCACTACGCGTACAATACGGTCAATACCACCAACATTCTTTTTCATCACACTCTCCCTCACAATCGATAGAAAAAACAGACAAAATATAAAATGGCTGTTTTGTTACGAAGGATATTATCTGTATACCGCCTATGCAGTCTGTGACAATGTCACACAGGCGAGGCTCACTGGCTAGGAGCCTGTCCGAGAATAGAGAACCTACTGCGGGAGCGCTGAATTTGGTCAGATTTTCCCATTATTTTCGTTAAATATGCACAATATTCCATCCCTTGGGTCCGTAAGCGCTACATCCATGTAGCACTACTCGCCTCAAATAATGAAATATTCCGACTCACCACCTCCCTGGAAGTACCCAGATCAGAAGCAATCTTCTGGTGTGTTGAAGAAACCCTGATCACATCCGGCGTGGAGTGACTCTGCAAATAGTCTGCGATGCGTTCATCCATTCGCCGAAATACCACCTCTTCAACCACACTGATCACATCGGCCAGGACGTTTCACCCGGGTTAAGCGTCTGGGCAACTGCAGGATTGACCCTACCATTTCAGATCTTATATTTTTAAAATTTTCGGCAGCAGGTCAAGAAGTGCCTGCTTCGAATTGGCTGAGGGGCGCTTATCAATCAGATAATTCAGAAAGTTGTAAATATCAGGCTCCTGATTACCCGGATATTTTAAATACAGATCAATAGAAACTTTTCCGGTATCGCCATCATCATCAGATTCAAGCTGTAATTTATAACTGGTTAGTTTTTGTTGATCGGGTGTTGCTGTGAGAAATAGATGACTTTCCCAGCTTTCCTCATCAGAAAAAAGCTGATTCACTTGGATAAAAGCCTGAAACACATCAGGCTTTATTGGCTGCGTGAATTCATCATATAAATATAATTCGAAGCCGCACTCCATGGAATACACACCTTCCAGATGGTAATGTTTGTTTGCCGCCATAAAAAACTGACCACCATGCCGGGGTTTATGATCCATATGCGGCAGCATAGTCTTTTTGTTATTTTCTTCGGGTAAAGTTTTTCCCTGAGAAGAACGGTTTTTACAAAATTCAGACTCCGTTTTAGATGTTGACTCTAGTATGAAAGACTGAATATATTTTTCTGGCAACTGATCATCTGCTGCCAATGTATTATTACCGTATGTTGCCAGGACTTTGCTAAAATTAAAGGTAAATATTAAGAGCACAGCCGTGACCATAAACAGTCTAAAGTATTTATTTATTTTTTTCATTACCTTATGCAAACCGGACAGAATAGGTTCTCAGAATATTTGAACGACTGCCATAAAGTAATATAATCAGAGCGATAGAAAAAATCGGTAAGTGCCCTACCAGTTCATGAATACCTGTCAGAATTGTTGTTGCTATAAAAAAGAATGACACCACAAGCATAACAAATCGAGTAGAAATACCCAGAATAAGCATAAGACCAAATAATGCTTCGGCTAGACCAGCGGAAAAAATAAAATGTAAATTAGTAAATTGTTCGAAACCCATCAGTGAAATAAAATTATAAAAACTGTTTTCTTCCAGAAAAACCAACCCCATCCCAGGATCTAATAATTTATTATGTACGGCAAGAAGCAATAATTGCAAACCAATGAATATGCGCAAGGCTCTTGCGGCATTGGTTGCACCAACAGGAATAGGTAAATCCAACTTGTTAAGTAGACTGCGGTCCCGGCGGTTTATTCTGGGTGAAATTAATATTAATGCCAGCGCAAGACCTACAAATTCAAAAACATAATCAATCAATAATTCCATAGGTAACATGGCGGGTAATGAAAAAATAAGCAGCAATAATAATAATCCAGATAACAAAGGTGAGATAAATAGCATTACCAGTACAGCCAACTGTATGAGTATTCCATTTGCTTTCATTACATCCGGCAGTATGAGATTAGGCGCTAAAAAAACGCCTTGTATAATATTTACGGCTAACATGACGACAACAATTAAACTTAAAAAGTGCCACTCTAAACCTTTCATGGGATAAGGTCTGGAAAGATATTTATAATATGATTCATTTTCAGATGATTTTTTTTCGAGCATGATACAGATAGATACAAACAATGCACCACCAATCATAATTAAAACAATTAACCAGTCTAATTGATAGGTGACATCTCTATAAGTTCCTTCATCATCAACAAACCAGCGCAAGTGAGCAAAGCTGTTTTGGCTGAACAAAAAAAGAAAAGGCATTAATGTTTTAGATAGTGTTCGCATAAGTGCCCCTTGTTTGTTAGACAATCCGTCCAAGCAATTTTATTAAACCTTGTGTTTGGCAGGTGAACTCTATAATGATTATTTCTCTGGTTTTGTGACCCCCCCCCCCAAATTATTAAGCTGACAGGGTGCCTTGATCACATTATTTATGGATTACACTGTTTTAGCAGGATTTGAGTATTTATGGTTTGAAAAACAGTATGTTTTTCGGCCGAAAAAACTACAGCATGATTATTGAATGGATACAGCCATAAGCCTGATAGAGCGTGGCAAACAGCGTGCGATGCAACTTAAGGATCAAAAATTGCCCTGTGATCACGAAGAGATCACGCTTAAGAGGAGCGATAGGGAGACATTAACGGACACAAAAAACCCCGCTATTGCAGGGCTTTTTTATTGCTGCAAATTATAGAGCAGCGTGGAAGATTATGTGCAATCGGACAGAAAAATCAGTCCACCTTGCAGGTTTTGATGCCGAAGGGAAGATAGGCGGGACACCAACCAATTGCGGCGGTAAACAGGGGCACAATACCGACGGCACCCCAAACGTTGCCCGTCGCCACACCCCAGCCAATCAAACCCAAACCAATCACTACACGTACAATACGATCAACACCACCAACATTCTTTTTCATCATACTCTCCTTCACAATCGATAGAAAAAACAGACAAAATATAAAATGGCTGTTTTGTTACGAAGGATATTATCTCTATACCGCCTATGCAGTCTGTGACAATGTCACACAGGCGAGGTTCACCGGCTAGGAGCCTGTCCGAGAATAGAGAACCTACTACGGTCCCTATTCTCAGACTGGCTCCTATGCACGTTGCGCGAAATGCTTTATATCAATGATTTCGATTGAACCTCGGGCAATTCGAACCAGGCCGTCACTCTCAAAATCTTTAAGAATCCGACTCACCACCTCCCTGGAGGTACCCAGATCAGAGGCAATCTCCTGGTGTGTTGCAGAAACCCTGGTCCCATCCGGAGTGGAGTGGCTTTGCAAATAGTTCGCGATGCGTTCATCCATTCGCCGGAATACCACCTCTTCAACCACACTGATCACATTAGTCAGTCGCTGTGCCACCAAGCTAAAAACATACTCTCGCCAAGCACTCCACTCCGCCAGCCACACCCTTACTTTCGACGCAGGAATAACAAAAGCAGTCACAGGTGTCTCGGCTACGGCAAATGCGGGAAAGGGAATACTACTGAGGATACAAGAGGCGGTCAGAATACAGCTTTCACCAAAGCCTACCCTATAGAGGGTAATCTCTCTGCCGTTCTCCCCGATCTTGTAGACCCTTGCACTACCTTCAACAACCAGTGCCAAATGCGTACACTCACGCCCTTCGAGGCATATATGGCTCCCTTTCTCCAGTTGCACAATACTTCCGCTTTCGAAAAAAGCAGTCAGAAAATGGGCGGGAGCGCCGCTCAGAAAGGGAAACGCCGACTTCAACTGTGTTTGAACTGTCAGATCTTTGATCATGCTTACTCAACATAATGAAGGTTTGGAAATCGGGAATAGAGATCACCGAGTTTGCGTCGTTCTTATCTACTTAAAAACGTATTGTTGCACACTATTCTCTATACTCATCCTAGGGGTAGCAGTGAATGCATAAGATATAACTTATACACCACATTAATTAATTTGAGTATCACTTATAGCTAATCCCCTCTATCCTAATCGGAATTATCCAATTGACCCACACCCGAGGGGAGTCGTAATGGACCTCAACATCGACCAGTACAAGATCACCGAAGAGCCTTTTTACGAAGCACAGGACGACGAGGTAGTCCTCTACGAAGCCGCCTACGACGAGCGCCTTCCGGTAATGATCAAGGGCCCCACCGGTTGCGGTAAATCTCGCTTTGTAGAGCATATGGCATGGAAACTGGGTAGACCGCTGATCACCGTAGCCTGTAACGAGGATATGACCGCCTCAGATCTGGTGGGTCGATACCTGCTGGATTCCGATGGCACCCGCTGGGTGGACGGCCCACTCACTACCGCCGCCCGTTTCGGCGCCATCTGCTACCTGGATGAGATCGTCGAAGCACGCCAGGACACCACAGTGGTGATTCACCCGCTCACCGACCACCGCCGCCAGTTGCCACTGGACAAGAAAGGCGAACTGATTGAGGCCCACCCCGATTTCCAGCTGGTGATCTCCTACAACCCCGGCTACCAGAGCCTGATGAAGGATCTGAAACAGTCTACTAAACAGCGGTTTGCCGGCATGGATTTTGACTATGCATCCGCAGCTAAAGAGGCTGGCATCGTCTCCAAGGAAGCCGGTATCGACAGTGACACCGCCCTAAAACTGGTGAAAATTGGAGAGAACGCCCGCAACCTCAAGGGCCACGGACTGGATGAAGGCATATCCACCCGTCTGCTGGTCTACGCGGCACAACTGATCAACCGCGGTATCGCACCCCGCGCTGCCTGCCGCATGGCGATGGTGCGTCCCATCACTGATGATATCGATATACGGATCACTCTGGACCACGCTATCGATGCTGTCTTTGAACAGTAACTAGTAGGTCAGGGGACAAGCAGAACGCAGAGAAGTTCTAAAGAATACTAAGGTAACCATTGCCGATTTAATTCTTCTCTCGGCACCCTTTTTTCTCTGTGCACTCTGTGTATCTTCTGACGTATTACCTATTCAGTGTAGCCTCTATATTTTAGCACTGAGCGCTTGGCATCAAGATTTGTGGCGAAACCATATGAGCCTGAATGAAACCGATCTTCAAACTTATCGTGAACAGCTGAGCTGCAACTTTCAGCAGTTGGAGAGTGTATTCCCCGACTGCATGGAGGAGGCGGCAGCCGTGCTGTCGCCCGCAGGCATCAAGGACTATCTCGACGGCGCCTCATTAGTCTGTATGATCGGCCGTGGTTTCGAGCCGGTATTGGTCTATCTGGAGGAGATGCCTCAGGTAGCTGACATACTGGGTGAGCAGGCCCTCGTTTACGTATCCCAGAGTGTATGGAAAATCTCCCGCAGCCCAAACGGAAAGTCTATTCTCGACTTTATGCAGGCACTCCCGGAGGCGGCCCGCAGGCTCCGCAGTTGGGAGCAGTTCGAGCGCTTTATTGAGCTGATTCTGGAGATGATGGAGCGCACCAGCACCTCGGTACATAACGTGCAGAGTGCCACCTACCCCAGCCCCGGCATGCCCGAGGTACTGCGGCAGACCCCCTACCTGCTGCACCAGCTATCGCTGGAGGGTATCCGCAACTGGGTTGACTACGGTGTGCTCCACTACAATGACCACCCCGAGCGGCAGATAGACTACTTCAGCCTGCAGTCTGCAGACAGTAGGGCAATCCTGCAACGGGAGCGCCACGGCACCCTCTATGCCGATAGTGAGCGTAAACTGAGCCTCTACCTGAAATCCCTGTGGGAGATGAAGGAGCACCTTGTGCCCTACTCCGAGGGGTGGGATGAGCTACGCAAACCGACGCCCTACTACGATCCCCTGGGTATGCGGATCCCTGATGTATTTGATGACAAGCAGGGTATCTCCGGCCTCAACCGCTATCGTGCAGTACTGGCCCACATGGCGGCTCACAAGCGCTGGACCGAGCAGATCTTTGCCGACAATCTCAGCCCCTTCCAGCGGGTGGCTGCCGAACTGTTCGAGGACAGCCGGGTGGAGTATCTCACCCTGAGTGAATATCCCGGCATGCGTGACATCTGGCTTGGGCTGCACCCCAAGCCGATTGAGAATGACTGCGACCCCGAGAAAGAGTCCTGCATCCGCCACCGTCTGGCAATGATGTCATATGCCATTCTCAATCCAGATCACGGCTACAAAAACCCGGACATCACCGAATTTGCACAGCGCTTCCAAGAGATGATGGCCACCGGGGAAACAAACACCCAGAGCGCCGTCAATCTGGCACTCTCCTTCATCGCCCGTACACGTCGTCAGCAGGATATGTCAGCCAACGTCTACTTTGCCGACACGCAGGTGGATTACCGCGATGATAATCGTCACATGTGGAAATTCATCGAAGAGGGTGACGAAGAGGAGATGTTCGACGCTGAGCAGAAGGCCAAAGAGAACCCGGAGGAGATCAACGGCCTGCCGCCCCGCCACTACCCGGAGTGGGACTACAACACCAAGACCTACCGCCCCGACTGGGTCAGTCTCTACGAGCGGCTACACCCCTCCGGTGACGCAGGCAAGATTGATGCTCTGCTCTCCAAACATGAGGCCTTGGCCAAGCGCCTGAAACAGATGCTCGATCTACTCAAGCCACAACACTATGTGCGCATCCGCTACCAGGAAGAGGGCAGTGAGCTCGACCTCGACGTGGCGATCCGTTCACTGATCGACTACCGCGCCGGTCACAATCCCGATCCACGCATCAACATGAGCCACCGTCACGACGGCCGTGACATCGCCGTAATGCTGGTACTCGACCTCTCCGAATCCCTTAACGAGATACCGGAGGGCGCCAACCAGTCGATCCTAGAACTAAGCCAGGAAGCGGTCGCACTGTTGAGCTGGGCGATCGAAAAACTGGGAGATGAGTTCGCCATCGCCGGCTTCTCCTCCAACACCCGGCACGAGGTGCGCTACCAGCACATCAAAGGTTTTGAGGAGTCTTGGGATGACACCGTTAAAGGCCGCCTCGCCGCCGTAGAGGCGAGCTGGTCAACCCGGATGGGGGCCGCCATGCGCCATGCGGCACACTATCTGGGAGCGCGCAAAGCCGACAAGAAACTGATGCTGGTTCTCACCGATGGGGAACCGGCGGATATCGACGTCAACGATCCAAAACATCTGATCCAAGATACCCATCGGGCGGTTCAGGAACTAGATCAACAGGGAATCTACACCTACTGCATCAACCTCGATCCCAAAGCGGATGAGTACGTGAAAGACATCTTTGGCAACCAATACACCGTAATCGACAAGGTGGAGCGGTTACCGGAGCAGCTGCCAAAGCTGTTTATGGCGTTGACAAAGTAGCCTGTCAAAAATCGGTAACAGAATGTAGCCTGGGCTGAGCTTACGAAACCCATTAGGGAGCCTCTGAATAAGTCTGGCCGAATTGAGTTGTGCTCAGGAGACGCAAGATCAAGGCGAAGATCGCAACTGATAGCAGGCTATTAGTAAGATCTTCAACGCAGATATTTCGCCTCCTGAGTGCAAGGCAATCGGTCATGACTTGTTCAGAGGCTCCTTAGGCTACTTGTTGGCTTTTCATCACTCCACATATGTAATTGGAGGACATTTCTACCTTTAACCTCATACTTCGCCACACTGTCATGATTTTGTAACATCGTGGAAATATACTCCACATAAAATGAAATGGCTGTACACAATAATCCGGGAACCGGCTGTAGGAGCGAACTTGTTCGCGAAGAACATGCCCCGGAGCCTGATCGCGAATAAATTCGCTCCTAACAGATGCACTTTTTTTCTATGAAGAGAGTGCTTCAGGACTATTGTGCATAGCCACATAAAATAATTTCAGAATCAACAACAGATAAAGGCAGGGTGCAATCAGTGATGGAAAAAGAGAGGCGAAAGAGTCAGCGCATCAGCACTGACATAGAGCTACAGTTGATCTATCGTGAAAGAAGTTTCTTCTTCATAGCCGGCGATATCACCAGCGAGGGCATAAACATCAAAAGTAAATCCCTGTCCATACCCCCAGGGAATCTGGTAGACATTATTCTGCCCGTAGGTGAGCACGAGTGCAGATCAGTGGTCTTGTCATTCATGGAAGCAAGGACAACACCGGCATTCAATTTCGAATGTCCCAACCGGAGTTAGAGGCGATGCTCACATCCCACGGGACAACATTGACCGCAGCTCCTTCGATCACTCAGGAGCGCTCTGACACTCCATCTATGAGCCGGTAAGTACATGTTGTACTGCTGAAAAGCAGTGGCTTACTAATCCATACTATCGAGCACAACTCCGATAGCACTGCAGATAGCGGCAACCTCCGGGCCTTCAGTGATAAACGGCGGCATAGTATAGAGCAGTCGCCCGAAGGGGCGCAGCCAGACACCTTGTTCAAGCAATATCTCCTGTGTAGCCGCCATGTCGAGAGGCTCCTTCAGCTCTACAACACCGATGGCGCCCAATACCCGAACATCGGCCACCGCAGGATGGTCGGCGTAGCCCATCAAACCGTCCCTGAGTTGTCCCTCTATCTCCGCTACTCGCTGTTGCCAATCCCCCGACAACAGCAACTCTATACTGGCGCCGGCAACACTACAGGCCAGCGGATTGGCCATAAAAGTGGGTCCATGCATCAGCGCCCCTGGGGGATTATTTGAAATCGCCTCACTCACCTTCGGGTTGTGAGGGTTGCCGCGAGCGTCATATAGCCGCCGGTCAGTGATTTACCAAGGCACATGATGTCGGGAGTAATGCCTGCATGCTCCACAGCGAAGAGGCGACCGGTGCGGCCAAAACCTGTGGCGATCTCATCTGCGATCATCAGCACGTCATACTCATCACAGAGTGCACGTGCCTGACGCAGATACTCCGGACAGTAGAAGCGCATACCCCCCGCCCCCTGAACAATCGGTTCGAGAATGAGGGCGGCAATTTCCCGATGGTGGCTTTCCAGTGTTTGCCGTAAAGGTTCAATCTGTGAAGATCCCCAATCAACATCATCACGACAGGTGGGTGCTTCGACAAAGAAGTGCTGTGGCAGCACATCCTTGAACAGGTGATGCATGCCGTTCACCGGATCACACACCGCCATGGCGGCAAAGGTGTCACCATGGTAGCCGTTACGCAACGTAACCAACCGGCTTTTACCTATTTTTCCCAGTGCAATCCAGTACTGCAACGCCATCTTGATGGCCACCTCGACGGCTACCGAGCCGGAGTCGCAGAGAAAAATACTTTGTAGCGCCCTGGGGGTAAGCTCAACCAGTTTTTCCGCCAGTCCGGCAGCAGGCTCATGGGTGAGGCCGCCAAACATCACATGAGCCATCTTTTCAATCTGATCATGCAGTGCCTGATTAAGACGTGGGTGGCTGTAGCATGGATCATGCACCACCAGGAAGCCATGCCATCAATTACCCTGCGTCCATCACCAAGCTGCAAATAAACACCCTGGGCGGACTCAACCACATAAGGAGGAACCGCACCGTGCATCGGTTGATAAGGGTGCCAGAGATGCTTCTGGTCGATTTCACTTACCTGCTCAGGAGTGAGTGAATACATAAGACTGTAACCCGTTGTATATATACATTATTTCTTAATTTATGGTACCGAAAAACATAGAAAACGGCACCAGAAAATAAAAACCCCCTTTAATACTGAGGCCATCCATCTATAATCACTGGATAACCCCCCATTCTCCTCTCTAATAATATTTCATACATGAGGCGACAACTATTCTAATTAATAACTTGAAGGTGGGACATAAGATTCTGGCAGGCTACGCTCTCATGTTCCTGCTACTGACCGGCATCTCCTCACTAGCGATCTACAGACTATCTCATCTCAGTGAATCGGTTACAGAGTTGGTTCATACGTATCGGCCGGCTATTCTTGGCACAAAGCAGTTAGCTATTGAGGTCAACCAGACCAGCAGTGCGCTCGGTTTTTTCCTCTCCAGTAAAGAAGAGGGACACAGGGAGAACTACCGACAGGGGCTTGAACGCTCGGAATCGCTGCTTATCGAGTTGAAAAAGCTCCCCACCATTACCGGTGATCCCGAATCAGACAAACTGACAAACCAACTGGGCGACGACTTCAAACGGTTCCGTGAACTTGGCGAGCAGTTATTGGAAACCGTTGCCAGCAACGAAAAAAGATACCCCGGCATGGCCTTTGCCAATCAAAAGATCAATCCGATCAACCGACAGACCATCGACCTCACCTCCCGAATGATTCTCTCTGAGCGTGAGGAGTCCTCTGGGGCGGAACGGCGTGAACTGCTGGTAGCACTGACCGATCTCCGCTATACCTGGAGCAGTGTAATCAACAGTATCAGGGCCTATCTGGCCTTCCGTGGTGATGCCGTGATCAACGACCTTGACCTTTATATTGAGAGAACAGAGGGGCTGATCACAAAAATCCGAGGCTTTGGTGAGCTGTTGACCCTGGACCAGGAGGATGCATTTGAACAATTTGAAGCTCTCCTAGAGCAGTCAAAACTTAACATTGAAGAGCTCAAGCGTATACATGGTGGCGAGCAGTGGCACACCGATTCCTGGCTGGTACGTGACCAGGCAGCCCCTCTAATTGAGAAAATTGACACTAAGTTGAAACTACTGCTGGAGCGACAAACAGGGGCGATTGATCAAAGTAGCGCCGCCTTGATTTCAGACTCAAAGAAGGCAATCACATTTGTTGCTTCACTTCTGCTGTTTGGCTTGCTGGTTGTTGTTCTACTGGCATGGCTGAGCAACCGCTACATCACCAAGCCACTTCAGTCGGTGGTAGAGGCACTGGATGATATCGCACAGGGCGATGGCGATCTGACAAACCGGCTTTCTATTGCCGGGAGTGATGAGATCGGCAAGCTTGGCCAGAGCTTCAACACCTTTGTATCCACGATCGGCGTGTTGGTGAAACACACGGCAGTATCAGCAGACAATGTGATTGATGCCGCGAACAAGAGTACCGATGCATCACACCAGATCACACAGAAAGTACTGGAACAGGAGAGTGAAACACATCAGGTGGTTACCGCCATCAATCAGATGTCTGAAACTATCGGTTCCATCGCAAAAAATGCAACCGGCGCGGAGACCGCATCAAAAACTGCAGAGAGAGATGCCGAGGTTGGCCGTACAACTGTCGAGGAGAGTGCTGCAGCAGTCCGCTCTCTCAGCGGTGAAGTACAGGCAGCCACCGAAATCATCCTCAAAGTGGAAGAGGACAGTGAAGAGATCGGTTCTGTGCTGGATGTCATCAAAAGCATCGCCGACCAGACCAATCTGCTTGCCCTGAATGCCGCGATTGAAGCAGCACGCGCCGGGGAACAGGGGCGCGGCTTTGCCGTAGTCGCCGACGAAGTACGTAACCTCGCCAGCCGTACCAGAACATCAACTATCGAAATCGAGGAGATGATAGAACGTCTGCGAACCAATACCCGTCAAGCGGTGACGGCAATGGAGGCAGGCAACAAAACGATGGCGGAGAATATTAAACAGACGGATCGAGCCCGTGCCTCTCTGCAGGCGATTGCAGACTCCACCGATGCCATCAGTGCCATGAATACCATGATCGCCACCGCATCGGAGGAGCAGTCTGCCGTGGCGGTAGAAATCAACCGTAGCATTATCAAAATCAGCAACGGCAGCAAAGAAGCCGCCGGTTTCTCCCGCACCGCCCTGGAAGAGATTGAGCGACTTGGCCGAGTGGCAACCGAACTGAAAGCGATTATCTGCCAGTTTAAACTGAGCGAGTGTTCCGAGGACTAGGAGCCATTAGATCGCTACGCTCGGCCAGTCCGCCTCATCCGCCTTAATCACCTCAGCCTCGGCCTTTCCCGCCGCCACCCACTCCTGAATAGCCGGGCTACTATAAACTGTCTCACTGTACTCACGCGCCACATCATCAAGCACTACCTCATAGCTGATCAGACGCAGTACCGCCGGGGCAAACATACAGTCGGCAACGGAGAAATTGCCAAATAACCAGGGACCGTCCTCTCCATAGGTTTCGCGACAAAGTCGCCAGATATTGAGCACTCGTTCGATGTCTCTCCGGGCGGCGGCACTGGGTTTGAAGTCGGGAAAACGACGACGACAGTTCATCGGCAGCTCTCCTCGAAGGTCGAACAGGCTGGAGTGCATCTCCGCACTCACCGCCCTTGCCACGGCACGAGCCCCCGACTCCCGAGGCCAACCCGGCTTTTCAGGAAAACGTTCACCCAGGTACTCAAGAATCGCCAGGGAGTCCCACACTTCGAGATCACCATCCTGCAGCACGGGTACCTTGGCATCAGAAAAATAGGGTGTGAGATCGGCAGCCGTAGTCTCAACAAAGAGAGAGACTTTCCTGCAGGTGAAAGGGATTTGATGGTGACACAAAAACAGCCATGGCCGTAGCGACCAGGATGAGTAGTTCTGATTACCTATAACCAGTGTTATGCCGGACATTCAACACCTCCATGTTAAGTAACTTATATTCCCAAACAAATAGACTCCAACCGTACAGATATGTCAACCCACCCCATCCGCCATAACGTCGCTGATTCAGGTTATAATCCGGGCCTTATCAAACCGATACTCAGGATTAACAGACGACCATGCGCCCGCAAACAGACGACCTCCGAATCCGCGCCATCAAAGAGTTGGTAGCACCGGCACAACTATTGGCTGACTTACCAATATGCGACGAGGCCGCGGAGACGGTGTTTAACGCCCGTCAGGAGATCCACCGCATCATTCATGGTGAAGATGACCGCCTGGTGGTAATTGTCGGCCCCTGTTCGGTTCACGATCCTGTTGCCGCCCGCGACTATGCAGAGAAGCTTAATCGGCTCAGGGATGAATTAAAGGATGATCTGATGATCGTGATGCGCGTCTATTTCGAGAAACCCCGCACCACTGTGGGCTGGAAGGGGTTGATCAACGACCCCGATCTCGACGGGACTTTCCATATCAATCAAGGACTCCATCTGGCACGACGTCTACTGCTCGACGTCAACAGTATGGGGCTACCCGCCGGCACCGAGTTTCTTGATCTGATTAGCCCTCAATACGTCGCTGATCTGGTGAGCTGGGGTGCCATCGGTGCCCGTACCACAGAGAGCCAGGGCCACCGCGAACTCTCATCCGGCCTCTCCTGCCCGGTCGGTTTCAAGAACGGCACCAACGGCACATTGAAGATTGCCCTTGATGCCATCCGCTCCGCCTCCCAACCCCACCACTTCCTGTCGGTAACCAAAGAGGGCTTCTCCGCCATCTTTGCCACCGGCGGCAATAAGGATTGCCATGCCATTCTGCGTGGTGGCTGCCGTCCTAACTACGATACAGAGAGCATCAACATCGCTGCCGAGGAGATGGAGAAGGCGGGCTTCAAACCACAGCTTATGATTGATGTCAGCCATGCCAACTCCCGCAAGCGCCACCAGAAACAGATTGATGTCTGCCATGATGTGGCAGGGCAAATTGCTCGTGGTGACCAACGCATCATGGAGTGATGATCGAAAGTTTCCTCCAAGCCGGACGCCAGGATTGGCGTGCCGACCAAGAACTGGTTTACGGCCAGAGCATCACCGATGCCTGTATCAGTTGGCAGGATACTGAACCACTACTTCATGCCCTGGCTGATGCCGTCAAACAGCGTCGGAAATGATTTATTTAGGGGATCGTCGAGATAAATCATCTATAGTTATTGCTAACCGCCTCCACTAGGGAGGGTGTCGTAAAAGCACCAGTCCCTTCTCCCTACGAGGGAGAAGGTTAGGATGAGGGTCTATTAAATCAATAAGTTACCTATTGATCCCCCTCACCTCTGTGGGGCGAGGGGCTTTTACAATATCTTCCTCCATTAGTGGAGAGAAAGTTTCGGCCCTGACGCTCCTGCAAGGAGAAATGTTCGATGGTGCCGGATCAAACCACAGCTGCCATTTTGAAGATAGGAAGATACATGGCAACCACAAGTCCACCTACTAGGGTGCCAATAATGACCATGATAAAGGGTTCTAACAGACTGCTGAGTGCATCAACAGCGTTGTCCACCTCCTCCTCATAGAAATCGGCCACTTTGGACAGCATGTGATCCAATGAACCTGACTCCTCGCCGATGGAGACCATCTGGACCACCATGTGGGGGAAGAGTCCTTGCTGTTTCATGCTGAGTTGCAGGGATTGGCCAGTGGCGACATCCTCACGCATCCGCATTACGGCATCACCATAAACCACGTTGCCAGTGGCGCCAGCGACAGACTCTAGGGCTTCCACCAGCGGGACGCCTGCGGCAAACATGGTGGCGAGGGTACGAGCATAACGGGCGATGGCCGCTTTGTTGAG
>MOXG01000085.1_pt1 | contig 16133 bp, 15 predicted proteins | sample 1471191 | NCBI WGS metagenome assembly MOXG01 (sample SAMN05806437, study PRJNA327811) | mollusc metagenome | isolation source: Phylotype C (NB3) bacterial symbionts from gill | host: Thyasira cf. gouldii | place: Canada: Bonne Bay, Newfoundland | collected 2010-08-19
CTGCATACGCGGGGGTAGTCTGCTGTGTCCACAACCACAGCGACATCTGCATGGTTCTTTGCTGCCGCACGCAGCATGGTGGGGCCACCGATATCGATGTTCTCAATAGCGGTGGGCAGGTCACAATCCGGGTTGGCCACGGTCTGCTCAAAGGGGTAGAGGTTGACCACAATGATATCGATAGGAGCGATGCCGTTGTCAGCCATTACCTGATCATCGGTGCCGCGGCGACCGAGAATGCCACCGTGAATTATTGGGTGGAGTGTTTTTACACGGCCGTCCATCATCTCTGGGAAGCCGGTATGTTCGGATACTTCGGTGACCGGCACCTGGTTTTCGGTGAGGAGACGGGCTGTGCCGCCAGTGGATAGGATATCGACACCGCGCTGCTGGAGTTCGCGGGCAAAATCAACGATGCCTGTTTTGTCGGATACGCTGATGAGGGCTCTGGTTATGGCTGCCATGTTTCTGCCTTTGTGAGTCATGCTTTAGATAAGGGGCGGCCTGGTGTTCCAGGCCGAGACGTATTCTGTCTGTTTCAGTCGAGTTTGTAGTGGGCCAGTTTTTTACGCAGGGTACTGCGGCTGATGCCGAGGATCTCCGATGCGCGAGTCTGATTGCCCTCGGTATGTATCATCACCGTCTCCAGCATAGGTTGTTCCGTTTCGGCCAGCACCATGTGGTAGACATTGACGGCACTGTGGCCGTCGAGCTGCTCAAAATAGCTTGTGAGTGCTTGGCGAACACACTCACGCAGTGGCTCGTTTTCCTTTTTCTTTCGGCTGCTAAACGTCATCAGCTGGAATTCCCACAGTTGAATCACTCCATGTCATGCCGCTAACTCTCCGGTGGTAGTCAGGCGGCTAAAAAAATCCTTGATTAGAGACAGCTGCTGTGCGGCGCTGCTGCTCTGGTTTATCATTTTTCTGAAAGCGGGGCCGCCGGGCTGAGTCTTGCTGTACCAGGCAATGTGCTTACGAGCCACTTTTACACCGCTCCGCTCACCATAGAAACTGTAAAGATTCTCCAGGTGCTCGGCCAGAACCTCGCTTATCCATGCCGGGGAGGGGGTATCGAGGAGCTCTCCGGTTTTCAGGTAGTGGGATATCTCGCGAAAAATCCATGGTCTGCCTTGAGCAGCACGGCCAATCATCAAACCATCAGCACCCGTTAGTTGCAGCACCTGTTTGGCTTTTTTCGGGGTGGTGATATCGCCATTTGCGATAACTGGAATAGTGATGTTCTGTTTTATCTCTCTGATGGTGTCGTACTCAGCTTCACCTGAAAAGCCACAGCTGCGGGTACGGCCGTGGATTGCAAGTGCCTGAATGCCGGATGCCTCAGCAATGTGGGCGATTTCCAGGGCATTCCTCTCATCGCGGCTCCAGCCGGTGCGAATCTTCAGTGTCACTGGTACATCGACTGCCTGTACCACAGCCTGCAGTATCCTCTCTACCTGTTGCGGTGCCTTCATCAGGGCGGAGCCGGCGGCCACCTTGCACACTTTCTTCGCAGGGCAGCCCATATTTATATCGATGATCTGAGCGCCACGCTCAACATTGAGTTGTGCTGCCTGTGCCATCATCTCCGGGTCGGCGCCGAGTATCTGTACTGATACGGGACCAGATTCACCGGTGAAGTCGAGACGCCGCATCGTCTTGGGTGTTCCCCAGAGTGCGGAGTTTGAAGCTATCATCTCCGACACCGCCATGCCTGCACCGAGTTTGCGACAGAGCATGCGGAACGGACGATCAGTGACGCCTGCCATGGGTGCAACTATCAGGTTGTTGTCGAGTTGATAGGGCCGATACGCATGTCGCTCAAGGTCTCAGATAATTCTCTTATTATTTAGGCAGAAGGGTGTATTCATCTTCTGTGAAGCAGTACGGTCCCGGAGTTTTTCCGAGAGGGGATGATATGTTACGCCGAAATGGATGGCGGGCAAACCCCGTATTTAGCTGCATGTTTCGGATTAAAATGAGGTGTGCTGGGTAACTCTTTGATTTTCTGGTTTTATGCTCAGTGCTTTAAAGAAAATCAAATTTAAAGCCGGTGTTCTCTTCCCCCGGATCTTCCAATTCAAGCTGAACTTGAACATGTGCTCCAGGCAAAAATAGACCCTTTCGGTCCGCCGGGCGTTGCAGGTATTCGGCAGGTTGAAACACCCGCTGGGCGGCAAGCTGTTCGTTACTGCCGTAGAAGGAGAGTTGCAGAGCAGGATAGGGCTGTGGGTGGCCGGCCTTGTTGGTAAAACTGATTACCACCAGCAGTGCGTTGTCGTTATCGGGGTGGATACCGATGGAACGGTCGGTGATGGCGATCTCATCCATCGCCTTCCGTAGGGGTAGTTGGCATCCGACATGGCGGCAAGCCAGTTCGAGCAGTTGGCGTCCCTCCGGTACTGTATCAGATGCTTTCTACCAAACCAGCTGAGTTGTCCCAAGGTAAGCAGCAGAAAAAGAGTGATTAACAGTGACCATGCCAGGGTGCCCCGGTTTGATGTCTGTTGTCCGGTGTATATCTCATCGCTGGAGATTGTTTTCTCCTCGATAGCATCAATCTCGGGCAGATCACTGGGTATTTTGAAGGGGAGATTGTTCTCATTCTCCAGGGCTGATTTGCTCGGCTCTATCTCTGGAATGGTACCTCCGGTATTGGAGAGGAACTGTTGCAGATCAACGCGTTTTAACTCACTGTTTTCATCGGCACTATCTGTGGCTGGAGTGACGGTGTCATTGGCTTCCTGTGGAGGTGTGGAGTGAACGTCGGTCATCTCCTCCATCGCGGCATTTTCCATGCCGCCTCCAGTGGGTAAGTTACTGGCCTCTACCTCTACCTCTACCTCTACCTCTACCTCTTCCTCTTCCTCTGCCTCTACCTCTACCTCTTCCTCTGCCTCTACCTCTTCCTCTGCCTCTACCTCTTCCTCTGCCTCTTCCTCTGCCTCTTCCTCTTCCTCTGCCTCTGCTACTAGCTCCTCTAGTATCGAAACAGGATCCGGCTGCGGTAGTTCAATGCCCTCTTCAAGGTTATCGAGGGCATCGAATACCTGATGACAGCGGCAGCAGTGAACTTTGCCGTCGGCGGCTTTCAGCTGCACGTCGCTAATTCGGAATAGTGTGAGGCAGTGAGGGCAGCGGGTATGCATGGCTACGCCTCCTCCGGTGACTTGCGGCGGCCTTCAAGCAGAATCCAATCATCCAGCTGTTTTGGAGGCTGCATTTCAAATGCCGGGGCAAAACCGTCACTCACCTCTTTGGCCTGCTCTGCCAGTATGCCGGAGAGAACGATTTTGCCTCCTGGCAGTGTTAGTTCGGCAAGCTGCTGTTTTAAAGCGATCAGTGTGCCGGCGAGGATGTTGACCAACATGATGTCGGCGGGCTGAGGTAGTGGGTCATCACTGCCAAGAAGCGTCAGGTGGTCACTGACCCCGTTTTTCTCGGCATTGGCGGTGGTCGCCTCCAGCGCCTGAGGATCGTGATCGATGGCGGTGACGGTGGTGGCTCCAAGCCGTAGCGCGGCAATGGCGAGTATGCCGGAGCCGCAACCGAAATCGATAACCTGCTTGCCATCCAGTGCCTGACCATCCAGCCACTGTAGGCAGAGTGCGGTGGTGGGGTGAGTGCCGGTACCAAAGGCGAGCCCCGGGTCCAGTTCAACCACGGTGGCGTCTGAATCCGGTGGTGTCTGTCCTGTCGGGCAAATCCACAGGCGTTGGCCAAAAGACATCGGGTGGAAGTTTTCCATCCAGACGCGTTCCCACTCCCGGTCCTCCAGCACCTCCAGCTCCAGCCGTTGGCTGACGTCCCTGTTGAGTACCCGATTGATGGCACTGCGCAACTGGTCCGGATTGGTGTCGCCGGTGAACAGCCCGGTGACCCGGGTGCTCCGCCACAACGGCAACTCACCGGGTTTGGGTTCGAGGAGCGGCTCATCCTCGGCATCACCCAGGGTTGTGGAGAGTGCCCCCAGATTTTCGAACAGCAGTTCCATCAGTGGTGCTTGTTCTTTGCCGGTTATTAGGTGTGCTTGAATCCAGGGCATGACAGGTCGGCTTAATTACTCAAGTTTTGGAGTTCATTGACTCCCTTTCCCTATGATGAGGTGTCGTAAAAGCACCAGTCCCTTCTCCCTGCGAGGGAGAAGGTTAGGATGAGGGTGTATTAAATCAATAGGTTACCTATTGATCCCCCTCACCCTCGGCAAGCTGCTCCTGCGTTGCTCTACTACCTACATCCATGTAGGCATCTCCCCGGTAGGGAGAGGGAACCGGAGTTTTCAGCGAAGCCCCAACCTCGTGTGTCATTCGAGCTCCAGCGCTTGGATTGCTTAGAGTTCCAGCATCTTCTCAAGATAGTGAATATTGGCTCCGCCGGCGGCAAATGCGCCGTCCCGCATGATCCGTTCCTGCAGAGGAATATTGCTCTTGATTCCCTCGATGACCATCTCATCAAGTGCTGTACGCATACGCGCTATGGCGGACGCACGGGTCTCACCATGAGCGATCAACTTACCGATCATTGAGTCGTAGTAAGGGGGGACTCTGTAGCCATGGTAGATATGGGTATCCACACGGATACCGGGGCCACCGGGGATATGCAGGTGGGTGATGTCACCGGGGCTGGGCATGAAATTATCGGGGTCTTCAGCGTTGATCCGGCACTCGATGGCATGGCCGTTGATGCTGATATCTTCCTGTTTGTAGGATAGCCTTTCGCCGGAGGCGATGAGCAACTGCTCCTTGACGATATCAACACCGGTGATCATCTCGGTTACCGGATGTTCCACCTGGACGCGGGTGTTCATTTCGATAAAGTAGAATTCGCCATTCTCATATAGGAACTCGAAGGTACCGGCACCGCGGTAGCCGATTTGACGGCAAGCCTCGGCACAGCGCTCACCGATGCGTTGGCGCATCTCTTCGGTAATGCCGGGTGCTGGTGCTTCTTCCACCACCTTCTGGTGGCGTCGCTGCATGGAGCAGTCGCGTTCACACAGATGGATAGCATCACCATGGGTATCGGCAAGTACCTGGAATTCGACATGGCGCGGATTTTCCAGGAACTTCTCCATGTAGACGACATCGTTGCCGAAGGCGGCGGCGGCTTCACTCTTGGTCAGGGAGATGGCATTGAGAAGGTGCGCTTCGGAGTGCACCACCCGCATGCCGCGGCCACCGCCACCACCGGAGGCCTTGATGATGACCGGGTAGCCGATTTTACGGGCCATCTCCAGCGTGTTTTTGTTGTCATCAGTAATCGGACCGTCTGAGCCGGGAACACAGGGTACGCCCGCGCTCTTCATCGCCTCGATAGCGGTGATCTTATCGCCCATGGTGCGGATGGTCTCCGGCCTGGGGCCGATAAAGATGAATCCGCTCTCCTCCACCCGCTCAGCAAAGTCGCATTCTCAGACAGAAAACCGTAGCCGGGATGGATGGCGTTGCGTCGGTCACCTCTGCAGCGCTTATCAAGGTTGGAATCTGCAGATAGCTTTCAGAGGAGGGTGGAGGGCCGATACAGACGGTCTCATCCGCCAAGCGGACATGCTTCAGGTCCCGGTCGGCCTCGGAGTGAACTGCCACGCTCTTGATGCCCAGCTCTTTGCAGGCACGCAGGATACGCAGTGCGATCTCGCCGCGATTGGCGATGACAATTTTTTCAATCATATGCTACTGCCTTATTCGATGATGAACATCGGCTCGTTGTACTCAACGGGCTGACCGTTCTCCACCAGGATCTTCTTAACCACACCGCTCTTGTCACTCTCTATCTGATTGAGGATCTTCATCGCTTCGATGATACAGAGGGTGTCCCCGGCGCTGACACTCTGGCCTTCGGTGATAAACGGTTTGGCGCCGGGAGTGGCAGCGGCGTAGTAGGTGCCGACCATAGGGGATTTAATCTGATGGCCACTGATTACCTCTGCAGCTTCCTCTGCGGGAGCGGCTGCAGCTGGAGCGGGTGCTGCAGCGGCAACGGGTGCAGGTGCAGCGTATGCGACAGGGACTGCGGGGCTGTTGCGGCTGATGCGTACGGACTCTTCGCCTTCGTGAATCTCAATTTCGGCGATGTCAGATTCTTCAACCAGTTCGATCAGTTTTTTTACTTTTCTGATGTCCATGATGTCTCTTCTCTGGAAAATTTGTATGTTTAGGTACTTCGTTGGGTGTCAATGCGGGCCACTGCGGCTTCCAGGGTGTCATGGCCATAGACCTCGGGCTCACGGTTGCCCAGCAGGTTTAAATTGGGGCCGTTCATGACCAGGATAATTGACATTTATTACTGTTCCGATGGGTTTTACAGTGCGTGATAAGAGTCAGTGGCTTATCTGGGCAATTTTCGCTCAATAGGGCGAGCTTGTCCAGATTTTAGACCATTTCCCTTCAAGATCGCGACAGTTTATCTGCCAAACCGTGGTAAATACCGTTATTTGAGGTGGGATTAAATGGAAAAAAACAGCTAGGGACGGATGTCCACTACAGCAGAGGAAGCAATTTCTGTTGGAGGGTATCCTCGGAGATCATGCCCGCCTGTACATAACGGGTATTGCCATCACGGTCGTAGATGGCGGTAAATGGTAGGGAGTTGAAGCTGTTGCCCATCTGCTCGGCCAGCTCCATCGCTTGATGTCACCGAGCAGGACTGGAAAGTTGATGCCGTAGACTTCGGAAAATTCCATCACCATCTGCGGATTGTCGACGGCGATGCCGATAAATTGCACGCCCTTGGCGGCATACTTATCCTGGGTTTCGATGAACAGCGGCATCTCACGGCGACAGGGTGGGCACCAAGTGCCCAGAAGTTGATGACCAGCAGTTTATTCTGCCACTCGCGGCTGTTGCGTTTGACGCCCTCAAGATCGACAAAACTGAACTGGGGCAGGCTTTTTGCCCCGGGGCCGTTGTACGCCGCTTCGCTGACGCCGTCACAACCGGTGAGATTGAGGACGGCTATTAGCAGCAGGGCCGCAAGAGCGGAGACGGACTTCATTTTACCGTGCTCCTGACATGATCGGCAAAGTCCCCTGCAGCCATAAAGCCCACTACCCGGCGATTCTTTCGCTCCACACCATCACTGCCGTAGAACATGATGCTTGGTGGTCCGGGCAGGCCGAAGTGGCCATGAATCAGGGCCTGGTCGACCTCATCATTGGCGGTCACATCCGCCTGTAGCAGCACAAAGTTGCTGAGAGCGGTGATTACCTCCGGATCGGAGAATGTGTAGCGCTCCATCTCTTTGCAGGAGACACACCAGTCGGCATAAAAGTCGAGCATCACCGGTTTGCCGACTTTGCCGGCAGCGGTGACTTCGCGCTGTAGATCGTCGACACTCTTGATGCGTTTGAACTGGAGGTGGGTGGCCTCACCTCCACTTCCGGCGAAGGCACCGATGCCGCGAAGGGGTTGAACGGTATCTTTGCCGCCGGCGGCAGCACCCACCAGCATCAGGCTGCCGTAAACCAGCATCACCATACCCAATCCCTTCCACAGGCGATCCCATCCAGAGGCTTCAACCGCCAGTGACTGCATGGCACCCATATAAATCGCACTGGCAATCAGCAGTACGCCCCATAGCACCATGGCAACTGCGGGTGGAATGATACGTTCCAGCATGATGATAGCGACAGCCAACATCCCGACACCAAATACCGCCTTAACCGTGTCCATCCAGGCTCCCGCCCGGGGTAACAGCTTACCGGCGGAAGTGCCGATGGCGATCAGCGGTGCCCCCATACCCATGGAGAGCGCAAATAGAGCAAGGCCGCCAAGCATTGCATCACCGGTCTGGCCGATAAAGATCAATGCACCGGCCAGAGGTGGGGCAACACAGGGGCCGACGATAAGAGCTGAGAGCAGACCCATAACGGCGACACCGGTGAGACTGCCTCCCTTCTGGCGGTTACTGGTATCGCTCAGTCGACTCTGCCAACTACTTGGCAGTTGCAACTCGTAGAAACCAAACATAGAGAGAGCTAGTAGGACAAAGACAACGGCAAAGGAGCTGAGAATCCACGGGTCCTGGAATGCCGCCTGCAGGTTTTGCCCGAATAGTCCCGCCAATACGCCGGCACCGGTGTAGGTGAGAGACATGGCAAGCACGTAGACCAAAGAGAGAGTAAATGCTTTGCTCGTAGTGATACTGGTGCCGTGACCGGCAATGATTCCCGAGAGGATGGGAATCATCGGGAAGATACAAGGGGTGAGGGAGAGTAACAGGCCAAAACCGAAGAAGGTGATTACAATCAGCCAAGTGTTACCACCAGCCAGAGTATTGGTTATCTCGTCCAGCTCCGAAATCTGAGTCTCTTCAACTGCAGTGGCCGGTGCTTCTGGTGTCGTTACTCTCTCTGCCGCAGAGGTGGCAGAGATTGCCGCAACAGCCGTCATCGGCGGTAAGGTCAGCTTAACCTCAGGTCGTTGCGGTGGATAGCATACCCCGGCCTCGGCACAGCCTTGGTAGACTGCCCTCAGGGTGATCTCCATGGCCTCACCGGGGCTACGTTTAAGCGGTAGCAGCAGATCGATCTGGTGATGGTAGACCGCCAGATCACCGGTTGTGCCATCTGGCCGCAGAGCGTTCTTTTTGATCTCGGCTTCCGGTAGTTGGTATTCGCCGAGGGCGATGCCGTTACCCATGACGGCAAGCTTAATCTTATCTTGATAGAGATAGGTGCCGTCGGCGATCTGCCATAGTAGCCGCAGCTGATCGGGAGCCGCCACCTCTGCGGTGAAACGGAATGCCTCGTTCACCGGCAGAATGACTACCTCCTCTTCATCCTCGGGATCGATGCTCTCGCCAAAGTTGCTCAGTGCTGAGAGGGCGCTCTCCGATGCCTGTTGTGTCGGGGCCGCCGGCAAGGAGATACTCGCCTTTTTACGTTGGGGTGGGTAACAGAGACCTGCATCGGCACAGCCCTGGAATTTGGCGGTTAGGTCAAGGGCGTCAGCTGCTCCCGTCTGGCGGGTGATCGGGATGCGAATCGAAACCTTGCCACGGAGAATCGCTACATCACCAAAATTTTCATCATGTTTTATTTTGCCCGGGGGGATCTCCGCCTCACCAAGTGTGATCCCATCACTCTCTGATGTGAATTTGAACTTGCTCCTGTAGAGATAGTAACCCTTGACAATAGCCCACTCGGCGACAACCGCATCGGCCCCATCCGCTTTGGCCGAGAACTTGAAGGCGACATCCGGACGCAGAAACTCCTCATCTGACTGGGCGCTGTGATGCCGGTGCTCAGTAGCAGAAACAGTGAGAGAAAGAGCAGGGTGAGCTTGCTTGGTTTTATTCTTCTGTGCATTGGTTGACCCAGTTGAGATAGCCCGGAAGGCCGCGTTCTACAGTGACCGCAACAATCTCTGGAAGTTCATAGGGGTGGAGTGTTTGAATCCTCCGCTCCAGTTCCGGATAGCGTGGCCGTGTCGTCTTAATCAGTAGTTGCAACTCTTCCGCTGTTTCACAAGCGCCCTGCCAGTGGTAGACCGAGGTAACCGGTGTGCTGATTGTGACACAGGCGGCAAGCCTCTCGTCGATCAACCGGCCGGCAATTGTCGTGGCTGTTTCGCGATCAGGGCAGGTGCAGTAGACCAAAAGAGCTTCAGCAGTCATCGGCAGAAAGATACAGGATCGTTTTGTCCGGTGCAAAAGATGGAATCCAGAGGTGCTGTAGGGGTTTATATGAATTAATGGGTGGTCTGTTAAATCTGTTTCCGGCAATTTTGGATAGAGCGACTCAGGGCGTAAAAACGAACCGTTTTCGGCAGAATGGTTTACGAAATGACAGTCAACCTATTGGTGGCCATCGGTTTTTCAATCTATGTGGTATGCCGGCAACCGCCAGTATTTATCCATGGTAGAAACGTAGTATTGAAATGTTTCGCCCTATTTCCTGGTCTTATATGCCAGAAAAGCGCTTTGTTCAGGCGTACAGCATTAGATTTGAGTGACACGTGAGATACCCATGGCGTGTGACAGAGGAGTGGACAAGTTATGGCTGATAAATCCATCTATATCGATCTATTGGCGAGGAGTGCCATGCGTGATCAAAAAGCTTTTACGCAGCTGTATGAAGAAACTTCTTCGAAACTGTTTGGCTTGCTGGTACGTATATTAAAGCAAGAGGAGCTGGCGCAGGATTGTTTGCAGCAGGCCTATGTGAAAATCTGGAACAATGCCGGCGATTATCGGGAAGGAGTGGCGGCGCCAATGACATGGATGAGCACTATTGCCAGATATTGCGCGTATGACCAGCTACGCAAGATGCGGCGTGAGGCCAATCAGGATGACTTTGGCAATCAAGCTGAGCCTGTGGATGAGCATACAGATGTTTTTTCCGACGTTAATGCAGGTCAGATGTCAGGGCAGCTCATGGACTGTGTTGAGCAACTTAATGAAAACCAACATAGGTGCATCATGATGGGATTTTATCAAGGTCTATCCTATCCGGAAATTGCCGGTCGTATGGATACACCGGTGGGAACAATCAAGACCTGGATACATCGTGGAATGGCCAACTTGCGGGAGTGTCTGCAATGAGCAGTAGTGAAATACAACAGCAAGAGTGGCATCAGTTGGCTGAGGCCTATGCGCTTGGTGTGCTGGATGACAACGAGCATAAAAAGGCTGAAGACCTAATGCGTATTGAACCAGCATTTTCTAAGTTGGTGTATATTCAGCTGGAGCAATTTCAGCCTATGGTTGATGCGATTTCTGAGTTAAATCCACCTGCTTCGGTGTGGCAGGGGGTGCAGCAGGAACTGAATATCGGCGATAGTGCGGCAAAGTCAACGCTAGTGCCGTCGATATGGCAAAGCCTAAATTTCTGGCGCGGTTTTGGTGTGTCGGCCAGTTTAATGGCAATGGCTTTAGCTATGACCCTTACATTGAATACGCCATCCGGTTCGTCCGGAATGGTCTATGTCGTGCAGGGTAATAGCCAGACAGAATGGATAATGCGTGCTGCAGCCAACAAACAAAATACCATAGCTATTGAGGCGGTCAATGTGCGCAATATGGCAGATGGCGAATATTGCCATTTGTGGGCCAAAACAGCGGATGGCAAGACCTACTCGCTGAGTAAGCTACCAGCGCATGGAACGATTGATATTGGCCTGACTGATGGAAAGAAGATGTTATCTCACGACACCGAACTGCTTATTACCATTGAGAATATAAACAAGAAAAATAGCAAACCCTCCGGTCGAGTAGTATCCAGAGGTAACTGGGTGGCTATCTAAAATGTAAAAATCTGGACGTGAACAGACAGATTTCGAAGTCTAGTCTTGACGTCATCTCACAATCACAATGTCTCAAACTGGTCAGAAGCGAACTCTGAATAGAGAATGTAGCAATATCAGGTCTTGCTATTTGCCTTTCGTGTAGCAAAACACAAGACTTGACCCCATTGCTCGCATTGGTGCTCGTGCCGAACATGAGGGACAAGGCGAAAATCCCATCAGCGCCGACATGACGGCAAAGGGCTATTGCCGCGAACTGTTCAATAAATAACCTATCCTCTCAGCCAGGCAAACGACAAAGGCCTGCCCCCTTTTTCTGCTTCAAACTGCCCAAAGTCGTTTATGGACGCTGGTTGACACATGCGGAGCACGGGATTTATTGTAGATATCCTGAAGTAAATTCCGCTGCCACTCTCCATAAGCGAGCCTCTCCATGAAAGAATTCCGGCACCTCCTGCTGATCTGCTCCACGCTGTTTCTGCTTACCGTTTCAGCCAACTCTTATGCCATCAGTTCATCCACTGTCGATAAGTTGCTGAATATCCTGGTACAGACCGGCGTGGTCGATCCGGCAGTCAATGATGCACGCAATCTCATCATCTGTCTGGTAAACAACCGTTCCAATCCCACCAACTGCATCAACCAGGCAGAGGCTCAGGAGAAGAGCATCGACGACCCGGCAGTCAAGGGCGTGGTAGAGGTGATATTGGCGGCCAACGACAAGGATTGGGTCAAGGTGCTGGAGATCACCGGAACCGATGTGCTGTTCCAGTTCGTCTGCAAGGCGGGACTCAGCGCCACCGGCCCGCTGAAAAAATTCGTCTGCGGCGGCCTGTTCCAGCAGGTGGCGGCCAAGGGAAAGCCGGTACTTCGCCAGGTATTGGTTGCCTTCAAAAGCGATTCCCTGGATGAATGGCTCAAGGCTATCGCGCTGATAGGCCCGAACCTTGCCTGCGAGATCATCCCGGATTCCGTTCCCGGCGGATCACAGTTATGCGGTACCCTCGGGCAGGTCATCGCCAAGGTGGGCGAACTGGCGGGCGATGCAGTGGATGCGGTGGGCGACCTCGCCACTTCAGCCTACGAGGCGGTGGATGGTCAGTCGCCCCATATGTCCTACGATGCGTATTTCAATCGCTATATCGCCTATTCGATACACAGCCGTGTGGTGGAGCGTCTCGCCTACAACAGAAATTTTCTCGGCATGGACAATGGTCAGTGGAACACTTGCGTAGACTATTTTGACAAGCATGAGCAGGCCAGGGATACCGCCAGAAAGACCTGTGACGACCTCAGCAAGCGCCTGCACAACAAGGTTGTACCACTGGTAGATGTGGTGACAACGATTCCACAGCCCTATTTTGATGCCCATCTCGCCCCCCTGGTTCGGGATATGGCGGGCGAAAAATACAGTGGGGACGCCATCGGTGACTATCTCACCTTCGTCGACACTCTGCCCCGTGAAGAACGCCGGGGCAGGGGCTATATGCACGGTTCCACCTCAGACTTCAGAGATCTCTATCTGGCCTGTCGCCAGGAGGTGGAAAGCACCTTCCCCATCAAACCGAACGCCATGGTGAAAAAACTTGGCCCTCCCACCGCCTGGGACTGGGTCTGTTTTGAGGCGGTGGGTAAACTGTTTTCAAAGGCGCTGGCGGCGGAGCGCGTGCGTCTACAGATAGAGGTGCTGCCAAGGATGAAGGCCTCGGGCTGTGAGCTGAAAAATCCCAATAGCTGGGGCAGAGCTGTTTTGCGCTGTAACAGCCATGGCGGCCGCGGCGTCTGCGAGAGAGAATTCCAGGGTTACCGGAAGCCCTATTGTGAGACCGATCAGATGGCGGCAGACCAGTCGTTGGGTGAAAAAATGGCGCCGCTCCTGGGTAAACGCTGCACCTTTGGGGGGCGTCTTATCAGCTGCACACGCTCATGGAAAAGGGATCTTTGTCAGCAAATACTGGATGGCACCCTGAGCCAGCATCAGGCGCAATCAAGTTTACAGTGTGTCTATAACGAGAAGGCCGGTTTCAAAAAGGCGAGAAAACAGGCCGGAGATATACTCAATGCACTGAATCAGATACCGGGACAGATGATCCTCAGTAATAACTGCACCCGAACCTGGGATGACCTGGCGCTGCAATGCGAAGACTCTAAGGTTCTCTATGAACTCCCTGAGCGTATGCCCGGCGTCTCCCTGCCAACCTGTTTGCCGGATCCCAATCGTGACGGTTCCGACGTCATCTGCTACGCAGGTCTTTACGCCATCGATCTGTCGGACAAGAAGATCACGCTACCATCAAGGGAGAAGAAAATCGTCATACCAGGCACGGGCTCTGCCTCAAACAGGGCAACGGGTTTTGGGCGGTCGAAGGTGCAGAGAGACGGGCTTCCCAGTCGGCAGCCCGATACGGCCAAACCGGCCCCTGGAGGCGCTACCGGATTTGCCGGAAGTACAGCTTCCCGGATTAAACCCAAGCGGGGATTGCAGAGCAAGGTTATGAAAAATGGCCCGGATCTCCTGGCTTGGAATTCTGTCGGTGCCGCCAATCAACGAACTGCCTGGGGGCGTACCGTAACCGTGGCGCAAGCCCCGGCAGGGTGCCGGGTTGATGTACTCTACGGTGTTAAAAATCAGGGTACGGACAAGAGCCCGGGCTTCTCCGTTGAATGGACCGCCAAGCAGTCGCCGTCCATTGCTCCGTCGTCAGTTTGCCGGACTGAATGCGGGTTCACACCACTCATTGAAGAGCTCGCTCCAGCTGCAATCAGGGATGAACATACTATCGCTTAACATCGATCCAAGGAATACAGTTCAGGAAGGCAATGAGAACAACAACCGCTATAGCCTGAATATCCGCATCAACGGCAATTGCAGCAGTCAGCCACCTACGGGTACTAATGGGCGGAGATCCGGCAATAATCCTGCTAATAATTCAGCGCCCAGAAGATTTCATATGACCAAATGAGCAGCCCAGCAAGACAGCGCCTGAAATATAGATCAGGCGCCCCAGGCACTGCGGGCCGCCTGCACGAAATCGCTATCGACTTCATCTTCCTCCGGGGTCGAAATCGGTAACGACTCCGACCCCTCCTCTCCGACCCCTCCTCTCGCTAGTAGACCCCCTCTTGAGGTTAAAGATAGTACTATCTCCACACACGATTATATCAACCAACGGTTGACCGTTATGGGTGTTTCTAGACCGTGTGGCGGAGTAGACCTTCCCTTTATCTCTTTGACTTCCGCAATTTCTTTTGCCCGTTCCATAGAATTCACGGTCGACTATCTTTGGAATCATGTGTTTTTCACGGAGAAGGCGGCCTGCTTCCTTATAGTGCATACCAATGATGGAATTCATGACGGAATTGACTCGCGCTTGAGTTGTAGTTTGGAAAACCTCCAATTCAATTTGCTGATCAAAAGTTGCGTAAGGAGCACTACGTTGAGCAAAAACAACGTCGTGTAGGTTTAAATCATCAGTTGGACGCAGTCTCACGCGTGGGGTCGTCGTAAAACCACTATTTCTAAGAGTAAGAAAGACCTCTTGAATGGTGGCTCCTGTGGTCAAAGGCGGTACTCTTATCTGGCGTTTGAAATGTATATCCTTTTGGGCTCCACCGGACTGCGTGGTCAGTGAACTGACTCTCCAGGGAGAGGTACCCTCCCAGATGACCGGGCGAGCTGGATCTATCTCATCCACATCAGCACTAGTCTTACGGCCGACACCAGTTACCTCGATATCATAATTACCGCAGCATATAACATTGAATTCTGCCTCGCCTCGGGTATTGGTAGTACCGTCCAGTTTATGGATACTATTACCCGATACGGCACGATGGGTGATCGAGACAGGAGCATCTCGCCGTGGGAGATACCTATTGTTAGCAGTCGTTTCAGAAAGTGTGACTTTGATGGTTTTGTTATGTGCTGGTGCCGGGTGAATATGAATATTTTGTCTCTTTCTCTGATTCTCCCCCAGTGTAACGAGTACTCCCGCACCCGGTAGGCGGAGGCCGCGATAATTCAGCGGTTCAATTTCCTGGCGATTGTTGGTGTCGGCTGTAATGGTGTAGTTGGCAGCGCAGAGGGCCGCAAATTTAAAATCACCGTTCGCCCCACTGACAGCACTTCTACGAACTTGTGTACCAGCAGCGCTCAGTTTCAGGCCAACCTGCAATCCCTTGGTACTACCGTATAATGAGGCGGTGATCCTGCCCTCGATTACGCCGGCGCATATCTTTTTTGCAGGCATCTGTCCAAAGGACTTCTTGACGGGTAAGTTTTTTATTGCCGTTGAAGGGCTTGTTACCCCCTTGTGTAGTTCTGCCACTGCTGCTGTGAACGTCACCAATAACCCTATGGCTATTATTGTCCGCCCAAAGGTGGCACCTAATCTTGATCTTTGAGTTTTGCTTTTTTTTCTCATTTCTTTCCCTATTACTTTTGTTTGTTGTTTGTTGTTTGTTGTTTGTTGTTTGTTGTTTGTTGTTTGTTGTTTGTTGTTTGTTGTTTGTTATTTGTGTCTAACCCCTCTGATCCGCAGAGGCGGGCTTACTGTGAATATTAATTGTTCTTCATTGTTAGTCTCATCAGACTCCACATTACCATTGTCAGCATCAATCTTGGCAATACTCAAATATCTCAATGCGTTTGGTAGATTTATATGGCGCCTTAAAGTATAGGTTGCCCCCGAGGCCAATGCCGGAATATCATATTTTGGAGGGGCAGCTTCACCGCCAACCTTTAATTCAAGCTTACTGGCTGTTGAACTGGCAGGCCCCTGGTTCCTCACACTCACTGTGATAACATTATCATCTGCTACTGTTGGATTCTCTGTAGCATTTATGAAGCTGTCTATTATCAGATCAGGTCTTGGAGGTGGGCTTACTGCGAATA
>MOXG01000086.1_pt1 | contig 15985 bp, 20 predicted proteins | sample 1471191 | NCBI WGS metagenome assembly MOXG01 (sample SAMN05806437, study PRJNA327811) | mollusc metagenome | isolation source: Phylotype C (NB3) bacterial symbionts from gill | host: Thyasira cf. gouldii | place: Canada: Bonne Bay, Newfoundland | collected 2010-08-19
AACGGCACCTTCGATCAGGTGATCTGTGATGCACTACGTGAGGTGAATGATGCACAGGTCTCGCTCTCCCCGGGTTTCCGTTGGGGTACCACGGTGCTTCCCGGTCAGACCATTACCATGGACAACGTCATGGATCAGACCTGTATCACTTACCCGGAGACCTATCGCCGGGAGATGAGTGGTGCCGATATCAAAGTAATTCTCGAGGACGTGAGTGACAACCTGTTCAATGAAGACCCCTATCGCCAGCAGGGGGGGGATATGGTGCGTGTTGGTGGTCTCGATTATGTCTGTGAGCCCAACGCGTCCTTCGGTAATCGTATTACAGAGATGACACTGGATGACGGTACAAAAATAGAGGCGGGTAAAAAGTATACGGTTGCCGGTTGGGCCACTGTTAATTCGAAAGCCCCCGGTCGTCCAATATGGGAAGTGGTGGGCGACTACCTGCGAGATCAGAAGCAGGTCAAACTAAAGAAACTCAATACGCCTAAACTGCTAGGTGTCAAGGGTAATCCTGGCATAGCTGGATACCCCCAGGGATGACGTGACTCGTCCAGCTTTCAAGGCGCCCTAGGGCGCCTTTTTTTATGGGATATACTCTGCCATATGAACCAGAGATTGAAGATAGGTGTTAGCAGTTGTCTGCTGGGTGAACGGGTACGTTATAACGGTGAGTTGAAACGGTCTGCGTTGATAGCAGATGATATGGCACATTTTTTCGATTTTATACCGGTGTGCCCTGAAGTGGAGGCGGGCTTTCCCGTTCCCCGTCCACCGGTGCAGTTGGTGGGTGATCAACAGGCACCACGGGTAGTGGAAGTGGGAAATTCCCAGATTGATATTACAGAGCGTCTCGATACTTTTTCCCGGAAAAGGGTAGTGGAACTGGAAGAGGTTTGCGGTTACTTATTCAAGCACGCTCACCCAGTTGTGGCCCCGATATTCCACTTTTTGACCTATCGGGGAGAGAGGTTGGCAGAACCAAGGGTATTTTTTCCCGCAGTGTCCAGCACCACTTTCCCTTGTTACCTGTGGAGGATGAGGGAGGCATGGAAAATTCGGCCAATGGTGGGTGGTTTCTCTTTGGTGTGCTGCTTTTTGCCTGTTGGCAGGGCATAGATGTCGGCGATGAAAGCGGTCTTTCACCGGCGGAACTTTGGCGGAGTTGGGTTCAGGCACTTTATCCAGGAGCTCAGTGGTCGCCCCAAATTGTCTCCATGCTGGGGAGCCAATGGGAAAGACCGGAAGAGGCTGGACAACTACTCAGGGGGCTGGTCGTGGCGAGGTGATATAGGCCGTTGGGGATAGGGGGCTAATCACACTCATCCTCAGGATCATCGTCGTCGTTATGACAGGAGGGAAAGAGATTACGGCGTCGGTATACCTCTTTACACTTCTTCGAGGTGTCGCTCGGCCGGGTTATATCCTGGATAAGACGTAGCTCTTCTATCTCCATATTCAGTAGTTGCTTCGCCGGAGCGCAACCTTTTTCATTATTACACTCATCGTTGGCACCACAGACTCGCTTGACGAGATGTTGGCATGGGGTTTTCTTACCACTACTGACAGTGCGTTCACATGGAGTGAAAAAATCCTCCTGCTTCAGCGCGTTAGTGCATTGATCGACACTCTCTCCCGGACTTCCTCTCCAGGCATCCTCTCTCTCCAGTTGCACCAGTTGACGTGCCGGGGAGCAGGCGGGGCTCTGGCTACAGGCACCATTAAAGCCACACACCTTCACCATCAATTCCATGCATGGAGAGACGGCCATGGAAGGAGAAGTTTCAATCTTCTCTGTTGTTTCATTTGCCGGCACCGTCTCTGTTTGTTTCGTATCGGCACCACTGATTGCGATGCCATCACGGATAATCACAACCGACCCATCTTTGAGTCGGTGGGTCCCATCCCAGAGTGGTGTCGAGCCGCCGTCTGTGTGTCTTACCGCTTTACCTGTTATCGGATCGAAAGTTACCGATGAACCGTCATTAAGGCCGCTAGTACCACCCTGTGCGAGCACGGGGGTGATCAGAATCATCAATAGCGCGAATTTGATGGGATTGATGTTAATCCAGTATGGCATGCTGTTTCTCGCCGGTAGTTATTTGGGTAGGTTGGTGGCGGCTGCTTTACTCTGACCACCACAGCTGCTCACTACCAGATCAGTCATAAGTTCAATATGACTTATAGCATCATTTAGAGCGGGTATGTACTGATACTCTTCACCTCCTGCCGAAAGGAAATAGTTGCGGTTCTCTTCACCGATCTCTTCGAGTGTCTCCAAACAGTCAGCTGAGAAGCCCGGGCAGATTACCTGGACGCTTTTTACTCCCTCTTTTCCCCACAGTTTCAATGTTTCATCAGTATAGGGTTTGATCCACTCCTGTCGTCCCAGCCGTGACTGGAAGGTGATGGCCCACTCCTTTTCATCAAGATTAAGTGCCTGTGCCAGCTTTGTTGCCGTTACTTTGCACTCTTGTGGGTAGGGGTCGCCACCATCGGCATATGATTGTGGAATGCCGTGGAATGAAATCAGCAGCCGCTCAGCCCGCCCCTGCTTTTTCCAGGCACTACGGACACTCTCAGACAGTGCCTTAATATACTGATTATTATCGAAATAGTGATTAACGAAGCGCAATTCAGGAATCCAGCGCCACCCTTGAAGTGTTTGGCTGACGGCATCAAAGGTCGATGCTGTGGTGGTTGCAGAATATTGAGGATAAAGGGGTAGGATCAGCACCCTACGGGCGTTGGCTCTCCTCAGCGCTTCGAGTCCCTGGGCTATAGAAGGCGAGCCATAGCGCATGGCCAGCACCACCTTGGCAGAGCCGTCCATGTGTTGCTCCAGTGCCGATTGCAGGGCAGTCGCCTGTTTTTGTGAAATCGTCAGTAGTGGTGAGCCCTCATCCGTCCAGACTTTGCGATAGGCGGCGGCGGAGTGTTTTGGACGGGTGCGCAGAATTATGCCGTTGAGAATCAACCACCAGAGCCATCGTGGTGTCTCCACCACTCTTGGATCCCAGAGGAACTCTTTTAGATAGCGGCGTACATCAGCGGTGGTAGCAGCATCCGGGGTGCCAAGGTTGGTCAGCAGTATGCCGGTGCATGGGGCTGACGTATCGTCGGGTACAGCTCCTTGGTAGTTCATGGGTACCTGTTTCTCTCCCGGTTTCTCGATTAGTGCCTATGTAAAGGGCCATATTGTCCCATTTGCTCTGCTACTGGCAATGAAAAAAATCACCTGAAATAAAAGTTACCAAAGTAAGGTCTCTTTACGTAACAACTTTTTGTATTGGTGAGTCATGAAAAAAATCCTCCTTTTTGGCCTCTTCACACTCCTGGTAATGCCGCTCATTGTAGTGGCGGCTAGCGGGCGTGTAATCGCTGACAATGGAGCAGAGGTGTCTGCCTTTGTTTCCTGGAGTGGGATAACAAGCATTGATTTGACCACCGGGAATACCCGTTGGCGGGTATTGGATGATCGACAGTTTCATGAGCCTGTGTTGGCCGGCAGACAGTTGCTTGCCGCCGGTAGTACCGGACTTTATGCCATTGACCCCAGCAGTGGTGAAATTGGTTGGATGTTGGCCGATGGCACCCATTTTTTTCCACCGGTAGTGGTTGGCAGTGAGGTGTTTGTTACTGATCAGAGTGGAATGGTCCGCTCAGTTGATCTTGGGACTGGAAAGCCGCGTTGGCAACGTTTGTTGGGTGATGGTTGGCTCTATCCGCCTGCGGTTATCGGCAGCCTGCTGATTACCGGCGGTCAGTCCACTCAGCTCTGGGCGCTGGAGCGGAAAAGCGGTGAAATTGTCTGGCAGAAGCACATCGGACAGGAGTTGGTCTACAGTCCGGTTGCCTTGGGTAATGGACGGGTAGTTGTTACCACCTTCAGTGGTGAAGTGACAGCTCTGAATGCTGCAAGTGGGGAAGCGTTGTGGATCCGACGGTTTCCCAGCCCCTCCTTGTCACCGGTGCTGATCGATGGGCGACTTGTCATCGGCAGTCTGGGCGGTGTGCTTCGGGCGATAGACCCGGTCAATGGCAAGTTGATCTGGAGGCGAAAGCTGGAGAGTCGCCTGATCGCCCCTGTGCAGGGGGTGGGCGGACGTCTATTGGCACTCACCAACGACAGCCACTATCACATTGTAGATAGTGGTAACGGCCAAGTGATTAGCCGTGGTCTGGTGAGTGGTGAGATGGTAGGTGGCCTCTTGTTATCACCGACAGTGGGTAGGATTGTCACCTCTGGTCGAGAGGGTGATTTGCATTTATCAGAGATACATATCGGTATTTAGGAGCCCTGAATAATTCGTGGGCGCAATTCGAGTCGTCCAGACCTATTCAGAAACGCCATAATATAGTGAAAAAGATAGATTAAGGAGAGGAGTATGAAGATGAATTTATTGATGGTTGCAGGAGTTGTCGGCATGGTGACAACGATGGGGGCTTTGGCCGCAGCAGCACCCTTTGGTGGCGCAGATGATGTTGCTTACGCCAACAAGCTTTGGAAAGCGATGGAGAAGAGCCACTATGTGGGTGGTGAGGCGATTATGTCGACACCCTATACCGGTGTGCACCCTCATGGTGCCATCCTCGATACTATTGAGGGGCCTTTGGCAGTCGACGGCAGCGTCAACAAGGTGATGGTTAAGCGTAACTACGGTGGCGATGCTGTCACTAAACAAGCGGTTGCCGATGATCCGAAGAAGTGGCTGAAGGCGGTGACGGTGATGTACAAACGCCCCGGTTATGATGCAGAGACCAAAGATTGGTTCTGGGTCAAGTACTCACCCGCTGGGATGGTTTTGAAAAATCCCAAGAATATGGCATTGGCAGGCAAGGTGGGAAAAGGTGGCAGTGCCGGCTGTGTCGCCTGTCATCAGGCGGCCCCCGGCGGCGACTTGGTGTTCAATCACGACTGATCTCCAAGCTGTTATTAACTCGGCACCGTAACATGCCGCTATACAGCGCCTATTCTGAGGGTGTTGTATAGCGGCGTTTTGCGTGTGGCATCATCTGATAGAATAATCTGGTGGGCCATACGGTCTGCAGCAGATGGACTCCTTCAATACACCGAGTAACTTACAGAGAACCATTCATGGCTTTGACAGCTCAATACCATGTAGTGACGCTAATGAGTGGAGGCGTATTAGGCAGTGGCTGCTCAATCGTGAAGGGAGTTCGCTGTGAGCAGTGACCCGATAGTCGAGCAGTTTGCCGATGCGCTGTGGATGGAGCGGGGGCTCAGCCGTAACACCCTCAGTGCCTATCAATCGGATCTCAATCATCTCTCACACTGGCTTGAGGCGAATCCGGAACGGAAGTTATTGAATGCCCGGCGTGAGGATCTTCTCGACTATCTGGTGGTCAGATCAACCGAGGGAAAAAAAGCACGTTCGACGGCGCGTATGCTCTCCTGCGTACGGCAGTTCTACCAACATGCGGTACGTGAGGGATGGGTTAAGATTGATCCTTCTGCGCAGATAGAGGCTCCCAAGCTGGGCAGGTCTCTGCCGAAATCGCTTACCGAAGAGGAGGTGGAGGCGCTGCTGGAGGCGCCTGATGTGGATGATCCTGAAGGTTTTCGTGATCGTGCCATGTTGGAGGTGCTCTACGCCACAGGGCTACGGGTGTCAGAGCTGGTGGGGCTGCGGCTGGAGCAGGTGAGTCTCAATCAGGCGTGGTGCGGGTGATCGGCAAGGGCGGCAAGGAGCGTCTGGTACCCTTGGGAGATGAAGCGGTCTCCTGGATGACGAGTTTTCTCAGTAGTGGCCGTCAGGATCTTTTGAAAGGGCGGTTGTGTGCAGATTTCTTCCCTACACGCCGTGGGGCGGCGATGACTCGTCAGGCGTTCTGGTACCGGATCAAAAAACACGCTACAACCGCCAACATCACCAAGCACCTCTCCCCACATACTCTGCGACACGCCTTTGCAACCCATCTACTCAATCATGGTGCCGATCTACGGGTGGTACAGATGTTGTTGGGCCACAGTGACCTTTCCACTACCCAGATCTACACTCACGTTGCGCATGAGCGACTGAAGGGGCTGCACGCTGCTCACCACCCGCGTGGATAGTGAGTCAGTAAGGTGGCAATTTTGTGCTGTAGAGAGGATTGATAAGAAGTTACGGGATAGCAATTCCCCCAATGTCTTCACAACCGCTTCTGCGTTATGCTTCTGCCAATTAGCTTAAACTTGTGAGATAGGAGCAACCAACTATGCCGTCTTTCGACATCGTTTCCGAGGTGGACCTGCAAGAGGTGCGCAATGCAGTGGATCAGGCTAACCGTGAGGTGGGAACCCGCTTCGACTTTAAGGGCGTAAATGCGGTTTATGAGCAGAATGGTGCCGAACTTACTCTGAAGGCGGAGCAGGAGTTTCAGCTTGGTCAGATGATGGATATCCTCCGACAGAAGCTGGCTAAACGGAAAGTCGATATTGGCTGCATGGAGTTAAAGACCCCTGATTGCAGTCTCAATTCCGCTCGCCAGCAGGTGATTATCCAGCAAGGTATAGAGGCGGATATTGCCCGTAAGATGGTGAAGACTATCAAAGGTAGCAAGATCAAGGTACAGGCACAGATCCAGGGGGATCAGTTGCGGGTTACCGGCAAGAAGCGGGACGACCTTCAGAAGGTGATGGCGCTGCTCAGAGACGATGATTTTGGTCTGCCGCTACAGTTTAATAATTTCAGGGACTGATGGTTTTGCTCCGTACACTCCCGGTTTGTGGGTTACTCTTTCTGCTATCACTGCTTGTCGCTTCCTCTGTTGTTGCTGCTGAAACAGAGGATGAGAAGGTCGAACGGATCCGTCAGAGCCTGACTCTACTGTTGCCGGGACTCCAGCTGGAGAGTGTTGTTGCAGCACCAATTCCCGGCATGTATGAGGTGGTGATTGGCACACGCATAGCCTATGTCTCAGAAGATGGCCGGTACCTCATTGAAGGCAGTATTACTGATCTGGAGAGTCGGCAGAATCTCACTGAGCCACGAATAAGAGCGGCCAGGCTTGATCTCGTCAAGAAGATCGGCGAGGCCAACATGCTGATCTACCAGCCCCGGAGTTGAGGCACAGGGTGACGGTTTTTACCGATATCGATAGCGGTCACGGTAGAAAGATGCATAGAGAAATTGCTGACTATGCGGCCCAGGGTATCGAACTGCGCTATCTCTTTTTTCCAAGAGCCGGGGTCAACAGTCTCTCTTTTAGAAAGACGGTTGCTATTTGGTGTGCTGATGACATGAAAAGCACCATGGCGGCTGCCGCACGTGGGGCAAAGGTCCCAGTGAAAGAGTGTGATAATCCAATACTTAGCCATATGCGGCTGGGTGAGATGATGGGCGTGACTGGAACGCCGGTTCTACTATTGGAGAGTGGCGAGATGATTCCTGCCTATGTGCCCGCCAAGGAACTCGCTCAGATTCTTAACAAGTAAACCTCTGTCATTTCATTTCTTTGTGTAAGGAAAGTCTCCTTTGAAACGTGAACCAGTTGGTATTTATTTCCATTCAGAATGGGGCACAATAAATCACTCAAAATTTAGTGAAACAGCGCGGTTGGACAAGTGCCGCCTGATGGCTGATTAATCCAGGTATGAGCTTAATGTCCATTGAAGCTGTATCTCGTACCGACAGAGGCTTAGTCAGGAAAGAAAATGAAGACAGCCTGGCGCTTTTTCCTCAAGCCGGTCTGGTGATTTTGGCTGACGGCATGGGCGGTTATAGTGCTGGAGAGGTGGCCAGTGGTCTGGCGACTGAGACTGCGGCTGCTCAGCTGCTGGCTAATTTTCATGATGGATTAAATGTCACCGGCGAACAGGTGACGGCGGCGGTGAGGCGGCGAACAGGGTGATTGTCAATAGTGCGGAGCAGGTGCCTGAGTGGCAAGGGATGGTACCACTCTGCTGTTGGGCTGTTCCATGATGGGCGGTCACTTATGCTCATGTTGGGGATTCGCGCCTCTACCGCTATAGAGCGGGGCGGCTGGAGAGCCTTACACAGGACCATACGCTTATCCAGCGTCTGATCGATGATGGTGTTTTTGCTTCCCGTGAAGAGGGCAAGGCGGCCGGTGTTAACACCAATGCGCTCCTCCGAGGGGTTGGGATTGGTGAGGTTCTTGAGGTTGAGGTGGCGGAAGATGTAGTCGAAGAGGGTGACCTCTTTCTCTTCTGCTCAGATGGTTTGAACAATATGGTTCCGGATGCTCTCATAGAAACGACAATAGGAGCGTCTGATGGAGAGATTGAGGTGGCCGCAGACAGATTGCTCTCTCTGGCTTTGGAAAATGGGGGCTTGGATAATATTTCTCTGGTATTGGTGCGTCCTAAACAATGACGTATGAACTAGGGAGCCTCTGATTAAGTCTGGTTAGATTTAGGCTGATATAAAATTGTTCCAATTTGGTTCGAAGTGAGCGGCAATAGCCACTCTATTACTGCGATCTTCGGAGTGAATTGGGTCGATTTTAGCCAGCGTAAAGCAATCATGACTTGATCAGAGTCTCACTAGCGCATGGAAAGTACGGTTGGAGGAAAGATGGAAAAATTGGTGGTTTTGAAAGATGGGGTCTTGATCAGGGAGGTGCCGATGGAGACGACATCGATTTCGATCGGCCGGGATCCGGAGGCTTGCATCTCTCTGGATGATCCCTCAGTAAGCCGTCTTCATGCGCAGATAACCAAGATCTACACAGATTATTATGTGGAGGATCTGGAGAGTACCAACGGTACCCAGCTTAACGGCAGGGCGGTAAAAAAGCATATCCTGCGTGAAGGAGACCGCCTCTCTATCGGCAGCTACAAGTTGCGCTATGACAATGATGAGGCAGACAGCGAAGAGGATGATATCGACAAGACGGTACTGATACGGCCCGAGGCGCCGGCAAGATCACCTGCAGTCCCAGAGCGTCCCCAACGGAAACGACCTATGGTGATGCCAAAGACGGCACTGTTACGTTTTTTTCGTGGTCCACTGAAGGGGCAGCAGGATCAAATCACCCGCTCCCTCTATACCATCGGTAAGCCTGGGGCTGCGGTGGCGGTTATCGCCAGGCGTCCACAGGGGTTTTATCTACTCCACATCGGCGGCCCGTCACTACCAAAGATCAATGATAAGGAGATCGAAGGCAGCGCTGGGGTACAGCTCCATCACGGAGACGTTGTCGAAGTGGGGGAGTATCTTACTGAGATTATTTTTGAGGAACTTTCGCCGGTTTCGGAGCATAATCTTATTTTGTCTCCACCCAGGCTCTCCCGGGACGCTCTCTTTGACCTAATCTTGTTGCAGTCCTTTCAGACGGTAGAGCGTATCAAGAGCCTCTTTTGGCGAGAGATCGTCAGGATCAATCTCTCTTAGTGCGTCAAGGGCAGGCTCCGTTTTTTCAACCACAGGCTCAGATGAAAACAGTGATAGCTGGCTCACCTGCTGGTCGGCGTGTTGTTGAGCCGACTGCTCCAGCTCTCTCAGTCTCTGTCGTGCACGTTCGATGATTGAGCGCGGAACCCCTGCCAAAGCCGCCACCTGCAGGCCGTAGCTCTGGTTTGCCGGTCCCTCTCTTACCGCATGAAGAAAGACGATGGAGTCGCCGTGTTCCACTGCATCCAAGTGGACATTGGCGATCCCCGGGTACTCCTCCGGCAGGGTGGTCAGCTCGAAGTAGTGGGTGGCAAACAGGGTGAACGCCCGGATCCGGGTGGCCAGCTCGACACCACAAGACCAAGCCAGTGACAGACCGTCGAAGGTGCTGGTACCACGGCCGATCTCATCCATCAAAACCAGACTCTGCTCACTGGCATTGTGCAGGATATTGGCGGTCTCCTCCATCTCCACCATAAAGGTGGAGCGACCTCCCGCCAGATCGTCTGAGGCGCCAATGCGGGAAAAGATGCGATCAATAGGGCCGATGCGAGCCGATGCGGCAGGGACAAAACTGCCGGCACAGGCGAGCAGTACAATCAGTGCCGTTTGACGCATATAGGTCGATTTGCCGCCCATGTTGGGGCCGGTAATGATGAGGATGCGGCGCTCATCATCAAATTCGACGCTGTTGGCGACAAACGGCTTGTCACTCACCTGCTCAACCACCGGATGGCGACCGTCAACGATATGAATTCCCGGTTGTTGTTCCAGCTCAGGCTGACTGAGGTTCAGTCGTATCGCACGCTCGGCAAAGTTGGCCAGTACATCGAGTGCGGCCAGGGCATCGGCACACTGTTGCAGTTTGGCAATGCTCGGCTGCAGCGCTTCCAGCAGGGCAGCGTAGAGTGATTTCTCCCGCGCCAGTGAACGCTCCCGGGCCGAAAGTACCTGATCTTCGAACTTTTTAAGCTCTGGGGTGATGAAGCGTTCGGCCCCCTTTAGGGTCTGGCGTCGCACATACTCATCCGGTACTGAGTCGGAGTGAATGCGGCTGACTTCGATGTAGTAGCCATGTACCCGGTTGTAGCTCACCTTAAGAGTGGCGATACCGGTACGCTCTTTCTCTCTGGCTTCCAGATCGAGCAGAAACTGGTCTGCGTTTTGCGAAAGGTCGCGCAGCTCATCCAGCTCTTTGTCATAGCCTCTGGCCAGTACCCCGCCGTCACGGATCAATACCGGTGGATTTTCGATAATCGCACGTTGTAGCAGTTCCACCTCTTGTGGGTGAGTGCCTGCCTCCATAGCCAGTTTTTCAAGCAGTGGCGCATCGAAGGAGTGAAGTTGCTGCTGTAGTTGTGGCAGTAGGGCAAGAGAATCACGCAGGGTGGCGAGGTCTCGTGGACGTGCAGATCTCAATGCAATACGGGCGAGGATACGCTCGATATCACCGATACCTCGTAGCGGCTCCTGTAGTTCAGGATAGGCCTGCTGTTCCAGTAGTTGACTGATGGCATTGTGGCGGCCCCGGATCTGCTCGCTGTCCCGTAACGGACGGCTGATCCAGCGGCGCAACATGCGGCTACCCATTGGGGTGGCGGTACGATCCAGAATGCCTGCCAGGGTGTGCTTGCCGGCACTGCTGAGATTGGAGTCGATCTCCAGGTTGCGGCGGGTGGCTGCATCGATAATCACTGCATCTTCCCGTCGCTCGACGGAGAGTCCACGGATATGGGGGAGGGCGCTCTGCTGCGTCTCTTTCACGTACTGCAGCAGGCAACCGGCGGCGGCTATTGCCAACGGTAGATCACTGCAACCGAAGCCACCCAGGTCACGGGTACCAAACTGTTGGGTGAGTAACCGCTCGGCGGTCTCCAGATCGAAATGCCAAGCGGGACGGCGCGTTGTTCCACCATCGCGTCGCACTTCGCTCGGTAGTGGCGTATCTTCCTCCACCAGTAACTCCGCCGGAAGAAGTCGCTCCAGCTCACCACCCAGCGCCTCGCTATCATTCAGTTCTAGCAGGGAGAAGCGGCCACTGCCGAGGTCGAGGGTGGCGAGTCCGAAACGTCCCTCTATCTCATGCACGGCGGCCAGCAGATTATCCCGTCGCTCCTCCAACAGAGCTTCATCCGTCACCGTACCGGGGGTGACAATACGGACTACCTTCCGTTCAACGGGGCCTTTGCTGAGGGCGGGGTCTCCAATCTGTTCACAGATCGCCACCGACTCACCCTTACGGATCAACTTGGCAAGATAGCCTTCAGCCGCGTGATGGGGTATTCCCGCCATAGGAATGGGTTTGCCCGCTGATTTTCCCCGTTTTGTCAGAGTGATATCGAGCAGTTGTGCCGCTTTTTCTGCATCTTCAAAGAAGAGCTCATAGAAATCACCCATGCGGTAGAACACCAGCATACTCGGGTGTTCAGCCTTAATGCGAAGGTACTGCTGCATCATCGGCGTGTGCTTGGGTGTTTCGGCAGCGGACATACTTATCTCTTACTCAAAGTTGTAGTGCTTCTCTACCTCTGACAGTACCTTCCAGGTGCAGGACATGCCGGCGGGGAAGGTAACCAGATCACCACGGCCAAACTCTTGAGGCGCGCTGTCAGTGGGGGTGACAATCACCTTGCCGCGGACAAAATAACAGACCTCAGTGCGGTCGTAATGCCAGTCAAATTCTGAGACCTCTTTCTCCCAGATCGGCCAGTCAAAGATGCCGAGTATCTCCAGCTTGGCGGGGGAGGCGCGGTGTTCACATAAGATTTCCATACAAATTTCAACAGTGTCAGTTGTGGGCGGCACAGTTTAGCCTAAAATTTCCTTGTCATGGTAATCCATGGGGCCGACTGGCGGGGTAGGCGAAACACTATATAATGCGCCGATATTAATCCTGTGGGTGTACTCATTATGAATATTGTCGTTGTCGACAGCGGCCGATTGGCCGGAGAGGCCGATTTTCCAGAGATCAATCTTGGGAAGTTTGGCTGGATCCAGTATCCGAGGCTGGAGTCGGATCAGGTATCTGAAAACTGCTGGCGTTCAGATGTCATTATTTCTGTCTCCACCCCCATCACCCAGGAGGTGATCGACAAGGCGTTCAAGCTCAAGCTGATTGCAGTGGCGGGAGACGCCTACGACCATGTCGATATGGCGGCAGCTCAGGCGAGGGGTATCTCTGTGTGCAATACACCAGGCCTCAATCCAGCGGATCCCGCCTGTACTCAAATGATCTGTGATGGAGTGGTCGACAATATCAACGCCTTTCTGAAGGGTGGAAACAGGAATGTCATATCGATCTGAACGCAGGTTAAATAGTGACCTTTCGGTGCATGGTTGAGTGCCGTTTTGGTTTCTCCCCTGTACTGCTATCATGAGGAAACAGGTAGCCGGTTTAAGAGAGAATGGATAGAGAACTGGAGCAGTTGGCAAGAAAAGTCGGGCGGCAGCTGGTGCTTGAGGGCATGGCTCTGGTAACCGCCGAGTCCTGCACCGGCGGCTGGATCGCCAAGGTGATGACCGATATTCCCGGTAGCAGCGGCTGCTTTGATCGGGGTTTTGTCACCTACAGCAATGAGGCGAAGCAGGAGATGCTGGGGGTTTCCATCGAGACCCTGGAACAATATGGAGCAGTGAGCGAAACCGTGGTGCGAGAGATGGTGGTAGGTGCCTTGGAGCAGGGCCGTGGTCGGTAGCGTTGTCGGTGAGTGGCATTGCCGGGCCTGGCGGCGGGTCAGCGGATAAGCCGGTGGGCACCGTCTGCTTCGCCTGGGGCATTAGAGGTGGGGAGGTTAACTCTCAGCAACACTGTTTCGAGGGTGATCGTGAATCGGTTCGCCGTCAGGCAGTTTCTCAGGCGTTACAGGGCGTTCTGGACCTTTTTGACTAAGCGTCACTCCCAGCGGCTCTTTTTTGCCCTCTGGCCGGATGCCGATACCCGGCTTGGATTGCACAGAGTTTCCAGTGCGCTCTCTGGTCACGGTGGCAGGGTTCACCAACCCGATGATCTGCATATCACTCTGGCCTTTCTCGGCCGGGTCTCTCCTGATCAGTACACCTGCCTGATAGAGGCGGCTGATGAGGTGATCATCACTCCCTTTGAGCTGACCATCGACAAGATCGAGCTGTGGCGACGCCCGGGAATCCTCTGGTGCGGGCCTTCTCATATCCCGGATCAGCTCCAGAAACTCGTTGCCGATCTCAAGGAGCGCTTGTACGACTGCGGTTTTGAACCTGAAAAGCGGGCCTATACCCCGCATGTCACTCTGGCCCGAAAGGTGCGGGTGCTGCCTGATTACCAGATATCCAGACCCCTTAAGTGCGGATTCGTGGGTTCGTTTTGGCCTCTTCAGATGATGCGGGGTCACCGCTTCGCTATAAAGTGCTAAAAAAATGGTTCACGGACTCATGACTTGAGCCTCTGGCTGTGTCATAATATAGAACATCAAGAGAACTCCAAGAGAATACCTAGTCGGATGGATGCCGATGCTAATTTCAATCCCGGGGGATAAGATGGACGACAATCGTAAAAAAGCCTTGAGTGCAGCACTTGGCCAGATCGAGAAACAATTCGGTAAGGGGGCGGTGATGCGTATGGGAGACTCTGCCGCTTCCCGCAACATTGAGGCGATATCAACCGGCTCGATTAATCTGGATATCGCCCTGGGTATCGGCGGTCTGCCCAAGGGGAGGGTGGTTGAGATCTACGGCCCGGAGTCTTCGGGTAAAACTACGTTGACACTTCATGTGGTTGCCGAAGCGCAGAAGCAGGGTGGTACCGCTGCCTTTGTCGATGCCGAGCACGCACTGGACCCCTCCTATGCCGAAAAACTTGGAGTCAATGTCGATGAGTTGCTGGTTTCCCAGCCCGACACCGGCGAGCAGGCTTTGGAGATCACCGATATGCTGGTGCGTTCCGGCGCTGTTGATGTGGTAGTTGTCGACTCTGTTGCCGCGCTTACGCCAAAGGCGGAGATCGAAGGAGAGATGGGCGATCATCATGTCGGTCTTCAGGCCCGACTCATGTCTCAGGCGCTACGTAAACTCGCCGCCAACATCAAGCGTTCCAACTGTATTGTCATTTTTATCAACCAGATCCGTATGAAGATCGGCGTTATGTTTGGCTCACCCGAGACTACCACCGGTGGTAATGCGCTCAAGTTTTACGCTTCAGTCCGGCTTGATATTCGCCGCACTGGTGCGATCAAGAAGGGCGACGAGGTGGTCGGTAATGAGACCAAGGTGAAGGTGGTGAAAAACAAAGTCGCTCCACCCTTCAAAGTGGTTAATTTCGAGATTATCTACGGCTCCGGTATCTCCCGTGAGGGTGAGATTATAGATCTGGGTGTGAAGGAGGGGTTGGTGGATAAGTCCGGCTCCTGGTACAGCTACAACGGTGACCGCATCGGCCAGGGTAAGGAGAATGTGCGTAATTTCCTGCGAGAGAATCCCGATATCTCCCAGGAGATTGAGAGCAAAATTCGCGAGATTGCCTTTCCCAAAGTGCAGGTTGACCCTGAGACCGGTGAGGTGGAGGTAAAGGCCTGAGCCTCACTACTGACAATGAGATAGAGCAGGCGGCGATGCGCCTGCTCGTTTTGCGTGAGCACAGCCGTGCTGAGTTGCGCCGGAAGCTGCAATCCAAAGTTGAGGATATCACTCGGCTTGATCCGGTGCTTGATAGTCTGGAAAGTAGGAACCATCTGAGCGATGAACGCTTTACCGAGCAGTACATCGCCTTTCGTAAACGCAAAGGATTCGGCCCTTCGCGTATTCGCCTTGAATTGCGGGAACGGGGAATTGACAGCACCTTGGCGGAAGAGTGGTTGGATGAGCGAGATGAGGAGTGGTTGCAACTGCTGGAAGAGGCCAACTGTCGAAAGTTTGGCTCTGATCGACCCGTCGATTTCAAAGAGTGGGCTAGACGCGCCCGCTTTCTCGAATATAGAGGTTTTCCCCCTGAGATGATTCGCCAGGCCCTCTGGCGAGAGTAGCTTGGTTGTGAGACCCGCAAGGGTTTGATTATCCTGGAATTCTCAGTTAATCGCTCCATTCTACGGGCAAGGCATTGATTTAAATTGCATAGACTGCGATTGCCTATGTCACTCTCCGGGTGAATTACGCTACAGTGCGGATAGCGCACTTGGGTTGGCGCATTACGGCGTTACAACTCCTTGGAATAGACAGAAAATTGCTCCTGCATTTTCTGCATACCGTCCATCCATGGACATAAATAACTATTCCTCGTCGTTGTGCCTTGTGCTGCACCAACCAAGTGCACTATCCACTCTGTCCAACTGAGGGTTCTAGGATTATAGGAGGACCATTTGTGCGATAATAGATCATCTGCTTCCGACAATGACCTACACTGTGAAAGGTTTACCACTACACCTGCTTACTCTGTCACTATTATTGATCCCGGTGACTGCCACCGCCCTCAGCTTTGCTCTGCCTCAGGCAGGTGATGATCTGGTGGGTGAGGTGGGTGAAATCCAGAGCCGGTACGAGGATACCCTCTCCGATATCGCGCGTGAAAACGACCTCGGCTACATAGAGATTACTGAAGCCAATCAGGAGGTGGACCCCTGGCTTCCCGGCGAAGGAACGCGAGTAGTGTTACC
>MOXG01000087.1_pt1 | contig 15983 bp, 19 predicted proteins | sample 1471191 | NCBI WGS metagenome assembly MOXG01 (sample SAMN05806437, study PRJNA327811) | mollusc metagenome | isolation source: Phylotype C (NB3) bacterial symbionts from gill | host: Thyasira cf. gouldii | place: Canada: Bonne Bay, Newfoundland | collected 2010-08-19
TGTGGACGCAGCAGACTACCCCCGCGTACTGCAGGAGATGGATGAGAACAGTGGCGCCGTCACCGATGCCACCCGCTTCGACTTAGCGGTAAAGACCTTTGAGCACACCTCCAACTACGATGGTGCTATCGCCAACTACCTGGGTACACGTCTAGGAGAGGAAGCCAGCAACTTCCCCCGCACCATCAACCTGCAGTTCCAGCAGGTACAGACCATGCGTTACGGCGAGAACCCGCACCAAAAAGCGGCATTCTTTGTCGAACGCGATCAGCCGGAAGCGTGCATCTCCACCGCCACACAGTTGCAGGGCAAGGAGCTATCCTACAACAACATTGGTGATACCGATGCCGCACTGGAGTGTGTCAAACAGTTTAACGAGGGCCCAGCCTGCGTCATCGTCAAGCACGCCAACCCCTGTGGCGTAGCCATAGGATCATCACTACTCGATGCCTATGATCGTGCATTCAGCACCGATCCCGAGTCCGCTTTTGGCGGTATTATCGCCATCAACCAGGAGCTCGACGCAGAGACCGCACAGGCGATCATTGACCGTCAGTTTGTCGAAGTCATCATCGCCCCCAGCGTATCCGCAGAAGCCGGTGAAGTACTCAGTGCCAAGAAAAATGTACGCCTGCTCACCTGTGGCGAGTGGAGCAGCGAAGCGATACACCGCCTCGATTTCAAACGAGTCAATGGCGGCCTGCTGGTACAGGATGCCGACCTGCAACTCTCCAACGATATCCGCGTAGTGACCAAACGTACCCCCACCGAACAGGAGATGAAGGATCTGCTCTTCACCTGGCAGGTGGCCAAGTTCGTTAAGTCCAACGCCATTGTCTACGGCAAAAACAACATGACCATCGGTGTCGGTGCCGGCCAGATGAGCCGAATCAACTCCGCCCGTATCGCCGGCTTCAAGGCGGAACACGCTGGACTCGAAGTACCGGGTTCGGTAATGGCCTCTGATGCCTTTTTCCCCTTCCGCGACGGCCTCGACAGTGCCGCTGAGGCGGGTATCCGCGCCGTTATCCAGCCAGGCGGCTCAATGCGTGACGAAGAGGTGATCGCCGCTGCTGACGAGCACGATATCGCCATGGTATTCACCGGCATGCGCCACTTCCGCCACTAAATACGAGAGCAATAATAAGGGAACACAGGGAACCGCAGAGAGCACGGAGAAAAGTACTTTTTCGTACGCTTGCCTCTGCGCTCTCTGTGACTCTTTGCGTTCTCTGTGATCCTGGCTTCAGTCTGAATCAAATACCACTACTCTTTACAGCACCATGAGCAGAATCCATCCGACAGCCATCATCGAAGCTGGGGCCAATATCCATGAGTCAGTGGAGATCGGCCCCTATTCCATCATCGAGAGCGGTGTGACCATTGGTGAAGGCTGTCGCATCGACAGCAGTGTACGCATCTTCAGCGGCACTCGTCTGGGGCGCAATAACCGTGTCTACCACGGTACCGTTCTCGGCTGCGAACCTCACGACCTTGGCTTTACCCCGGAGCTGAGCAAGCCCTTACCATTGGTGATGACAATCACTTCAAGGAGGGGGTCAACATCAGCCGTGGCGTCAAAACCGATGAAGGAACCATTATCGGTGACGGCAACTATTTCATGTGCGGCTTCCATGCCGGACACGATTGCCGATTCGGCAACCAAAGTGTCTATGGTCCAACAGTGTTGTGGCCGGTCACGTGGAGATTGGCCACTACGCCTTCCTCTCCGGCGTGGTGGCTATCCACCAGTTCTGTTTTATCGGTGACTACGCCATGATCGCCGGCTGTGCCAAGGTGGTGAAGGACATCCCCCCTTACTCCACAGGTGATGGCAACCCGGCAAGAGTTATCGGCCTCAACAGTGTCGGTATGCGGCGTGCGGGGATGGATGCAGCAACACGTTCGGCGATCAAACAGGCTTACAAAACCATCTACCGCTCAGGCCTCAATACCCGACAGGCGATGGAACAGTTACGACAGGAGGAGCAGATAGAAGAGGTTGAGAATATTATCCGCTTCTTTGAAAACAGTAGCAGAGGTGTCACTGACCACCGTTAGACTGTTATTCAAAACTGGCTTGATGAAAATATTGAATACGGTATTTACTCAAACTTAAAACAGATAACTGCCTATGTACGATAATTCTGAAGCCACCCAGGAGCCTGTAGGAGCGAACTCGTTCGCGATCAGCTCCGGGGCCGGTTCTTCGCGAACAAGTTCGCTCCTACTTCAGGTGGCGGAACTTTTGTGCATAGCCACTAGAAATTTAGCTTAGGCAAAAAGGCGTAACCAATATGAAGATCCTTATCATCGGCGGTGGCGGACGTGAACACGCCCTCGGCTGGAAAGCGGCACAGTCCCCCCTCGCAGAGATAGTTTTCGTTGCCCCGGGCAATGCAGGCACCGCCAGAGAGAGAGGGCTGGAGAATGTCGATATCGCAGTTGACGATACCGAAGCGCTGGTCGCTTTTGCCAAAGAGAAGGGTATCGGCCTGACCATCGTTGGCCCGGAAGTTCCCCTGGTGATCGGTGTTGTAGACGCCTTCACAGCAGCGGGGCTCAAGTGTTTCGGCCCTACCCAAGGGGCGGCACAGCTGGAGGGTTCCAAAGCCTTCACCAAAGACTTCCTCGCCCGCCACAACATTCCCACTGCCGCTTACGGCAATTTCACTGACCGTGACGAGGCGCTGGCCTATCTGCACCAGGTCGGTGTACCCATTGTTATCAAGGCCGACGGACTAGCCGCCGGCAAGGGTGTCATCCTCGCCGATGACATGGCCATCGCCGAGGAGACCGTCAAGGATATGCTCGCCGGCAACAGCTTTGGTGAGGCCGGCCACCGGGTGGTGATAGAGGAGTTTCTTTTGGGTGAAGAGGCGAGCTTTATTGTCATGGCAGACGGTAAGAATATTCTGCCGATGGCCAGCTCACAGGACCACAAGGCGCGGGACAATGGCGACCAAGGCCCCAACACCGGCGGTATGGGTGCCTACTCACCTGCGCCTGTGGTGACGCCTGAGATGCATCAACGGATTATGGATGAGGTGATCCGACCCACCGTCGACGGTATGGCGGCAGAAGGACTCTCCTACACCGGTTTCCTCTATGCCGGTGTCATGATCAATGCAGACGGTGTTCCCAAAGTGCTGGAGTACAACTGCCGCTTCGGCGATCCCGAAACCCAGCCGATTATGTTGCGTATGCGCTCCGATCTGGTTGCCCACTGTCTGGCAGCCATCGCCGGCCGTTTGGATGAAGAGCAGACCGAGTGGGATGAGCGCGCCTCACTTGGCGTGGTGCTGGCTGCTGGTGGCTACCCAGCCGACTACGACAAAGGTGATGTAATTAGTGGCCTGCCGGAGAACGGCAACAGCGATGCCAAAGTATTTCATGCCGGCACAGCCGAGAAAAACGGTGAAGTGGTCACCGCCGGCGGCCGGGTGCTCTGTGCCACCGCTCTGGGGGAGAGTGTCGCCGAAGCTCAGGCCAACGCCTACGCCCTGGCACGCCAAGTCACATGGGACGGTGTCTATTTTCGTACCGATATCGGCTACCGCGCGGTAGCCAGAGAGCAGAGCTAAAAAAACATAGGGTGTAAATAAGCACAGCGCATTACACCAGAACAGCACACCGTAGCGTCGCAATGCGCTACGCTTATTGCGCCCTACACCCTATGACTCCATTCACCCTCATCCTATCCTTCTCCCTCGTAGGGAGAAGGGACTTGGGCTTTACATCACCCTCTAGTCAGATCCATCAAGCGCCGGCAACACCCGCTCCTCTATCAAGCCGCCAAGAAACGACAACTCAGGATAGTCCGCCGCCACCTCAACGATATAGCCGAGGGTGCGGGGGATGTCCGCCAGATAGCCGGGCTTACCATCACGGATATTGAGCCGGGCGAAGATACCGGCGGCTTTGAGATGTCGCTGTACCCCCATCAGATCGAACCAACGCAGAAACAGCGCTTCATGTTCACCACGCAAAATTCCAGACTGAAGCGCCAACTCAAAATAACCCATGGCCCAACCTCTTACCCGCTCCAGCGGCCAACTGATGTAGCAGTCACGCAACAGGGAGGCGAGATCATAGGTCACAGGCCCCACACTGCATCCTGAAAATCGATAATGCCGGGATTGGGAGAGTGGGTCAGCAGCAGGTTGCGGGAGTGATAGTCGCGATGAACACAGACCTGTGGCTGAGCCAGTGCATTCTCAGTCAGTAATTGAAAGGTATCTCCCAACTGCTCCAGCTCACTTTCATTCAGCAAGATCTCCAACTGCTGCTGAAGCAGCCATTCAGGAAACAGTGCCATCTCCCGCTGCAGCATCGCCGCGTCATAGGAGGGCAGCTCTTGCTGTGGACCACACGCCTGGATCACCGCCAAGGCGCCCAGAGCATCGGCATAGAGCCGATCTGCACTGTTACCGTCAAGCCTGTCCAAATAGTGGGTGGAACCCAGATCCTCCAGCAGCAGAAAGCCCTGCTCAAGATCGGCGGCATCTATTTTCGGTACATGCAGCCCCAAGCCCGAGAAGGTGTCGGCGATGGCGACAAACGGATGACAATCCTCTTTCTCCGGGGGGGCATCCATGGCGATAAAGGTGCGTGTGTCAGCCAAAGTGACACGAAAATAGCGCCGAAAGCTGGCATCACCTGATGCCGCTTCGATGGTAAAATCACCCAGACCGAGCGTTTCACCGATCCAGGTCTTGAGTGCTGCCAGACGTTCAGGCATAGAGTTGTTCCTGTTTTGAGCAATTAATATGAGGTGCCGGGAACCCCTGTTAGCCTCATAGTCATTGAAGAAAAGGCGATTCTATGCGATTTTATGCCGCGCTTGCTATAAAAAAGCAGAAACGGTAGATAGAGGCTGAGTTAATCACTCTCAAGGGGACGGTAGCGATCCAGGGCTGCTTTCACGGAACAACAACATAGGATCGATCCAAGCGGAGCAGATCCTTCAAAAAAGCCAGAGAAACCCAGTGCTAGGAAAACAACGGATACTACCTCTTGTCATCAGCACACTATTGATGACACCCGCCATCGAGGCGGAAGCTACTTGGGATTGCCGGGCAACAGCCGAAGGCGGCTGGAGCTGTTCAAAAGACGGCGTGCCGGTACCCGACCTGATCGCCACTCCCCCGGCAGCCACAACCAGTGGCGTGGATAAAACCACACCAAAGGTTGAGCCTAGGCCTCAACCTGAGCCTGAGCCTGAGCCTGAGCCTGAGCCTGAGTCTGAGTTACGTCCCGAGCCAAAACCCCAACCAAAGCCAGAGCCGAAGTCCGAGCCTAAGCCTCAACTAAAACCCGAACGGAGGCCTGAGCCGAAGCCCGAGCCAACGCCTCAACCAAAACCAAAACCAGAACAGAGGCCAGAGCCGAAACCTGAAATAAAAGCTGCAACGGTATCAGAGAGCACGGGCAACACATCCACAATCAAGCACCAACCTGTGGCGGTGCTAGCTTCAAGCTCCCGCATCGACCGGGGCATCGACTGGTCCCGATGCTACCTGCCACAATCGGCAACCACCAGTGCAGCTGCTGACCTGCCTGATGGGGTAATTCATATCGAGGCCGATGGCGCCGAGCTGCTGCACAGTGAGCAGATTGCCCTCTTCAACGGTAACGTTCAGGTTCAACAGGAGGGTGACCTGCTGGAGGCACAAACTGTTCGCTACAACAGGGAGACCGATGATATCGACGCCCAGGGCGGAGGCTACCTGGAGCAGAAGGGCATCCGCTTTGCCGGACCAACCATCCACTACAACCTCGATTCCCGCACAGGCCATGCTGAGCAGGCCGACTTCCGCCTGCTTGACCGCACCGCCAGGGGTAGCGCCGAAGAGGCGGTGTTCGATGGTCCCGGCCTCTCCCACTACAAGAAAGTCACCTACAGCACCTGCCGTCCCGGTAAGGATGACTGGATCATCAAGGCCGACGAGTTGGAGCTCGATCAATCAACAGGTGTCGGTGTCGCACGCAACGCCACCCTCGCCTTCAAGGGGGTCCCTTTTCTCTATACCCCCTATTTCACGTTCCCGATAGATGATCGTCGCAAGTCAGGTTTTCTGGTGCCCTCTATCGGCTCCAGTGACAACACCGGCTTTGACCTGTCAGTGCCCTACTATTTCAATATCGCCCCCAATATGGACGCCACCTTCACCCCCAGGGTGATGACCAAGCGCGGCCTGCTGCTGGGTGGCGAGGTGCGCTACCTGGCCGAGAGTTTCCAGGGACAGATACAGGCTGAGCTTCTCCCCAGCGACAGCGCCAGAGGGGCGGGAGAAAACAGCACCCGCGGTGCTTATCAATTGAGAGTGGGGGGTACCCCTGCACCACGCTGGAGCTATGACGTCGAGGCTGACTATGTCTCTGACAGCGACTACCTGGACGACCTGGGCAACAGCCTGGCAGCGACCAGCGCACAACACCAAGAGCGTCGCGCTGACCTGAACTACCACGGTGATGGCTGGAACTTCTTAGGCCGCGTACAGCACTATCAGACTGTAGACAACAGTATCGCCCTCGACAGCCGGCCCTATAGCCGCATGCCGCAGCTGACGCTGGACTTCAGCCGGCCGGATCAGCACTATGGGCTCGATTACCACCTCTACTCAGAGTATGTGCGCTTCGATCACCCGTCCAGCACCAAGGTAAAGGCTCAGCGTATCGACCTCAAGCCGAGCATCAGCCTGCCCCTGGAGCGTAGCTGGGGCTATCTGAGGCCAAAACTCACCCTACGCCACACACAGTACAATCTGACTGACCAGAGTGTCGGTGTCGACTCCAGCCAGAACCGCACTCTGCCCACGCTGAGCATCGACAGCGGTCTCTTTTTTGATCGTGAGACAAACTGGTTTGGTGAGAAGATAGACCAGACCCTTGAGCCCAGGCTCTATTACCTCTACACCCCCTACGAGGACCAGAGTAGCCTGCCGGTTTTCGATACCTCCAGTCACGGCCTGAGCTTCGGTAACTTATTCCTGGAGAACCGTTTCTCCGGTGCCGACCGTGTGGGCGATGCCAACCAATTGACCGCAGCACTCACCAGCCGCAGCCTCAATGGCGAAAGCGGCAGAGAGATATTGCGAGCCAGTATTGGCCAGACCTTCTATTTCCGTGACCGTGACGTCCAACTGCCTGGCGTTGTCGTTGCCGATGACAGCAGCTCCGCTACCTTTGCAGAACTGGCGGTGAACCTGGGTGACAACTGGCGTGTGTCAGGAGACCTGCAGTGGAATCCGCACGATGATGCCGGTATCGAAAAATCCGCCCTATCATTGAACTACCTGGATGATCAGCAGCGCATCCTCAACCTCTCATACCGTTTCACCGATAATAGTATCGAGCAGGTCGATCTCTCCGGGCGCTGGCCGGTCAACCATCAGCTGAGCCTGGTGGGCCGTTGGTACCACTCTCTCAGAGATGAGCAGATGATGGAGCCTTTGCCGGCCTGGAGTATGACAGCTGCTGCTGGACCACCCGACTTGTGGCGCGCCAGTACCGCACAAGCGCCACTGCAGAGGCGACAGCATCGATATTTCTTCAGCTTGAGCTGAAGGGGCTAAGCAGTATCGGCGACAAAGTCGATCAATTTTTAGAGAAGGGTATTCTCGGCTACAGCACAGAGCAGTAAGCGACTCCCATAACCATCGGGCAACAACAGACTTCATGACAACCAAGATGATATTTAAACAGTTTTTCAGAAACACCCTGCTGGGGGCTCTCCTTCTCAGTAGCGCACTCTCCACCGCAATCGCTGCGACGGAAGGAATCGATAATATCGTCGCCATCATTGATGATGATGTGGTGGTGCGCAGCGAACTTGAGAATGATATTCGCACCATTGTTACCCAGCTGAGGCAGAGTGGAAAACAGCTGCCACCCCGTTCGGTTGTTGAGAAGCAGGTACTCGACCGCCTGATCATGAAAAAGCTGCAGATCAGTGCAGCTGAACGGGCCGGTATCAGTGTCGGCCAGGAGCTCGTGGCCCAGGCACTGAGCAATATCGCCCGCAAAAATAACCTGACGCTCTCTCAATTCAGGCAAGCACTGGAAGCGGAGGGACTTAGCTATGCCTCTTTCCGCGATAGTATCCGTGACCAGATCCTGCTACAGCGCATGCGTGAGCAGCAGATACGCAGGCATATCCGCGTTACCGACCAGGAGGTGGCGGCCCTCATTTCTCGTCAGTCTGGATCATCCAGCGGGCGATCTGCCTACCATCTGCGGCACATTCTCGTCAGTACGCCGGAAGCGGCATCACCCGAAGCACTGAGCGCCGCCGAAAAGAGAGCAAAAGAGATCGTTAAGAGGTTGCGCGGTGGTGCCGATTTCCACACCATCGCCCTGACCCACTCCGAAGGGGGCAAGGCGCTTGAGGGTGGTGATCTGGGCTGGCGCCCCGCCGAGCAACTCCCCTCCTGTTTATCGACCGGGTTGAGAAGATGGAACGCGGCGAGATCAGCGACCCCATTCACACCCCCAGTGGCTACCACATCGTCAAGCTCGCCGACTATAAGGGTGGAGAGCGTCACATCATCACCCAGACCCATACCCGCCATATCCTGATCCACACCAACGAAGTGACATCGGACGATGATGCCAGAGGCCGCCTGGGGCGGCTGAAACAGCGTATAGAAGGCGGTGATGACTTTGCACTGCTGGCCCGATCCCACTCCGACGACAAAGGCTCCGCCATCAAGGGCGGCGATCTCGGCTGGGTCAACCCGGGCGACCTGCTGCCCCGTTATGACGAGGAGATGGGCAAACTCGAAAAGGATCAATTGAGTGAGCCTTTCCGTACGGAGTTTGGCTGGCACCTGATTCAGGTACTGGGACAGCGCCAACACGACAGCACCGAGGATCTACTCAAATCAAAGGCCCGTGAAGCAGTGCGCAAAAGAAAGACCAAGGAACAGACTGAGCTCTTCCTGCGACGGCTAAAGGATGAGGCCTATATCGAAATTCGCCTCAACCAGAACTGATTCCGGCAAACAGCCACCTCGAACAGGCGACAAATAGATGCTGCACGCCCCTCTCGCCCTGACACCCGGCGATCCCGCCGGTATTGGCCCCGATCTCTGCGTTACCCTGGCCCAGCAGCACCGTGACTACCCACTGGTCGCTGTTTGTGATCCCGACCTGCTCTACGCCAGAGCCGCCACACTCGGCCTGCCGCTGAAGATAGAGCTCTATGACGAGGAGCGCACGCCGCCCCTGGAGGCGGGGCAGATAGGGGTTCTGCCGGTGACCATGCTCGAACCAGCGGATGCCGGGGTGCTCAATGCCGCCAACGCCCCCTACGTCCTGGCGACGCTGCAGCAAGCGGCCGGCGGCTGTCTCGCCGGGAAATTCACTGCCCTGGTGACAGGCCCGGTCCACAAAGGCATCATCAACGAGGCCGGTATCCCCTTCTCCGGGCACACCGAGTTTCTTGCCGACATCACCGGAGGAACACCGGTAATGATGCTCGCTTGCCCCGAACTACGAGTCGCCCTGGCCACCACCCACCTACCGCTGAAGGATATCAGCGCCGCCATCACCCAGGAGTCACTGGAACAGGTAGCGCGTATCCTCCACCAGGATCTGGTCAAGCGTTTCGCTATCGACAATCCACGCATACTGGTGTGTGGGCTTAATCCTCATGCCGGAGAAGGTGGACATATGGGGATGGAAGAGATTGAAACCATCACCCCCGTGCTGGAGAAACTGCGACAGGAAGGCATGGCACTGGAAGGCCCCCTACCCGCCGACACCCTCTTCACCCCCCGCTACCTGGAGCATGCAGACGCTGTATTGGCGATGTATCACGACCAGGGGCTACCGGTACTCAAACATCTCGGATTTGGGCGCGCCGTCAACATCACTCTCGGGCTCCCCATCATCCGCACCTCAGTAGACCATGGCACCGCCCTCGAGCTGGCGGGAAGTGGCAAAGCTGAAATAGGCAGTCTCCATGCCGCAATCGCCTGCGCTTGTGAGATGGCTGCAGAATAGGGAGCAGACCGCAGGCGGCCAGTGACAACCAGGCTAGAGCCTATAGGTCACTACCCAGCCACAAGCGGTCATTTGTGACACCAGGTTTCTCACTGCCTGATTCTCTGTTAGTCTACTGATAACAAGGAATATTATTCTCTAGCAGGATGCTGATCTCCCCCCCCATCTCTGCTCACTGAGATATTCCATAGATAAACTTGAATGGGAAATTTAGCGGCCTATGTCAACGGACGTGCCAGCGGCCTATGTCAGAAAACGTGCCGGCAACTTAACTCAGCTGTTATGTTAATTGAATAAGAGGTGCTTACTTGGGTTTCAATACATGGAAAGATTTCGAGAACTTTGAAAAGAATGTCAAATATCAAAGTAGATATGTGCATTCGGATGAAGTAAATGAATTCTTGCTTAATATAAAAAATCACTCCCAGCACGAGTAAGTAGCCTTGCAGAAGGCACTATCTTGTGTCGAGCTCAAATCGGATATGATGAGCATGAGGAAGAAGGTGAGTTACTAATCAGTGGATACTCACCAAGCAGGATGAAACCAATACCATTTAAATGCTGTGAAGGAAGGGCAAATCCAAAAGGTATTTCATACTTGTATCTATCAAATGGTGAAAATACTAGTATGGCGGAACTTAGGCCTCATATTGGTGAAAATATCTCATTTGCTCAGTTCAAAGTTTCAAAAAATCTAAAAGTAATTGACTGTTATTCTGTTCAAAAACACTACAGCTATGTACATTGCATTTTTGACCCACCTATTTCGCAAGAAGATATAGGATGTGCAATTTGGTCAATGATTAATAACGCATTTACAAAGCCAATCAGTAATGATGATTCGAGTTCTGATTATGTTCCTACTCAAATTCTAGCAGAGCTTTTCAAAGCAGAGGGCTATGATGAAATATGCTTTAAAAGCAGCCTAGGAAAAGATTATAATTATGTATTATTTGATCTTAATACGGCTGATTTAATTAATTGCACAGTAATGGAAACAGAGGCCGTGTCTTATAAATTCACTGAATGCACAAATCGATACTATGTGAAAAATCAACATAACGAATAAGGTTAGATCGCGCGATAGCCGCGATCTGAACCGTTTGTTGGACTAACAATAGGGGACAGACCACGTTTTCTGCTATTCTCGTAATGTCGAAGTTAGCATAGGATTGCCTTTTATGCGCAGATGCCCAAGACTCAAGTTCGCAGGTATATCTATCCACTTGATCCAGCGTGGTGACAATCTTTCGGACACCCATAAAAATATCTCAACATTTCCATAACTTTGCAAATAAAAAATGGATGCCCTCATAAATCTTGTGTATCCCAGAGTAATTTGGCATAACGTTCCATCGGAATGTTCATTTCCTCTTGCAACCATTTACCTTTAGTAAGTAGTTCTTTTCTTTTTATCGAAGGGATGTCGTTTTTGAATGCGAGTATGATCGTGTTTCCACTTTCTACTTCGAAACTGAGTAGTCGGTTTTTAAATTCGAGCGCGAGTAATTCATCTAACTCTTCTCGTAATTTAAGTGCCGTATGCCAGATATTGAGCACGAGGACACCTTGTTTGTTGAGTGCATTTTTACAATCACGCAAGTAGGATGGTTGTACTTGTTTCGGTTCCATGCCTTCCGAGTTGTATAGATCTGAAAAAATAATATCGCTTTTCATGTCGGTGTGTTTCATGTAGTTCGCAGCATCGTCTATATGAATGAAGAGGCGATCAGTGTCGGGTAAGTAAAAATATTTTTTGCAGTCTTCACCACTGCTTCACGGTATTCAATCGCGTGTACGTCCAACTCGGAAAAACTACTGAGAAGGTTCTTTGCCATTGAGCCTGCGCCCAACCCCATGATGGTGGCTGTTTTTACTATGGGGATAAAAAATAAACCCGCCATCATGCCTGAGTGTAGCCGAGATCTAATCCATTAATGTTATTTAGTTTCATGCAACTTTGGTAGATTTTCCCATCAAAGCTGAGAATCCGGCTGGTCCTTGTTTGGTAAACATAAATTGGGCCGTGCTCATCTGTTGTTGATGAGATACAGGTTCCTTTGATATCCATGGTATTTTTAATACCTCTTAAATACGGGTATATAACTGGCAGGGCATTATAACGGAAAAAATGGGTCAGCGGAAAATAGGGGCAGGTCTTTCTTCTTGCTTTTTTCTGGTTTAATAAATAAAACAATTTAACGGACACACACTTTTATTTCTTACGCTTTCCCGTTACGGAGTACGATCCTTGGGTCGGAATAATCTCTCGTTAACAAAGAAATTATTTTCTATGAACCCACGAAAATCAACCATATATTTAATAAAAATTATGGGCGTCTGCTAAATCTTAATTGACGAAGCACAACGAAAAGGATTAACTATATGGGCAATCGGCGATTGAAGAACAAACACCTAATAAGTAGGTCAAGTGGGCTTTTAAAAAAGTGCGCGTTTTGTGTGTTGCTCTGAAAATTTTCACACAAAACACCCTCGGTTTTAAAAGCCACTTACCTAAGCATTAGATGCACGAAGTACAATTACAGTTTGAACCATATTTTGAACAAATCAAAAACAATTATAACCTATTAAGTAGAGGGGTAAAGTAATGAAATCTAGACTAGATAAAAACAAACGAAATGCAATTTCATTTTATGAAATGGCATATGAAGGAGAGCCAAGTAAGGCCTGCGCTCAGTTTGTCGGAGACGAATATATTCAGCACAACCCTCTGTATTGGAGATGGCACTAAACCATTAATTATCTATTTTGAAAAAATGGCAAAAGAATACCCAAATAAAAGTATTGAGTTTGTCCGTTCAATTGCTGAAGGTGATTTAGTTGCACTTCATACCCACCAAAAATGGCCTGGTGGTGATGAGTACGTCACGATGGATTTTTTTAGATTTGATGAGAACGGCAAGATAGTTGAGCATTGGGATGCTATGCAAAATATTCCTGAAAAATCTGAAAACAACAATACAATGTATTAGCAGCACCTAACAAGCGACTGTGGCGTCAATCCCTATCTGATAATAATTAATAAGCCCATGCAACTTGGTCCCTCACCATAGCATTTAGCATGGTTATGAACTTGCGAATACAAGCAGTAAGAGCGATCTTTTTATGTTTTCCTTGCTCAACGAGTTGCCTATAAAAGGCCTTGATAATCGGGTTACACTGGGTAGCACTCAGCGTTGCCATATACAGAGTTGTTCGTACACCGGCTCTACCGCCCTGGATGCGCCGTTTGCCTATTAACCTCCCACTATCTCGGTTAATAGGCGCTACACCCACGAGCGAAGCAACTTGTTTATTGTTGAGAGTGCCACGTAAATTGGGGCGTTATGACAAAAAACACTAAATCCATCACTGTATCCAAAAATGGGGTAGTGAGTTAACCATAGGTCAAGTTCCAAATGGAATTGCCCTCTGTACACGACAAACTGTCGATGTTCAGGCGAACTTGAAGGGTATAGTTATGCCTAGGCGTTTAACTCAGACAAAGCACAAACACACCAAGCACTTAAAAATACATCATTTGAAAGCATGGTTGTAAGCTGGTTAATGCAAGATGGTTGGCAGGTGTTTTTACCAGTCCTAGATCATGGCCATCAAACTGATATATTGATTTCTGATGGGCCGAACTACTTCCGTATACAGGTTAAAACAGTGGGAGCCTCTGGCGATGATCATGAAGTACATAATCAGAGGAAGGAGAGTAATGTAAATTGTGTCGTTTTTTCGCTAGGAATTCAAACCGGGGCTATGTCACCCCAGCCTTTGAAGAAGAAAAGCGACCGCTTAACCATGCTTCTCATGTGAAGTTTTAGCAGGGGAAAAAGGACTTCCTCAAGGCTTTCCACAAAATTGAAGTGTAAATGTCATAACCAGGCCTTCCAGCGAATGCAGTCTCTAACGCGCCAGCTCCGCTGAAGGCAACATTATGTGTCTGAGGGGCGGTGAATATCTGCTATCGATCCAGCACCCTCTCGTAACCGTGGATATTGTCGATACTATGAGGAGCGCAATTGGTTGGAAAATATCGTATTCTATAGGCTCCAATCCTAGAGTTATGTAGAGGAGAATACGAGTGGCTAAGCCCAATTACGCTTACGAAAAGCGCCAGAAAGAGATAGCCAAAAAGAAAAAGAAGGAAGAGAAACGCTTGCAAAAAGCAGGGGTAGTCGATAGCCAGCCCCAGGACGTTCAACCTATATCAGGAAACGACGATAAAGCGGTTACAACCGGCGATACATAGCAAGTTAGTCGAAGTAAACGAATATTAAATACACACAGGAAAGCACAGCATGAGTACAGGTACAGTAAAGTGGTTCAATGCAGACAAAGGTTTCGGCTTCATTACTCCAGATGATGGTGGCAAAGATCTATTTGTTCATCATTCGGAAATCCAAAGTGGCGGTGGATATGCAAGTCTCAATGACGGTCAGAAAGTAGAATTTGAAGTTGGGCAAGGCCAGAAAGGGCCGTGTGCTAATAAGGTTGCGCCTCTCTAACTCTCCCGATTAAACTGGTTGGATATCGAGAAACTTGCGGTAGCTGAGGTCACCTCTGACCCCATTTTTCTCGCTTCGGGCCAGCCCATAAGCCTCGTTGACTGTGTTGCGCTCACTTGAATTGGCTACGGCCAATCCAGCGCTCGCGCGTCTTGCCAACGCGGCTTATGGAATGGCTGTGGGTTACCGAACTTTCCGCATGGCCCACTAGCCCAGCATCTCCTCCAACGTCGAATAGAGCTTCCCGCACTCCTCTTCCGTACCCACGGTAATACGCAGGAACTGATCGATACGGGGCTTTTTGAAATAGCGCACGATAATCCTCTTCTCGCGCAACTGCAGAGCCAGTGCTTCAGCGTCTTGCTCTGGATGGCGGACAAAGAGAAAGTTGGCTGCTGAAGGCAACACCTGAAAACCGAGACCGTTCAATCTCTCTGCTAAACCGTCACGGGAGTCGATGATTCGTCGGCGGCACTGGTCGAAGTAGTCCCGATCTTCCATCGCAGCAACGCCACCGGCTAGAGCAAAGCGATCCAGGGGGTAGGAGTTGAAGCTGTTTTTTACCCGCTCCAACGCCTCGATCAACGCCTCATCACCGATAGCAAAGCCGACCCGTAGCCCGGCCAGGGAGCGCGACTTCGAGAGTGTCTGAATCACCAATAGATTGGGGTAACGGGAGACCAGGGTGGCCGCACTGTCGCCGCCAAAGTCGATATAGCTTCATCGACCACCACCACAGAATCTGGATTCGCCTCAAGCATCGACTCAATGGCCGTAAGCGGTAGCAGGCAGCCGGTGGGCGCATTGGGATTGGGGAAGATGATGCCGCCGTTGGGCTGCCGGTAATCCGCCGGGTCTATCTCAAAACTGTCAGTAAGAGGCACTGTCTGGTAGGCAACATCATAGAGACCGCAATAGACCGGGTAGAAGCTGTAGGTGATATCCGGAAAGAGAATCGGCTGTGGCTGCTTGAGCAGCGCCTGAAAGGTGTGGGCAAGCACCTCATCGGAGCCATTGCCGACAAACACCTGGCGGGGTGAGACACTGTAGAAGTCTGCCACCGCCCCTTTGAGGCGATCACCGTTGGGATCGGGATAGAGGCGCAGGCTCTCCGCCGCTTCCTCCTTAAGTGCCGCCAGTACCTTGGGTGAAGGAGCGTAGGGATTCTCATTGGTATTGAGTTTGGTTAGATCCGTCCCCTTGGGCTGTTCGCCCGGTACATAGGGGGTCAGTTTATCTACCAACTCGCTCCAGAAACGGCTCATGGAAAACTCCAGATGATCAAGTTCAACATTCTATTCACACTTAAGTTTCGGTGTTCAAATGACATAACAAAGCTTGATTAGACCGTCCCTTCTCCCTACGAGGGAGAAGGCTAGGATGAGGATGCCAAAAATAAATGAAATCCATTTACCCATTCAAGAGTTATTCTCCGGACAAGACATTTCGCACGCACGC
>MOXG01000088.1_pt1 | contig 15733 bp, 15 predicted proteins | sample 1471191 | NCBI WGS metagenome assembly MOXG01 (sample SAMN05806437, study PRJNA327811) | mollusc metagenome | isolation source: Phylotype C (NB3) bacterial symbionts from gill | host: Thyasira cf. gouldii | place: Canada: Bonne Bay, Newfoundland | collected 2010-08-19
CAACTGCACAGCTCGTTTTTGGACCCCAGGGTCAGGTATCCCTACGGTGTGTTGTAGGCGCGGCTCAAATAATCAGCACCTACATTGTCAGAGCCCCGTATGGCTCTTATCGTCATCCCATAAGGCTGAACTAATCAGCACCTAAGAATGCCATAACACCTTTCCCACGAGCTGCTACGTGCTTGGGAAAACTATCACCGCATCCTGACCGCTGAAGCTCACATGAAACACATCCAGTTCCGTCAGGAGTCTCGTTATCCTGGCTTCTACTACCGCGCCGACAAGAACTTTGTTGACGAGGAGAACTGGCACTGCTTCGTGAACTCCATCTACAACAAAGAGACCAAAGAGTGGACCTGCTTCAAGCGCGCCCACGTTGACCTGGTCGACAAGTCCAAGCTGTTCAAATAAGCTTTATTTGACGGCCTAGTGGCTAGAAGGGTCCGGGCACCGAAAGGTGCCCGGGCTTTTTCGTCTCTGAGGCGATATATTTCCCCCTGTTTGAGCATGGCTAAACGCAAGTGTCGCAGAGGATGAATTAGCATTTGCTGATAAAGAAGGTCAATTGGTGTACTATTCCTTGATTTTCAGGTCAGCGATTCCAGATTCGCGTCCATTTGCGTTTATTCGCGACAAATTTTAACACTCACAATGAGTTACCGAGGTTATCGATGAGCGATAAATTCGATCTTCCCCATGAGAGCCAGTTGGCTCCCCAAAAACTGGATCTGAGTACCAAGATCCAATTCAAATGCCACAAGGGTGTTTCTTGTTTCAATGCCTGCTGTAAGCGCGCAGATGTCACACTTACCCCCTATGATGTGATCCGCATGAAAGATCACTGTGGTATGTCCAGTGGAGACTTCCTCAAGGCCCATACCGTGCCATTTCAGATGGATCAGCAGGGTATGCCTGGCATTAAGATGCGCACCGATGATGAGGGTGCCTGCCTGTTCGTCACCGACGAAGGGTGCTCTATCTACGAAGACCGTCCTACTGCCTGCCGTTACTACCCCTTGGGACACATGGCGATCAAGGAGAAGGATGCCGCAGAAGATGCGGCCGCCTATTTCATGATCAGTGAAGAGCACTGCAAAGGGCATGAAGAGGAGCAGGTGATGACCATTGCCGAGTTCCGAAAAGACCAGTTTATCGTCGACTATGACGGTTATAACCGCGACTGGCTGGATATTCAGCTGAAAAAGCGCTCTTCCGGGGCGGCGGTGGGTAACCTTCCCGAGGCGACTCTGCAGCTCTTCTTTATGGCTTCCTACGATATGGAACGCTTCCGTCGGTTTGTCATGAGTGATCAGTTCCGTGCCACCTATGACATGAAAGATTCCACCTATGATATCCTCGAAAAAGAGGACGTGGCGCTGATGCAGTTCGGTGTTCGCTTTATGAAGCAGGCCTTCTTTGGTGAGCGTACCATCGAAGAGATGAGTAACGCCTGGGAAGAACGGGTTGAGAATCGTCAGGAGGTGTGGGACATGCGCCGTGAGGCGGAGATCGCCCGCAAGCAGGCCCAGGATGATGAGATGTACAAGTCAGACGACTGATCACGCCTGACATTTTTCTGGGAAATAAAGGCAAGACCGCGTCAGTGGTCTTGCCTTTTTCTTTATCTGGTTACCCCTGAAATCCCGCCGGAAATGAACGCAGATAAACGCAAATAGGGCTATTAATTTACACTTCGGAGATAAGGCTTCTAGGATAATCACTAAGAGCTTGTTCAGATGCTTCGCAACATGGGGGAGTATTTCAGATACATGACTATGCACAATAATCCTAGATTCCGCAGTTGACCGCTCCATTCTGAGGCAAAGTGACTGTTCAGCCTTCCCTTTCATCTCCTGGATGAGCCACGCTCACAGCGTGAATTGCACGCTTGCGGTGGCACATGGCTGCGTTACAACTCCTTGGAATAGAGCAACTATTCCGCGTCGTTGTGCCGTGCCCTGCACCACCGCAAACGCGTACTTCACGCCGTCCAACTACGGATTCTAGGATAATCATGAAAACCATATTGGTCGAAATAAAGCTGCATTTGTAGGAGCGAACTTGTTCGCGATCAGCTCCGTGGTATGTTCTTCGCGAACAAGTTCGCTCCTACACCCGACTTCAGAATTCTAGGTTTATCCTGAGCTATAAAAAAAGCCCTCCGAAGAGGGCTTTTTCATAGTGCTGCTGATAATTACTTGTCGGCGATTGCCTGCAGTTCCTTGGATTTGATCAGCTGTCCATCGAGGGCGGCGTCCGAAGCGCTGCGCCCGAATGCGACATCCATCAGCTGGGAGTAGAACACCACCGGCATATCAAACTTGGTGCCGTAGGCGATGTTGATCTGATCCTGGTACATCTCCACATGGGCCTGACACAGAGGGCAGGGTGTGGCGATCATATTGGCGCCATGGTCATAGGCCGCTTCAACAATCCCCTTGATCATCTCCCGGGACTTTTCAGGCTCGGAGAAGGCGAGTGCGCCACCGCAGCACTGTACCTTTTTCTCAAAGGTGGGGATGGTCTCAGCACCGGTACTTCCGATGAGATTGTCGAGATAGACGGGATTCTCGAAAGATTCACCGGCAATACCGAAGGGGCGGTTGGTCTGACAGCCGACGTAACCGGCAATCTTCAGCCCCTCCAGCGGTTTCTTCACCTTCGCCTTGATGGCGTCGAAACCGATATCCTCGACCAGCAGTTCAACCATGTGACGTACATCGACTTCGCCTTTGTACTTCAGCCCACCCTCGGAGAGGGCGGTATTGGCATCCTTGAACATCTGCTCGTCTTCGTGAAGACGCTCTTTTGCTTCTCGGGTGGAGAGCCAGCAGGCAGCGCAGGCGGCAACGATCTCCTGGCCGGCATTGTGCTCCTCGGAGAGCGCGATGTTACGTGCCGACAGGGTCAGACGGGGCAGTTCGCCACCACCGCCGTAGCCGATTGAGGCGGCACAACAGTTCCAGTCCGGTATCTCGTTAAGTTGAATGTCCAGCTCTTCGCACATGGTGTTGACCGAGCGCATCATGTTGGACGAGGAGGCTCCCTTCTGAGCGGAGCATCCTGGATAGAATGAGACTTCTTTCTTAGCCATTTCGATTGCTCCTCGGTTAGCCGTTGCTCTGGATCTTTGCATCTTCGAGCTCATGTGCCTTGGCAATGATCTTCTGCAGGTCGCCAGGCTCTTCACGCCGTGACCACCCAGCATCTCCATTGGGCTCATACGTTTAGCTTTCATCATGTTCTGTCCCAGCTTCTGGTTGGCCAGTGCGTTTTTCACGCCCTGGCTGAAGCCATCGATGAAGTAGAGGGAGAGTCCCATCTTCAACTCGTTGACCCGCCCTTTCTTCATCAGGTTTTTCCAGAACACCTGACCAAAACGTTGTGTCGGCTGGTTCTCCGGAACCATGCCCAGACGCTGACCATAGCTTGCCAGACCGTGCATGATGTGGGTGATCGGCAGGCCGCGGGGGCAGCGTGCGATACAGTTGTAGCAGGAGGTGCACATCCACATAGAGTCGGAGCTCAAGACTTCCTCGCGCTTACCGGCACGGATCATCATGAAGATCTCCTGGGGAGGATGGGCCCAGTGCTTACCAAGAGGACAGGAGCCTGCGCATACACCACACTGCATGCACATCTTGACCCATTCGCCCTCTTCTACGTTCGCCTCAACTTCCTTGAGGAAGCTGGTGCGATACTTTTCAGTCATTGCTGTATTGAGGTCACTCATCTGTAACTCCCCTTAGAACTTGAACGGGCTCAGGCCGATCTTCGCGACCGTATCGGCCATATCGTTGATCAGCTTGGGAGCACGTTCCACATCGGTGATGGCGACTTCGTAAACCTCAACACGTTCCGGCTCGAGATTAAGGGTCTGCAGGGTGTCACCCACCTTGCTCATGCGCTCAGCCGCCATGGCGGAGCCGCGTACGAAGTGGCACTGGTAGTCATCGCCTTTCTGGCAGCCCATCAGGACGATACCGTCATAGCCGTTGTTCAGCGAGTCGGTGACCCAAGAGAGGTTCACGGAACCGAGGCAACGCACCGGAATGATACGGGCCCAAGGATTAACCTCAACGCCGTTCATTGCTGCCTGATCGAGTGCCGGGTAGGCATCGTTCTCACAAGCGAGTACCAGGATACGTGGCTTCTCATCCCACTCTTCCGGTACTTCGACAGCCTTGATCTGCTGGCCGACGGTATCGACTGAGTAGTTATCAAAGGAGATAACGCGCACCGGGCAGGCACCCATGCAGGTACCACACGACGGCAGCGTGCCTCGTTGTAGAGAGGGAAGCCTTTCTCGTCCTCGTTGATGGCGCCGAAGGGGCACTCAACGGTACAGCGCTTACACTGGGTACAACCCTCTTTACGGAAGCTCGGGTAGGAGAGGTCACCGGCACGGGGGTGCGCTGCACGTCCCTGACCGGCGTTCTCAGCTGCCTGAATCGCCTTCATGGCGGCACCGGTGGCATCATCTGCCGCTTGGCGCATATCCATTGGACGACGAATCGGACCGGCGGCATAGATACCGGTACGACGTGTCTCGTAAGGGAAACAGATGAAGTGCGAGTCGTTGAAGCCGTACTTCAGGTGTGGCAGATCGGTGCCTTGGCGATACTCCAGATTGAGAATCGACGGCGGAGCCACCGCCAGTGCCTCCCTCAGAGTCTCTTTCTCAGTGGAGCCCTCTTCAGCCTCATCAAAGGCCAGCTGGGCGTAGGGATCAGGACCGGAGTTGGGCATCATGCCGACATCGAGTACCACCAGATCCACCTTCATGGAAGTGGCTTCATTGAGGATCAGATCCTGGAACTTGACCTCGATGCTGTCACCGGGAACCACTTCACTGACTTCCGCTTTGGAGAAGGTAATCATCTTCTCCTGGCCGGCGCGATAGAAGTTCTCACCGGCGGCACCAGGGGTACGCAGGTTGTCGAACATCACTGTGGTGTCACAGTCGCCGTTAAGCTCCTTGAAGTACATCGCCTGCTTGATGGCGATGAGGTCACCGATACCGTTGTGGTATGGGAGAAGCCCCTCTTCGCTGGAGTTCTGACCTACGTTCTGGACAAAAGCGACTGCTGTCACCTCTTTGCCATCAGAGGGGCGCTTGATGGCGCCGCCATTGGCCTCTTTAACCAGCTTCTCCAGCTCGGCGTTGGTAACGATATCGGCGCTGTTGCTGTAGTTGTACTGGGCCAGGTCGCTGGGATCGTAGGAGATAAAGCCGGTAGCCTGAACGATAGCGCCGATAGAAACGGTGCTGCTTGAGCCCGACTCAGTAGCGATGTCGACACTGAAGCGACCGGGAGCACCAGCGGTTTTGGTGACGGTGCTGTTGAGGTAGACCGTGATCTGATCATTACCTTCTATGTCGGCAATCATCCCGGCTACGCCGGTATCCTGGGGCTCGCTGTAGGGCGAACGGGTCGGGATCGACTTGTAGTAGTCGGCGGCACTGCCGCCGAGGGCGCCGTTTCTCTCCACCAGATGAACCGGGTAACCGGCTGCTGCGGCCTCAATGGCTGCAGTCATACCGGTGATACCGCCACCGACAACCAGCAGGTTCTTGTTCAGCTCCTGCTCGCCGGAGGCGGTGGGCAGGGTCATGAACTTTACCTCGGCACAGGCCATACGGATATAGTCATCCGCCATCTCCTGAGTGGTCTCGGTGTTGGCGTCGTCTTCCGGACGCATCCAGATTACACCTTCACGCAGGTTAGCGCGTGACATGGCCACATCGTTGAAGCTGAATGCCTCCACTTTGGCGCGGCGGGAACAGGCGGCGACCATAATATGGGTCGCACCTGCGGCAATGTCGTCACGAATCATCTGTACGCCTTCGGCGTTACACAGCATCTCATGCTGCTTGCACTCAGCTATCTTGCCTTCGCGGGTAGCGATGGTTTCGAGTTGGCCGGCATCCAGGCGATCGCCTATGCCACAACCGGTGCAGATGTATCCGGCAAATTTCTTTTCGTCTGCCACTGTATTAACCCTCCGTTCCAGCAACGCGATTGACTACCTGGACGGCGCGTAGAGCAGCGCCTGTGGCCTGCTGTACAGCACGGTTCACATCCAGTGCGTCGGAAGAACAACCGGCGGCAAAGACGCCGCCATTCTCAGGTGCAGGCTCAATAAAGCCTCTTCGTTGACTACGATATCAACCGGGAAGCTGCCCTTGTCAACGCTCGGCTCCATGCCCACAGCCAGTACCACCAGGTCATACTCGGTGGCGTAGCGGTTGTAGCCTTCGGTGTCGACACCGTGAAGTACCGGATTGCCGTTCTCTTTATTCTCTACGACAGAGGCGACCTTGGACTTGATGAAGGAGACATTTTCATTCTCTTTCACGCTCTGATAGAAGTCCTCAAAGCGGTCGATGGCGCGTATATCTATGTAGTAGATGGTCGACTTGCCCTCATCTCCCCAGGCATCCTGAACAAAATGGGTCTGTTTCAGGGTGGCCATGCAGCAGATGCGAGAGCAGTGCAACAGGTGGTTGTGGTCACGGGAGCCGGCACACTGGATAAAGGCGACATTCTTCGCCTCTTTGCCGTCAGAGGGACGAACCAGCTTGCCGCCGGTGGGGCCCTGAGGATCGGCCATGCGCTCAAACTCAACGTTGGTGATTACATTGGCAAAGCGGTCGTAGCCGTAAGGCTGAATCTTGTTGGCGTCATAAGGGCGCCAGCCGGTGGCCCAAACAACGGCGCCGGCTTTGAATTCAATGGTCTCTTCCTGCATATCGAGGTCAATGGCATTGACCTTACAGGCCGCTTTCGCCTTTTCAGCGTCATCGGTGCCGATAATGGCTGGATCGATAACGTAGCGCTGGGGGTGGGCCATCCTGTGAGGCAGGTAGGCGCCTTTGCGCTTGGCCATGCTGCCGAGACCATAGTTGAATTCGTTATCAAATTCAGTCTCTACTGCACTGCCGCAGTCACCGCAGCCGGTGCAGTTGTCAGTGACGTAGCGGGGGCTGATTTTCACCGTGGCGGTGTAATCGCCGGCATCTCCCTGAATTCCGGTCACCTCAGCCATTGTCACAATGGTCAGGTTAGGGTTCATCTTGGCCCGGCGCTGATTGATTTCCAGACCACAGGTCGGGAAGCAGAGCTTAGGGAAATATTTATAGAGCTGGGTGACGCGGCCACCAACAAAGGGGCGCTTTTCAACCAGCACGACCTGTTTTCCGGTCTCGGCTGCTTCCAAAGCGGCAGTCATGCCACTGATGCCGCCGCCGACAACCAGGATGGTCTGATTGGTTGCGATTACTTCCGTCATGGATATTCCTCCGTCGCGGAAAGGACTCATTTCGTTAAACAGTACCGGTCAATTGTTGACTGGGGTGCTTGGTTATTTCGCCATCCGGGGCATAAAACAATCCGAATTTTAGAATTCGATAAGATACTCTTCTTCTTCTGTTTCGGCTAGACCCATCGACCTTTAATTCAATCGAAATTTCCGATGCGCATATAGTTTGGATATATGCATTGCATGGATTACGTCTATACTTTTGCATGAGGCAGGGGGAGTTACTCTGAAAATGTTGTGGTCCGATGGCGGATAGCCATTGAGATGGCGGAGGTATCTCGCCACCTGGCTGGAGAGTAAAAAAACAAGTGTATTTAAAATCTTAAAGGGGTAGAGGGGGTATCGTGACGCACTCCAATAATCCATTTCACCTGCCACAGAGAAAGCCTGCTGACGCTGGTAGTGAGGTTTTTGTACCAAAGTCTTTTAGGTTCTGGGTGGAGACTTTACCGACTGGGGACAAGGATCAAACAGCACAGGATCTCCATCATCAGCTAAAGGCGATGAATCACTATGATATGTCGCCGGCGGACAGGATGGAGAATCTTGAGCTGATGCTGCCGCAACTACTTCTAGTGCTGGATGATTTGGGTGCTCACCCGACTCCTGAGCTTTTCCCGGAAAATCGGCGTGACCGTTTTATCTACAAGCTGGATATGTCGCTCTATGTGCTGATTATCCAAGCTTACAAAATAACGCTTGAGCAGTACCATCATGAGTCTATTGTTGGCCACCTACTGCACCGGGGCAAACGGGCGGCTGCCATTCATCGGGTGGTCTATTTTTTAGGACGGACTCTGCTACACGCTTTTCACTACTATCAACCTGCCCCTGATAGTCTTTGGCAGGAGCTTCATGGCTTCTATCACTATGCACTGCATCATCATCTTGATCATGTGGTATTGGAAAATGAAGATAATTTATTGGTTGACAGCTCGACGGTTTCTGACCTCTATAAGCAGGCGTTGTTACTTGCGCTGGCCGATCCTTATCAGCTGAAACAAGGGGAGGTGAATCATGTATATGTGGTGCTCAAGCGATGGGCCAGGCGTTGTCGTATCAGTCCAATTGACGTCAATGAGGCTGCCTCAGATGCTTTTGTCGTGATCCTGGGAACGGATGTACCACCGGTACGTCTGGCCGCTGGTCAGACGATGGATCTGCAGGAGGGTTGGGCTATCAGTACCGATGATGTGATTGCCCGGCTGATGGATGAGTTGTCGACGACTCAGGCACCACTCAGCTCAATGCGGCCACAGGATGACTTGGAAGTAGTAGACCCTGATCTATTAACTCGATTGATGCTGGCTTGGGGCGGAGGCGGAAAACGAGCGTCTGATCGTGCTGAGTCTCAGGGTGATGTGGTGGCAGCCTTCGGCCTCAATACACTCTATGCACTGTCTGGAGGTGATGAGTCACCAGAGCTTTTTAATATCGATATCGCAGTTGATACCATTGAAGTTGAGGAGGAGAAGGGGGTTCATCATCTGGCGAATGATCAGTTTTTTATCAACGGAGCCCCGGATCTCTCTCAGACTGAGACAGTGCCGCCGCAAGTGGTTGAGAAAGTATCGCCATCTGAACGGATAGCGGTAGAAAATAATGGATTCACAAGAGACTGCATGGTCTTTGATGAGAGTGGTCACGGCTACCATCTTGGCTGGATTGGGAAGGGTGATAGCGGCATACGTGTGGGTGAGCTGATAGGCATCAGTCACCAATTGAGTAAGCTCGCCGACCAGCTCCAGCTCTGTATCGTTCGTTGGATGAGGCTAGTAAGCCGGGTCTGCTCGACTTTGGCGTAGAAGTAGTGGCGGGTGTTCTGGATCCAGCGATTGTACGTCTGCAAAAGCCTGGAGAGGAGGGATACGTCAGCTATCGAGCCTTTTTGCAGACCAAGGATGATGGGGTAGTGACCCTGATTATGCCACCTTTCTACTCTCTTGGAACGCCGAAAATGGTACTGGTAGAGAAGAGAGTGATACGTAAGATCGTATTGAACCGGGTAATGGAAGCGACATCCTCATTCATTCAGTTCAGCTTTGATGAGCTTGAACAGTGTACCGAGGGGGAGTTGGAAAACCGGATTGAGGATAGTGAAGGCCTGACACAGTTTGACACGCTGTGGAAAAATATTTGAGCTTGTTCCGATCACTGAAATCTGTCCGTTACAGAAACGGTACTACGCATAGATTGGCGCTCGGCGCTGAGTAGCCATACATTAAAACTTCCTGAGCCACCATTTAATCCAAGAGGTAATGTTATGAGATGGATATCCCTGTTTGTAGTTCTAGTGCTGCTGTTTGCCGGTAGTGTCAATGGACAGTCGCGGTTTTCCCACCCAGGGGGAAGCCATCACTCACAAGAACAGAAAGGGAGTCCGGCGTTAATTCTTGAGCGGGGACTGAATAACCTGATTCGATTTATGAGGCAGCCGGGAGGGGTGGATCGACAGCAGTTGATGGAGTTTGTTGAAAAGGGTGTGGTTCCTCACTTTGATTTTTCCCATATGGCCAAGTTAAGTACCGGCAGGCAGTGGCGACGGATGGACGAAAAGAGGCAAGACAGGCTGATAAATCGTCTTAAGGATGAGTTTCTGGGTGTCATGGTGCAGCGTCTTTCGGGCTATAGCGGCCAGGGTGCCCGAGTAGTTGGAGTGCGCCGCACAGGAGAGACGGATGTGGCGGTTGCCGTCATGCTGGAGAATTCCAAAGGATACCCTGCAAGACTTGGATTTAAGTTTCATCGCAATGATACAGGCTGGAAGGTGTTTGATGTGTCGGCCAATGGAAGCAGTGCCGTGATGCACTATCGGCAACAGTTCAGACAGATGTTGCGGTCGCGCCGGCCACAGTCTAGACCCACCATGATCAGATAGTCTTAGAGAACAGTTATAGCCAACAGAATTTTTTCCTGCTTTTATTGTCACTGATAGATAATGGTGTATCGATATGTCGATAGGGTGACGAGAGTGGAGAGTGGTGCGGCAGGAAGCGAAAGAGAGATTGGGCGCTGGATGATATTGGCGACATGGATAGTGCTGGTTGCGCTGTTAACGCTGATATTTGGGAAACTGATCGACAAACAGGCTAATCCGAACGCTACTGTTGAAACAGTAATGGATGGTGAGGGGGGGCGCCATGTGGTGTTGCAGCGTAATCGTGCAGGCCACTATGTCGCCACAGGATTGATAAATGATCAGCCGGTGACCTTTCTCATCGATACCGGTGCGACCGATGTTGCGCTGTCGTCGACGCTGGCAGATAAGCTGAAGCTTGTACGAGGTGCCAGATACAGCAGTAGAACGGCCAATGGATCGGTTACCGCCTGGCAGACTTCTCTTGCGAGGGTGGCATTAGGCGGCATAGAGGTGCGCAATGTGAAAGCCAGTATCCTGCCCTCTTTACCGGAGGATGAAGTGTTACTGGGAATGAGTTTTCTCAAGCATCTTGAGCTGGTTCAGCGTGACGGGGAGTTGCAGCTGCGGCAGTATTGATTCGGTTGTTCAGGTTAAGGAGACTCTGATCAAGTCATGATTGCTTTACGCTGGCTAAATTCGCCCCAACTTGTTCCGAAGATCGCAGCAATAGAGTGGCTATTACCACTCACTTCGGACAAGTTGGAACTATTTTATCTCAGCCTAAACCTAACCAGACTTAATCAGAGTCTCCTTAATGTATCCGCTCGTCTCCCTATACACTCTGCGGATTCGCAGAAACAAAAAAGCGCCGGAATATCAGCGCTTTCTTATTTCTGCCGCTGTAAACAGCGGCCCTGATGTGATGAGATCAGGTTAAACCAAGGTATCTTTCAGAGCCTTCAGGGCGCTTACCTTGACTACCGTGGTGGCTTTCTTGGCTGCAATCTTGATGGTTTCTCCGGTTGCCGGATTGCGGCCCATACGTGCTTTACGGGCCGGTTTCTTAACGCGGCGAATTTTGACGCCGGTCTCAGGTATGGAGAATTCACCAGAACCACGACGTTGCATATGACGCTGGATCAGTGATCCGAGTGACCCGAAAACATCAGCGACCTGTTTCCTGGTGAGGTCGTTATCTTCAGCTATCTGCTGGATGATCTGTGTCTTGGTCTGCCGTGTGGTGATTGATTTCGCTCTTGCCGGGGCAGCAGCTGTTTTCGCAGCAACTTTTTTCCTGGCAGTAACTTTCTTCTTCACGGCTACCTTTTTCTTTGCGGCAACTCTCTTCTTCGCCACTACCTTTTTCTTGGCAGCAGGTGCCCTTTTAGCAACTGATTTTTTCGCGGCTTTCTTCTTTACGGCCATGGAACACTCCTGGGTTGGTGTGAGGTGCATGCTAAACATAGCATAGAATATTTTTTTTCCAATAGTTTTAATTGCATAATTTACTGATTATAGAGCTTTGGTTCGTTACTAAAGCCAGCTAAATCTCTTGGCAGACCCCTCCTCTTCGACTGTCTCCTTTACCATATAGGCTGCCGTTGCTGTCGCGTAATACGCAGTGTGCACCACCGAAGAAGAGGTTCTTGTTTGGCCATAGGCGATGTTCCGGATACGCTGCCATTAGCTGCTCAATGACACTTTTCTCCGGGCCTGCTTCAAAATTGAGTAGGCCCGATTCGTAGTGGAGTCGTGACTGTTCAACCGCCTCATTGATCGGCAGTTTCAGATCCAGTAGGTTAATCAACACCTGCAGTATGGCGCTACGAATCCTGTTGGAGCCTCCTGATCCCACCGCCAATGTTCTGCCATTATCATCTGTTACCAGGGAGGGAGACATCATTGATGCGATACGTCTGTTCTCCGGCCACTGGTGAAAACCGTAAGGATTTATATCCTCTTCCCCCAGCATATTGTTCATCATGATGCCTGTATTCGGAATGACGAAACCCGATCCCTCACCGTTGGAAAGCGTCATGCTGGCGAAGTTGCCGTCGCTATCGGCAACGCTAATCTGAGTTGTGCCTCGTGAAAACCGGCTGTGCTCCTGCATAATTTTGTGATAGCGCTCAAGGTGCTCGCTGCCAAGTATTTGCCGGCTGGTTGCTTCATTAAGGTCTTGGTCAATACCTTTCTCCTGCCTGAGTTCCTGGGTCAGTTGCATTGCCCGCGCTATCCGTTGCAAGTGATCGAAGCTGTTGGCGGGAAATCTTCCCAGTCGCTCTCGTTCAAGCAGTGCCAAGGTGAAAGCAATCAGAGTACCGCCAACCGAAGGTGCCGGGTTGGTGGCGAGCTGTGCGCCGTGATAGTTGAGGAGCAGTGGGTGGCGGCGAACCAGCTCGTAATCACTAAGGTCTTCGGCGGTCATACAGCCGCCCTGCTCTTTGCAGGTGCTTATCAGCTTCCGCCCCATCTCGCCAAGGTAGAAAAGATCTTCGCCTTCAATGGCCAGGGATTCAAAAGCATCTGCCATTTCAGGGTGAGTGACAACTTCACCTTGGCCGGCAATTTCTCCCTCCGTTTTGCTACTCTGATGAATCCGTAGTGCGTCTGTGCTCGATTTAATGATGGGCGAGACAATGTCAGAGATATAGTGCTGAAAGGCGTTGATGACCACGCCGTTACGGGCGACCTCACACGCAGGTTCTATGATGACTTTGAGAGGAAGCTGCAGAGATCTCTGTGAACAGCAAACAGCCCCTTGATCACTCCGGGCGTGGCAATGGAGCCCATGCCGATGTGGAACTCCTGCTGGGCGGTGCCGAAATCGGCAAGTATCGGGTAGAGCTCGGTTTCGTTCTCCTTCGGCTTATGTTTTGGTGTATGGGTAAAAAAATCATAAACCAGTGGTGCTTTCCCATCGCCCTGAGCCAGCAGGAAGCCGCCGCCTCCCAAGGATGAGAGTACAGGCTCCGCTACACAACTGGTGAATAGTGCTGCGAGGGCGGCATCGAATGCATTTCCTCCCTCACGAAAGATCTCTATCGCTGCTTGGGCCGTACTCTCGTGACCTGCTGCGACAATGCCATGTTGACTGCTCATCGATTACCTTGGAAATTTGTACTTTCGAAGGGTGCACTATAATCACAAATACAGTTGGTGCACCTGCTGCTAAACTCACCACTGTGGATGATAAAGGGAAAAGAGGGGCATAAACAGACTTGGAAGGCCTCATGATTTATCCAGAGGTTTCTTTAGGCGTCATATGTGTTCAATTTTTCGTCACGGCTAATGCCATGAATAATGGGGCATGATATGCCGGGTATGAAATGTGAACTGGTTCTGAAAACGGGGGGGTATATGTCTGTTAGAACGCTGCTAACCACTCTGTACGCTCCTAAAGTATTATGGTGTCCCGTAAAGAGTAATGATTTAATAGGGTGATCCAGCAGCTTTACCCCGGCAAACAGTCGGTGGGTAATGCTTTTTTGGCTGAACTCCAATTTGGATGACCCCTTCGAAGGAGGTAGCGTGGCAGTAGTGCCAAAACAGAACGGATTAGAGATTATGCGGAAATTAATTCCGCTTAATAGCTTGCCGGCCGAGAGTCTTGATCGGCTGTTTGACGTTGCCGTGTTTGAAAAACACAACAAGGGCGATCGCCTTTTCAAGGAGGGAGATGAGAATCTCCAACGCATCTATCTGCTCTCCGGCAGTCTCTCCATCAAGTCGGGAAAGAATGAAGTCGACGCCATCAGTTCGAGCAGTAACATGGCACGCTATCCTATTGCTCACCAGTCACCACGTAAATTTACCGTTTTAGCCAAAACTAAGATTGAAACCGTCAGTGTCGACAATGAGTTTCTTGCTGATCTGTTTGCCAGCATGGAAGATGCCGCTTACGAGGTCAATGTTTTCGAGGAGCAGGTGGTTGACGATGACTGGATGAGTCAACTGCTTCAGTCACGGGCCTTTCAGCAGATTCCCGCCGCCAATATTCAGAATGTGATGATGCGTATGGAGGAGGTGAAGACCCTGGCAGGGGATGTGGTGATTAGCAGGGTGATGAAGGTGACTACTTCTACTTGATACATAAGGGTGAGTGCCTGGTCAGCCTTTCTGAAGATGGGGGCGAGTCGAAGGAGGTGGCACGCCTGGTCCCGGCGACAGTTTTGGAGAGGATGCGCTGCTATCAGATAAACCCAGAGGCAGCACGGTTACCATGCTGACCAACGGTGTATTGATTCGGTTGGACAAGCAGGACTTCGTCGACTACGTAAAGTACCCTCTTGCCGGGACTATCGGCTATGAGGAAGCGCAGGCCTGGTGGAGAAGGGAGCTGTCTGGCTTGATGTACGCCCCACTGCAGGACATTTGGCGGGAAGAGTACCTGGCAGCACTTCCATCCCCTTCAACAATCTGCGTCGCCGTTTGGATGAATTGAGTAGTGATCAGCGCTACATCGTCTATTGCAAAAATGGACAGGTCAGTACTACCGCCGCCTATTTGCTTCTCGATCATGGAATAGAGGCTTCCATTCTCAAGGGGGGGCTGGATTCGGTTGACACGGATCAGTTGGAGTCGGCGGGCGCCGATGAGGGTGCAGAGATTATCCAGCTGCACACCGATCAGAATGGGGAGCCGGGGGAATCCATCGGCGGGGGGAGTGATAACAGTATAGAGGTTGAGCTGCTGAAGGCTCGACTGACCCGGATGGAGGGGATAGCCAAAGAGCAGAATCTGACGGCACGCAAGATTAAGGTGGTGCTGGATCAGACCAAGGAGAAGTTGGGTGAGGTGGAAAAGCAGAACAGCGCTTCTAATGATGAGAAACGACGCCTGGAGAGTGAGCTATCTCAAACGTTGAAAAAACTGGAAGCACAAAATTCGGCAGAAGAAGCAAGGGAGTTGCTGGAAGCCCGATTGGAGGATCTGCAGAAAGAGCTGGATGAGAGTGAGGAGGGCAGGCTCAGTTTGGAAGCTCGCACATCGAGCCAGGAGAGCATGCTGAAAGCACAGGCGCAGGAACATGACGAGTTGACTGTGCTAAAGGTCGAGATCGAGACACTCAGTGGTGCCCTTGAGGCGGCAGATCAGTCGGATCAGGAAACCCAGGAGGAGGTTAAGAAGCTTGAGGACGAATGCGATAGTCAGCGTGATGCGGTTGAGCATCTGAGCGGCCTCCTTGAGCAGGAGGCCATCCGTCGAGGAAGCGAAGTGGCTGAGCTGCAGACACAGCTGACAGTCGCAGCTGAACAAGCCGAGATACTACAAGGTAAGCTGGCGGAGGGTGAAAAGAGCGCAGCTGAACAGCGGCAATATCTGGACCAGGAGAAGAGTGAGCTTGATGAGCAGCTGAAGACCTGCGGGAAGAGCAGGAGACGCTGAAAGAGCAGCTGAAAACAGCCGTCGAGCAGGCCGAGTCACTTCAGGTTGATTTGTCTGAACGTTGAACAGAGCGGTAGTGAACAGCAGCAACGTCTGGAGCAGGAGAAGAGTGAGCTTGATGAGCAGCTGACAATCTTGCGCGAAAGAGCAGGAGACACTCAA
>MOXG01000089.1_pt1 | contig 15173 bp, 19 predicted proteins | sample 1471191 | NCBI WGS metagenome assembly MOXG01 (sample SAMN05806437, study PRJNA327811) | mollusc metagenome | isolation source: Phylotype C (NB3) bacterial symbionts from gill | host: Thyasira cf. gouldii | place: Canada: Bonne Bay, Newfoundland | collected 2010-08-19
CCGAGTACGGGTGTTCTGCTTAATGATGAGATGGATGACTTTTCGGCAAAGCCGGTGTTCCCAACGCCTACGGCTGGTCGGTGCCGAGGCCAATGCCATCGTCGCCGGTAAACGGATGCTATCGAGTATGACCCCTACCTTTGTCCGCAGTGATGACCGTGTCGCCATTCTGGGGACGCCTGGCGGCAGTCGTATTATCACCATGGTGCTGTTGGGTGTGCTGGAGTTTGTTGAAGGAGAAGATCCTGATGCCTGGGTCAGTCGCCCCCGTATACACCACCAGTACCTCCCTCCCAAGGTGTTTATCGAGCCTGACGCACTTTCAGTAGCAACGGAAAAAGAGCTCACTTCTTTGGGGCACACACTGGAGCATTCCAAGCGAACCTGGGGAAATATGCAGGCGGTGTTGTGGGATAGAAGAGCGAGTGAGGTTAAAGCCGCAAGCGATCCCCGAGGAGAGGGGGAGGCGATAGCCTCTGACTGAGTGCAAGTGTTTGCTATAGGCGCGAACAGGTTCGCTCCTACTTAATGGTTATGCACAAGGCACTATCTTTAGCGCCTTAAGCCGGTTTTTCAGGCACCCGAATCTCCCGTACACCCAGATACCAGCATGCGATCAGTAGCGTGGTCCAGTAGACCACCCAGAAGGCAAAGCCCCCACGGCAACTATTATGTCTGGAGCTTTCCACTAAGAGAGGATTTGTGGATCGCGACTAAACCATCCCATGAGCCGCCGCCTGAGCACGGGACTCCATACCTGCCTCACCATGCCAATAGCCGTTACATGAGCCGACGGGTAGTAGCCGTTCCAAAAGCGCCTGACCCTCGGCCGGTGCCAGCTCTCCGATGAGACAGCGATGGAAGGTATCGATCACCTTGCCGGTCTGGTGTGACTGGGGGCTGATTCTCACCACATCCACCTCCAGCTCTTTTATCCGATCCAGATCCCCCAGCAAGTTGCAGGTATGGGCCGACTGGGTCTGAATACCGTTGAGGGCAAGGAACCGGGTGTCATCCTGGGCGGAGAGAGTGAGGCCGTCAGGGTAATCGAGGCAGCGGTACTGACAGTCATCTTTTGGCAGATTATGGGCGCGGGCGGTAAAACAACGCGCCGAGTAGGCCAGAGGCAAGCGACCAAAGGCGAATACTTCGGTCTCTACCCCTTCCGGGCGCTTGGCCTGCATCTCTGCCAGGGTTTCATGAGAGAGTTCTACCGGAAAGACCCAGCGTTTCAGCCCCTTGGTGGCAAGAAATGCCAGGGTGCGATCATTGTAGATATTGACGCTGTGGCCGCAGATGAATGGACGGTTCTGCAGCAGGTGCACCGCCCCCATATCGTTGGCCTCAACCAGGTAGTCACCGTTGTCGCAGATCCGCTTCAGACGCTTCATTTCGGACTCCGCCTCCAGCAGGGCCAGCGTGGAGAGCACCACCTCCTTACCCGCCGCAGCCAGCCGCCCGGCAAGCTCAAACCAGTCATCGGTACGCATCAGGGTACGTTTAGAGCAGACGGTCTCACCGAGATAGACGATATCCACCGGTGAGGCGGCGACCTCTTCATAGAAGTCGAGCAGTTGATCTTTAGGCCAGTAGTAGAGTACCGGACCGAGGGATAGTTTGGGTTGTTTACTCATATACATCCTTCCGACAGCCCCCTATGGGCTGCGGACATCTCACAAAAAACACAAAGTTGGTTAGGTTCTAAAAAAGTAGTATGGAGGAGATCTACCGAATGGTTTTTAAATCAGCTGTGCGCCGTTTTTTTGCATCCCGATAAAAATTTTCATGTAGCCGATATTCAGTAGGTACAACTGCAGCTCATCCTCCTTCCATGAATAACCAAGTAAGACGATTTGCTCGTTCATCTTAAACTTATGTACCCACAGATGGGAAAGATCCCCCTTTTTCTGCTCGCCAATAACAGGATCATCGATAATCCTGTCGATCTCATCCTCAACTAAAATTTTTCCAGACTCGGAAAGCTTTTTAAACACTCTCTTAAAGGTCGGTGTTTCAAAGACCTCAATCCCGCTTTCCTCTGACATATCTCGTGATCCTTCCCGCATTTACTTCAGTAGTAGCAATTGCCGCCTGTCGAATGAATTCATAGGGCAGATCAGGATTGTCCTCTACCATCCTTCCGATCTCCGCCCAATGTTCAATCTGCTTTGGTACAGAACGTTTGCTCACATCAGCATACACTTTGGCATCTTTTACAAAATCATCATCTAGCCGAACGCTGGTAGCCATCTCAATTACCCTCGCAGAGATAAAGCGACAATATGTCGCATATGGACGCATTTTGTCGCGAGTATAGTGGTAGGTGGGTGTCACGTCAATATAAATTCACCTCTAGAGTCACTGCCAAGGCCGACTGTAGGCGCCCAAGGTGGTCTGTGTTCCCTCTGAGACCTTACCCAGCTCAGCCATCCACTCCGCTTTTGGGCGGTAGTTTTCCGGGTCTTTCGCGCAGGCATCGATAGCGGCACGCCATACTCTGGCTACCTGGGCGACATAGACCGGACTGCGTTGGCGACCCTCGATCTTAATCGCCGCCACACCTGCTTTCTGCAGCTCCGGCAGCAGTTCCAGGGTATTGAGGCTGGTGGGCTCTTCTAACGCATGGAAAGTATTACCACCAACACTGAAACTCCCCTTGCAGAGGGTCGGATAGCCCGCCTTCTCTCCCTTACCGGTGCGCTCTATCAACACACCACCGAGATGGGTTTCCAGTCCCTGTGGAGTCTCACGCCACTCCACATGGCTCGCTGGAGAACAGGCACCGTAGGTGTTGGGTGAGCGTCCGGTGGCGTAGGAGGAGAGGATACAGCGCCCCTCCACCATCACACAGAGGCTACCGAAACCAAACACCTCCACCTGTACCGGACTGTTCTCCACCACATGCTGTACTTGGCCAAGAGAGAGCACTCGCGGCAATACTGCCCGGCGTATACCGAAGTTATCCTTATAGAACTCCAGTGCCTCATAGTTGGTGGCGGAGCCTGGACAGAGAGATGAAGATTCAGCTCCGGGTAGTGTTCAGAGGCGTAGTCGAGAATGCCGATATCAGCGGCAATCATTGCATCCACCTGAAGATCAGCCGCCTGATCCACTGCATTCTGCCAGCGTGACCAACCACTGGGCTGTGGATAGGTGTTGAGGGCAAGAAACACCTTCACCCCACGCTGACGGGCGTAGCGAATCCCCTCGCAATCTTCGCAGGGCCAAAGTTAAGCCCTGCGAAGTGACGAGCATTGGTGTCGTCACGAAAGCCGAAGTAGACCGCATCGGCGCCGTTATCCACGGCCGCCTTGAGAGAGGGCAGATTACCTGCCGGACATACGAGTTCCATCGATACAACCACTCATACTGTTTGTTGTTAAATGATCAAGACCACTGTCTGATCGCCCTGAGAGCCGCGACCCCTGACGACTACCGCGCCGGGAAAGCTCTGCTTCTATACCGTTGAGCACCGCCCATTTTTTTGCACACCAGGCGGGGGTGAGAAGAATATCTGATGAAGCGGTACCTGTGGCCCGGTGATAAATCACCTCCCCAGGGGTGCGTTCAATCATATCCACCGCTATGGAGATGTACTCTTCCATGGAGAGAGGCTGATACTCTCCCCTTCGCCACTGATTAGCCAATTGCGTGCCCTTGACTACATGCAAAGGGTGTAGCTTGAGCGCTTCGGTACCCAATTCCAGCACCTGCTCCAAACTTGAGAGCACCTCAGCCCTACCCTCGCCGGGCATACCCACAATCAGATGGGTACAGATTGGCAACCCACGGAGATGGGCTGCTCTCACCGCTTGACGATATTCAGCAAAACCATGACCACGATTGACCCTTTCCAGGGCGGCATCGGAGGCCGACTGCAGACCCAACTCAAGCCAAACCTCATGCCCTTCAGACTTGAGGCCGGCAAGAAGGTCCAGCACCTCATCGGGGACACAGTCGGGGCGGGTACCCACCGAGATACCGACCACATCCGGTTCAGCAAGCGCTTCCCGATAGAGGTCGGAGAGATACTCCACATCTGCATATGTGTTGGTATATGCCTGAAAGTAGGCGATAAAACGACGGGCACCCGTGCGTTTCAGCAATACCTGCCTGCCTGCCTCAATCTGCTCAGCGACACTAGGAGCCTCTCTGGAGGTGGGATTGAAAGAGGCGTTGTTACAGAAGGTACAGCCACCCCGCCCCTTGCTGCCATCACGGTTGGGACAGGTAAAACCGGCGTTTATCGCCAGCTTGTGAACCCGCTCACCGTAACGGTTAAGCAGATCCTGTCCAAACGTATTGATGAAATCGGATAGCGCCACAGACCCTTCACACTCTAGTCACTCCGACAGACAGCCTGCACGGGGACAATACCTAGTACTAAAATGGCGATTTTACCATGAAGGGCGCACGATCCCCTATTCTGACCACAATCAGAACCTCTATCTGGCGATAAGCTTAGTAAATCATGACTGAAAGAGGCGTCATGGACGCTATTCGTTGTCCGCGGTATCCTTGCCGCGTTTTTTCACTATTTTTCGTGGCAAAAGAGGCCCCATGCTCTACTACTGGATAAAAAACGCCCATGTCGCCACCGTCGTGTTCAATATCGCCTTCTTCACCCTGCGTTACTACTGGATGTTGCGTCGAAACGGCCTGGTAAACAGAAAAATCGTCAGGCAGATCTCCCAGTTCAACGACACCCTGCTGCTTATCGCCGGCATCGCTCTGGCACTGCAAATCCACCAATACCCTTTTCAGGCCCAGTGGCTCACTGTTAAATTGGTGGGGCTGTTGCTATACATCATCTTCGGCAGTCTGGCACTGAAAAGAGGAAAAAGCAGAAAAACACGCAAAATCTACGGCATCCTGGCACTACTGACCGTGGGCTATATAGTCACTGTTGCCCTGAGCAAGACAGCAGCATCCTGGGTGTTGCTGGGGAATCTCTAAGCCACTTTGTTGCTGCGATCTTTGGAGCGAATTGGGGCAATTTTAGCCCGCGTAAAGCAATCATGACTTGTTCAGAGTCTCCCTAGGTATTAGACCTGCCCTCGAAGACTCACAAAGAATTATCGATCAGCCACATAAGAATATGGATGTTTATAGCCCTATTGCCGGTTGGCTTTTGTAATATTACAGCGAAAATCGCGAAGCGTGTTTGAGCTGCTGATCGGATCAAACGCTCTATCACTGATGATATTGTTGTAGCTTCCTGTGGAATTCTGCCACCAGCCATACTGACTACAGACCACATCACTAGCAAGACTCTTGTTGAATTTGGCTCTGGCACGAATGGAACCTTCACTGGTCTCAATCACCACCCAATCGTGTTCTTCTATGCCATAAGTGATGGCCGTTTGGGGATTGAGTTCAACCAGCGGCTCAGGCATACGTTTGCGTAGTGAGGGGAGCTGACGTTGCTGGCTGTGACAGTAGGCGACCCACTTTGCCGAGATAAGTCGTAGAGGGTAGCGCTTGTCATGCATCTCTTCAGTATTAAATTTGGGAAGAGGAGCGTAGCCACTTTGCCGGAACTGTTCGGAGAATATCTCCAGTTTTTTGGAGGGTGTGGCAAAACCCTGCCCACGGTATTTTCGATAGTTCACCTCTAGTGGTAGCCTGATCCCCTCAGGATGTTCCTTCAGCTCAGCAATTGTAACGCCTGTAGGTGCAATCATCTGCTGCAGGGCGGCATCGATATCACCACCGAAGAAATGATCGCTAAGCCCCAACCGCTTAGCCAGTTCAAAGACTATCCAGCTATCACTCCGTGATTCACCCAGAGGAGGAATAACCGCCGGGCGTAGCTGAATCAGTGAGTCGGCCTGTTGGGAGATCTGAAAACCGGGATAGAATCCTGGGCGCTCCCATGGCGAGGCAACGGGTAGGACAATATCGGCGTAGTCGGCTGTGGGATTGAGAAATAGATCGGCATGTACATAGAACTCTAGTTGTTCCAGAGCGTTGGCGGCACTATCGGCATTGGGTTTGGTCAGTAGTGGATTACCACCAAAGCTGATCAGAGCTTAATAGCATAGGGCTCTTCACTGACCACGGCCGTATAAAGATCATAGGAGCTGATCCAGCCCATGGTGCCGGGGCCGAGCGGGCGCTCCTGAAGACCTAGTGTCTTTGTGCGCTGCTCGTTGCCAAGTAACTCCATACCAAACAGGTTGGCAACGGGCGGCTTGGTGAACCAGACGTTGCCGCCAGGTGCATCGATATGGCCGGTTAATGCATAGAGCAGAGCGATTGCGCGGCCACTCTGTGTCGCCTGACTCTGTTGCGCGGTACCAGTCCAGGTGAAGTAACTGACCGGCCCCGACTCATGCAGCAGGTGGGCGGTGTCGATAATCTGCTGTGCAGAGATACCTGTAAGCACCTCTGCTTTGGCGGGGGTGTAGTGGCCACAGCCATCGGCGTAGGCTGAAAAGCCGGTTTGCAGGATAATTTGCCAGCGGGCGTATCTATCTCAAACACGCCAAACAGGGCGAGTTCCCCATGATCAGAATCATCCGAGCAGTCTGTCTGGTATTGTCCGGTTTGAGGGTTGTATACGACCACCTTTTGCCGTGTGGTATCCCACGCCAGATAGTTCTTTTCTGAGTTGCCGTAATTGAGATCGGCGGTGGTTAACAGCGCATCTGTATCTTCACGAACCAACAGCGGCCCGTTGCTCCAATTGCGGATAAATTGTGCGTCAAACCAGCCATTGCTAATCAGTTGATGAGCCAACGCCATCGCTAGTGGACCATCGGCTGCTGGACGTACTCGCAGCCACTCATCAGCACGGTTGGCAAAACCCACCTTGCGCGGATCCACCACGATCAGTTTTGCACCACGCTTGATGGCGCGGCTTACCGCTTCGGCCTGCGCCAACCAGCTGGTTGCTGGATTAAATCCCCACAACAGAATGCAGCCGGTCTGCTCATAGTCGGGCATGCCGATTGAGTCACCATAGGTATATTTCGGTACAAAGTCTTTGTGCCAGTTGCAGTTTTCGGTAGCAAACAAGGTATTGGGACTGCCAAATGCGTGTGCGAGCCGATTAATCCAGACAAAGCTGTCTGATATACCGGTGCCGCTGGGTGTGGTAACTCCGAATACGACTGACTCCGGCCCCGACAGCTGGGCCGTATGTTGGAGTTTGGCGGTAATTGTCTCTAGTGCCTCATCCCACGAGATCGCCTTCCAGCCTGGATCATCACTGCCTTTGGGATGGGTACGTTTTAGTGGGGTGAGAATACGATTTGGGCTATAAACCATCTCTGGGGCAGCCCTGCCCTTGATGCAAAGCGACTTTCCAGTAGGATGTTGGGGGTGAGGTTCGAGCGATTGCAAAAGACCATCTTTAACGACCGAGATGCAGCCGCAACGGGAGATACATAGTGCACAGTAACCGGAGATTTTCTGTTCCATACAAATCAGTCCCACCCCTGGTCCCGACGCCGCCCCAACTCATCGGCATCTACACTTAACCCGGATATTTCACCCGATCGCTTTAAAAAATTGATAACTTCTTGTTGCTACTTGAAATTAATGAAATATTAGTAAAGTACAAAGTGTAACCGAAGTTCGCTGAACGCGCCCTCGCACCGATCTCGCCGCCCAGTTACGGTATTTTCTCAATCATCAATAGCCAAGCTATTGACTCAATCGCAAATCCGTATCTGAACAACGAGTTCGGCACGATCATCGCGTTCCCAGGTGAAACATCCGGGTTAACACTTGTTCAAGCTCAGTATCGATATGGAAATTTGAATAAGTTTGATAGAGATCGTTAACCACAACACCATCGAGTCCCTTCACCTTTTCAATGAGGCGGTGGTTAACTCTGGAGCGGTGAAGATAGGGGTGAGCAAAGATAATCAGCACCGAGTATTTCGGTACATTTAGCTCTTCTCTGTTGATTTCTGCCGGCTGCATAAGATAACAGTATAAACACTGCATTGTTGATTTACCGCCATCCATCAAATCTGCAGAAAAATAAGCAACTGTATCTTCGCTACCAGGCTGTGTATAAGTGCCAGAAATTGAGTTCTTATTGATTATTAGCAATGACAAAAGATAGATTAGGAGTGCAACTGATCTAACGCAAAACGAATGGCAAGCAAAACCTATAGACTCCACTAATATAGATAGTGAGATAACCCGATGAGTGTCACCTATGGATGAGACATTACAACGTCTGCTCGATGCCGAGTTGAGAGCCGAACGGATCGCCCGTCAGGCGGATGAAGAGCGTGAAAAGATCATACAGGGCGCTCTGCTGGAGGCACGAGCGGAAGAGAGTCGATTCGAGGCGCGGATACCCGAGCTTCATAGCTCCTTTATCGAAAAGGCTGAGAGTCGGGCTCAGCAGACAATCAGTGAGATTAAACGCCGTTATGACGAACGTCACAGCCATCTCCGGAGTCTTGCTGAAGAGCGTGAAGAGGAGGCCTTAGTCGCCGCTTTCCAGTTACTGATTGACTCTGAGGTTGACGACTAAAGGGCCGGGCCTGCTATGAGCGCCGCTACCACTCACACCTACCTCAAAACCCGGGCCGCGGTAATGTCCGGCAGGCTGATCTCCGATAGTGATCTTGAAAAGTTGATGCTACAACCGGTGGCGGAACTGGGAAAGGCCTTCAGTCTCACCGACCTTCTCGACCGCGGCGTTTCTGAGATCACACTCAACCGGGCGGCGGAGCAGGCGTTGATTCACACATTAATGAGTGAACTATCGGTGCTGCTGCGTCCCCTCGACGGCACTTCCCGCAGTGTACTCATCCACTGGGCACGCAAGTTCGAACTTTATAATCTGAAGGCACTGATTCGTGGCAAGATACAGGGGCTGTCCTATGAACAGCTGCAGGATAATCTACGTGATCTACCGGCGTTGATCAGTCTGCCCCATGAGCAGCTGCTGCGCACAGAGACTATTCCCGAACTGCTACGTCTGCTGGAGAAGACACCCTATGGCGACATCGCTCAACAAGCCCGGCGGGTCTACGAAGAGAAGAATGAGCTTCTCTCTTGATGCCACAATTGACCAACGCTACTACACGGGGCTGATAAAGCGCAGCAGGGCAGTAACCGACGGAGACCGGGAGCCCCTCGCCAGGCTGATCGGTAGCCTGATCGATCAGCAGAACCTCCCCTGCTTCTGCGCTACCGTTTCAACTACGAACTCTCGCCGACAAAAACCTATTACTTGCTCGCCCCCTCCGGTAGACACCTACAATCGGACCGTCTGAAACGGATGGTCAATATGGAGAACGCCGAGCAGGTTCTAGAGGCACTTCCAGATCACCTCAAGGAGCGGCTGGCAGACACCTCTGATCCGATGGCTACAGAACAGAAGATGGCCTCTGAAACCGCCTGCCAGGCAAGAAAGCTGTTGCAGCACAGTGATTCAGCGGTGACACGGGCTCTCGCCTACCTGATGCTGCGTGAGATGGACCTGCGTCGAGTCTACGCCATTGTCCAGGGACGAATCCTTGGACTCGATGAGTCTTTGATCCGGCAGGCGGCAGATATTCTGCTATATCCAATAGTTCATCCAGGGGTGTTCACTAACATGTTCAAACCCCTTCTGATGAAGCATGTAATGCTCCAGGTACTCACCGAAGACTTGCCGCTGGTCTCGCTGACACTGGCTGAGAAGGGCGTCTTCAGTCCCGACTATCGCGTCTGCTATGCAGAGAGCTTCCCCGATATCCCAGGCACTCATTATCGTGAAATATACCACCAGGCCTGCTCCCGCCTGCAGAAGATCGAGGGACAAATCAGCCTGTCGGAAAAGATAGATATCGGCCATCTGCATGTCGTCTCGGAAGATCAATTAACCAAAACTAATGACTGGCTTGGAGAGGTGTGGAAACGCTGCTCGGCCTATGAGGAGAATTTCCGTCGCCTGGGTGATGATGAGCGCATGGTGGACCAGCTCAGCTTAGCCTTGGACAACTTCGTCGCCCTCAATATTGACCTCAGTCTTTTGCAGGGAGAGAAGCTGTTTCTCGATATACATGTCGGTATGCTGCCACGAGAAAATGTCGCCCAACTGAAAGAGGCCATCAGCCTCGCAGATTACCTGCTGTTTACCTATATGGAGCAAGAGGAAAACACTCATATCATCGTCCTCGGACTCAAGGGTGAGCGTGTGCAGGAGATGAACTCGGTGCTGGATACCGCAGGCTTCCGTCCCCTGCCAATACCACCCGAACTACGTAATGAACCAGATAAAGTAAGAGCCGACCTGGAGAAACGACGCAAGAAAATTACCGAGGAGTGGCGCAAAGAGACAGAAGAGATGATCAGCTGCGGCAATGAGCTGCGACAGATGCTGGAAAAGGCAAAGCAGACACTGGTAATGTCAGAGCCTTTCGTCGACATGGAGAACGCGGCCCGCAGCTCCGGCCACCTCTCCATCATCTCAGGGTGGATACCTGCTCGGGAGATAGCACCGATAGAAGCCACACTGAAGAAAATACTGGCGAACCCATTTCAGCTCAACGCAAGAGATCCCTCGCGTGAGGAGTACCATCTTGTTCCCAGCTTTATGCCGAAAAACCGCCTGATGAGTCCCTTTGCCACGCTGGTCAAACAGTATGGCATCCCCCGTTATGGTGAGATCGATCCGACGATTATCTTCGCCCTCACCTTCGTTGCCATGTTCGGCATGATGTTTGGAGATATCGGCCACGGCCTGGTTATCACTTTTGCTGCTTGGGCCGCCCGAAAAAAGCTGAAAAAGTTCACCCTCTTCGCCGTTGCCGCCGGCATCTCCGCCTCACTCTTCGGGCTGCTCTATGGCAGTGTTTTCGGCTATGAACACCTGTTCAACGCTGTCTGGATCCCACCACTATCCGATCCTATCTACATGTTATCGATGGCCCTCGGCTGGGGTGTGGGTTTTCTCGTCATCATCACTCTGCTGTCAATTCACAACCGTTTTGTCTCGGGTGACCTCAATAGCGCCATCTTCGAAACCAACGGTGTGGTGAGCATTATCCTCTACCTCAGCATACTTAGCGGTACGTTCAATCTTTATAAAAATGGCGATTTCGGCATTCTGCCGGCCTTTCTCAGTATACTCAGCCTGCTGACTCTCCTCGCCTACAAACTAATCGAAACCAAAGCTCCACCGGGCGAGCGGATGATGGTGGCAACGATTGAAACTTTTGAGACCCTTACCGGCTATATCTCCAATACTCTCTCTTTTCTGCGTATCGCTGCATTCAGCCTCAACCATGTTGCACTGGCGGTGGCGGTATTCACCCTCGCCGATATGATGGAGGGCACCGGGCACTGGTTGATGGTGATCGGAGGTAATATCTTTATTCTTGTACTTGAGGGGGCCATCGTTACCATTCAGGTTTTGCGACTTGAATACTACGAGGGCTTCTCCCGCTTTTATGCCGGTGACGGTCGAGAGTTCAAACCGTTAATACTGAATAGTGGAGGTACAAAATGAGCTATTCAGATTACAGCACTTTCAACGGTGAAAAAGAGAAAACTGCTGACAACACCCAACCATTCCACCCATCATCAAGGAGCACTGTATGTACTGGCTGATCACGCTAATGACATTAGGTATTGCCGGCCTCATCGCCACCGGCATCTACATTGAACTGCGCCCGGAAAAAAGCCCCGCTGCGGATCGTAGGCAGAAGCAGGCGATCGGCATCAACCTGCTACTGTTTGTCGGTGCCCAAGCGGCACTGATCTTTATGGGCATAGAGGAGGTTATGGCAGCCACACCGGTAGCTGCTGAAGGGGCAAAAGAGATCTCTCTTGGCATGGGCCTGGCGATCATCGGTGTGGGTATTCCTACCGCCATAAGTACCATCGCCGCCGGTATTGCAGTAGGCCCCATCGGGGCAGCCTCTCTTGCCGTACTGGCAGAGAAACCTGAGATTTTTGGACGCACCCTCATCTATCTCGGACTGGCAGAGGGTATTGCCATCTACGGTCTGGTGATGAGTATCCTGTTGCTGGATAAACTGTGAGCTGAGAATGAGTGACCAAGCACCAACACGGATGCTGTTTATGGGTGATGCTTCCCTCACCGATGGCTTCCAGCTGATCGGCTTTGAGACCTGGCCTGACCCGACAACAGCAGAGCTGGATCAGGTACTGAAACAATTGGTGGAGAGCAAACAGAATGCTTTTATTATTATTGATAGCGCGCTCTCCCGGCGAAATCCGGTAATGCTGAGGCAGATTCGTGAAGAGGGGGGACGCATTGTGGTCACCGAAGTACCACCACTAAACGATCCGGAAAACTGTCATTGCATCGTCGACACCCAAATTCAGGCGCTGCTGGGTAACCCTCCGGAAAGTGAGGATTGATTGTGGATCAAGTTAACGAACTCGAATTGGCCATACTGAGCCGTGCCAACCGTCTGGCGGTTGAATATCGCGAACGGGCGGAGCACAGCCGTGACAATATTCTGCGCGACGCCCATGAAAAGCTCCATCTGCGAGAGGAGCGAGAAGTACTGATCGCAAAATCCAAGGCCGAACGCAGCTACCGTCGCCAGGTTCAGTCGAACGAACTGAAGCTGCACAAGGAGATGGATCATCTGCGCTGGAATCTGGTGGAGGGAGTACTGGAGCGGCTAACCGATAGAATGAAGGCACTGGCCGACAAGGAGCAGGAGTATCTGCCACTACTCAAAGCATTCATCCACAAGGGGACGCGAGCATTCGAGCAAAGAGAGCTTGTTGTGGAGGTCAACGCCAGGGATCTGGAGCGACTACAGTCGATCTGGGAGAGCTTCGCCCAAGAGGCGGCTCCTGATAAGCAGCTGACTCTCAGCACCACGCCCACCGAAACCCTTGGCGGTGTACTGATACGTACCGAGGATAACCGTATTCGCCTAAACAACACTTATGAGGGGCGGCTGGAGCGGCTGAGCAGTCATCTGCACCAGGTAATTATTGAACGACTGCTACCCGCAGGTCTGGCACAAGAGAGCAGGGAAACGGCAGTATGAGTGAAAACAGAATAGGCACCATCCGTGAGATCAACGGTCCCATCGTCACTATCCGTATGCCGGGTGTACGTAACGGTGAACAGGTCAAAATCGGTGAGATGGGTCTCTACGGTGAGGTGATCAGCCTTAAAGGCGACAACGCCCTGGTCCAGTCCTACGAACCGACCGAAGGCATTCGTCCGGGCGGACCGGTGGAAGGACTGGGCTGGCCCCTCTCGGTAGAGCTGGGTCCGGGACTGCTTGGCGGTATCTTCGATGGTGTTCAAAGACCATTGGAGAAAATATTCAACACCGCCGGTGACCATATTCCCCGCGGCTTGAACCTCCCCTCCCTCGACCGCGAGAAAGAGTGGCGATTCAAGCCGGCGGAAACAGTTGAGCGCGGTGCCTGGATCAATGCAGGCACCCTTCTGGGGACGGTCCAGGAGACACATCTGATTGAACATCGCATTATGGTACCGGCCCACTTTCAGCGCGGCGAGTTGATTGAGCTGGCCCCAGAGGGTGACTATCGATTAGAGGACACTATCGGCCGCATCCGTACACCCCAGGGTCAGATTCGTAAGCTGAGGCTGTTCCACCGCTGGCCGGTGCGCACCCCCCGCCCCTACCTGCGACGTGATCACGGTGTTGCCCCCCTGATCACCGGGCAACGCATACTCGATACCTTCTTCCTCTCCTTAAAGGGGGCAAAGGTGCGGTTCCCGGCCCCTTTGGCGCGGGGAAGACGGTGGTACAGCAGCAGATTGCCCGCTGGTCCAACGCCGATATCGTCATCTATGTCGGTTGTGGTGAGCGCGGCAATGAACTGGTGGATGTATTGGAGACCTTCCCCAAACTCCAGGACCCCTACTCCGGCCACAAGTTGATGGAGCGCACTCTATTGGTCGCCAACACTTCCAATATGCCGGTGGTGGCACGTGAGGCATCGATCTACGTCGGTATGACCATGGCAGAGTACTATCGTGACCAGGGCTATGACGTGGTGATGCTGGCCGACTCCACCAGCCGCTGGGCAGAGGCGTTGCGCGAGGTCTCCGGCCGACTCGGACAGATGCCGGTAGAAGACGGTTACCCCGCCTACCTCGCCTCCCGTCTTGCCGCCCTCTATGAGCGGGCCGGTCGGGTTGAGAGCTTCAGTTGCGGCAAGGGCTCGGTGAGCCTGATCGGGGCGGTATCACCACCGGGGGGCGATTTCTCTGAGCCGGTGACCGCCCATACCAAAGAGATCATCCAGACCTTCTGGGCACTATCGAAAGAGCTTGCCGACGCTCGCCACTATCCCGCTATCGACTGGGTAGACAGCTTCTCCGAACACGTCGATACCGCCGCAGAGTGGTGGCACAAGGAGGTCGACCCCACTTGGCGGGCACGGCGCGGCCAGGCCCTGGCCCTGTTGGCACGCGATGCCGAGCTCTCACGTATTGTCAATCTTGTTGGTCCGGAAGCGCTCTCCTCCGCTCAGCGCTGGGAGCTGGAAGGTGCCGCGCTGATCAAGGAGGGGGTACTGCAGCAGAGCGCCCTTGATCCGGTGGACACCTTCTCCTCACCGGAGAAGCAGTTTGTTCTACTCGACATGGCGCTCACCATCCTTGATAAAGGTGCTGAACTGATCGAACTGGGAGTACCGGTCCAGGAACTGACCGCGCTGCCGATGCTGGCCAGAGCACGCCGGGCCAAGCAGAAGTACAACAGCGAACAGGTGGAGAAAATACGCGAAATGGTGGAGGAGTTCCTCCAGGAGTTTCACGACATCCGGCTTGAGTATGCCAAGTTCAAGGAGCACGCAGAATGAGTGCCAAGGAGTACCGATCCGTATCCTCTGCCAGGGTGGCCTACTAACCGTTTCCGGTGTAGCTCACGTCGCCTTCGGTGACCGCGTCAGCATCCGTGACCACCAGAACAACCTCCGTAATGGGCAGGTCATTCGCAGCTCTGAGGACGAAGTACTGATCCAGGTATTTGAGGGTACCGACGGCCTTGATCTGGAGAGTACCTGGGTACGTTTTCTTGACCAGCCGTTGGAGATCAGCCTCTCCCCGGAGCTGCTGGGCAGGGTCTTTACCGGGCTCGGTAATCCCAAGGACGGCCGCCCTCCCATCGTATCCAATATCCGCCGCAGTGTCAGCGGCTCCGCCATCAATCCGGCGGCCGCACCTATCCCAGGGAATTTATCCAGACCGG
>MOXG01000090.1_pt1 | contig 14701 bp, 16 predicted proteins | sample 1471191 | NCBI WGS metagenome assembly MOXG01 (sample SAMN05806437, study PRJNA327811) | mollusc metagenome | isolation source: Phylotype C (NB3) bacterial symbionts from gill | host: Thyasira cf. gouldii | place: Canada: Bonne Bay, Newfoundland | collected 2010-08-19
CCGCCGCTGCACCGAATTGTCGCTTCATCTCTATCACGAATCACATCCGATCCGCACACCGGACAGACAAGGGGCATATCGAAAGGCTGGGTACCTCGGGCCGACGCTCGGCACCACGCTCACCACTTGGGGAATCACATCGCCGGCGCGTCGAATAATCACACTGTCGCCTACACGTACACCCTTGCGTCGAATCTCATCCTCATTATGCAGAGTGGCATTGGTGACGACGACTCCCGCCACCGTCACCGGTTCCAACCGCGCCACCGGTGTTAGAGCACCGGTCCGGCCCACCTGTATATCGATGGCCAACAGCCGGGTCATCTCCTCCTGAGCCGGAAATTTCCGGGCAATAGCCCAGCGCGGCGCCCGTGAGACAAAACCGAGGGCCTCCTGCTGATCGAAGCCATCCACCTTGAAGACGACACCGTCAATATCATAGTCGAGACCATCCCGCCGCTCACCGATACCAGCATAGTAATCGAGGCACTGGGCAACGCCTGTAAGCACCCGCATCTCGGGGGAGATGCGCAGCCCCCAGTCGGCAAGGCGGCGGATGCTCTCACTGTGGGTGGCGGCGAGTGGACCGCCTTCGATCTCGCCAAATCCGTAGCAGAAGATTGCCAAAGGGCGTTTGGCGGTAATCCGTGGATCGAGCTGACGCAGGCTGCCGGCGGCGGCGTTACGGGGGTTGGCGAAGCCTTCTCACCCGCATCACGCGCCTGCTCATTGAGCTGTTCGAAGCCCGCTCGCGGCATATAGATCTCTCCTCTCACTTCGAGGACAGAGGGCCAATCATCCCCCCACAGACGTAGAGGCACCGATGGAATGGTACGCACATTGAGGGTGACATCCTCACCAGAGCTACCGTCACCGCGGGTGGCAGCCTGTACCAGCACGCCTCCTACGTAGCGCAGGCTGATCGCCAAGCCATCCAACTTTGGCTCAGCAACATAGACCACCTCACCATCCAGTTCCAGACGCTCCCTGACACGACGATCAAACTCCTCCATCTCCTCATCGGTGAAAGCGTTATCCAGAGAGAGCATCGGCAATCTGTGCACCACCTCACCAAAAGAGTCCAGTGGCTTGCCACCGACACGTTGGGTGGGGGAATCAGAAGTGATCAGTGCTGGGTAGTCCGCCTCCAAAGCCTGCAATTCACGCATCAGGCGGTCATACTCGCTGTCTGGAACAGTCGGAGCATCCAGCACGTAGTACTGATAATTATGGTGATCGAGCTGTTCACGCAACAGCGTTGCGCGATCTAAAACATCAGAGGGAATGGTCATCTTCTGCTGCTGCGAGCCAGCTGCACCTGACGTCGATGTTCAAGGATACCTTCACGGATATGACTTATGGTCTGTTTGCTCAGATCGCTGTGTGTCCCATCCTGAAGATGTCCATCAAGCATTACTGCCAGACGCTCCGCCGTAAAGAGCATATCGGAGAAGATCACCATACCGTCCTGATGGCCGGGAAGCTGTGCAAAAAGTATCACTCCGGGGGTGGTGAAATCATCCAACCTGTCGGTAGGAAAGGTACCCGGTTCAACTATACTGGCCATACCAAAAAGCACACGCCCTCTTGCCGGATCACCGTCGTAACGATGATAGATCGACATATCACCATAGATCATCTGCAGATCAGCACCGCCTTGGCTATATCCGTCCCGGAAAACGGGCCGTTGCGTGCAACCACATTGAGCTGCAGAATCTTCACCGGCAGTTTGCCGCTATCCAGGCTGTCACTGAGATCTTCAGGTGCATCCGCTGTAAAGGAGAAGCTACCCTGCTCCCCTATCGGGGTACCGGCGCCCTCCTCCTGAACCATGGCGTCAAGCTGCTCCAATGCCTCCTCGACATCCCCGTCACTCTCTTCCTTAACAAGGGGGGTTGTCGGTGAGAACAACTCGTCGGACTCAATAGCCTCTGCCAGTAAAGCATCAGGCTCGTAGCGATTTGCCGGGTCCGAGATTGAGTGGGCAACCTGTTCCGCCATCTGTCGTGCGTCCAGAGTGGGCTCGTCTCGCGCTTCAAGCTCTGCATCATCTGCGATCTCCGGCTCACTGTCGATGTCGGCGTCGCCTTCCCTCTGAGCTTTGCGAATAGCATGAACCTTCACGTTCACCCGCTTGTGGCGGTCCCAGAAGTAGATACCGAGTATCAGTACGACTCCGGCAAGAAAAAGTAACAGTCGAAGAAAATCGGCGTCCATTATCAGCTCTCCCCCTACCCGCTACATCGCCGCCATCTGAGCTGCCGCCTCGATATCAACGGAGACCATACGAGAGACACCCGGTTCGTGCATAGTGACACCACTCAGGTGATGGGCAATTTCCATGGTGATTTTGCTGTGGGTAATAAAGATAAACTGCACCTGATTCGACATCGACTTCACCAATTCACAGAAGCGCCCCACATTGGCGTCATCCAGCGGAGCATCAACCTCGTCCAGCATGCAGAAAGGTGCGGGATTAAGTTCAAAGATGGCAAACACCAGGCCACCGCCGTCAGCGCTTTTTCGCCACCTGAGAGTAGATGGATGCTGGAGTTGCGTTTACCCGGAGGCCGCGCCATTACCGTCACACCGGTATCGAGCAGATCCTCACCGGTAAGCTGCAGATAGGCGTGACCACCGCCAAACAGTTTTGGAAACTTCACCTGTAGGCCGCTATTGACCTGGTCAAATGTCTCCTTGAAGCGGGTACGCGTCTCCTTATCAATCTTACGGATGGCATTCTCCAACGTTTCCAGAGCCTCGGTAACATCGGCGTGCTGGGCATCCAGGTAGGTCATACGCTCTGACTGCTCCTGGAACTCATCAATGGCTGCCAGGTTGATCGGCCCCAGCCGTCGTATCCGCATATCCATCCGCTCGACCTCCTCCTGCCAGGCATCGGCAGATGCGTCTCCCGGCATCTCCAGGAACAGTTGGTCACGCTGGTAGCCGCTCTCCTTGAGCTGCTCCTCGAGGGTTTTGCATCGAATCAGCACCTCCTGTCGGCGCATCCTCGCCTGTTCCAGTGTCATACGTTGCTGTTGCACAGCCTGTTCGGCCCCTGAGCGGTCCTGTTCGAGGCGCCGCAGGCTGCCGTCGATCTCCTCCAGTGTTTTACGCGCCTGAGTCAGCTCACTCTCAACCTCGACTCTTAGCCCCAGCTGTATCTCCAACTTCTCACTCTGCTCAAGCATCGGCTCTTCACCCTCCTCTAGAGCCAGAGAGAGCTCCTCACGGCGATCAGCAAGGTGCAGGAGTTGGCTGTTCATCCGCTCCAAATTCTGTACCAGCGAAGTTCTTGAACTGCGCATCGATTCGATTCTCAGAGCAATCTCATGGGCCTGGGTACGCCGTTGCTCCGCAACTTCGCGGATATCCACCAGCCTGGATGAGAATTCATCTCGCTGATGGACCAGATTTTCACGCCGCTCGCCCAGAGTTTCCATCTCTTCAAGGGCGGTATGCAGGCGCATCTTCGCCATCTCAAGATCTTCCAGATCCTGTTCCATCTGCTCGCGCAACTCAGTCATTTCGCTACCAATATGTTGGCTACGATTTTTCAGGTGCTCCGCACGGGTACGCTTACCACTGAGATTCGAGCGCAGATCCGACAGGGCTCTGTTTATCTCATTGAGATGGCGCTGCCCCTGCTCCCTGGACTGCTCTGTTTGCTGCAGACGTTCCCTGCCGCTCTCGACGCCGGCGGCGAGATCCTCTGCTTGGGTGGAAAGCAGTTCCAGCCTTTCCGTCAATTCCCGGATCTCCTGCTCACGTTCCAATACGCCACTGGTTTCATCACCTTCCCGGTTGAGACGCAACCAGTCGGTACCCAGCCAGACACCGTCAGGGGTAATCACTGACTCACCGATGGTGAGGGTCTGTCGACGATCCAGTGCCTGCTCAACCGTTTCGGCGGTATAGACTCCCGCCAGCAAACCATCGAGCGACCAGGGAGCATCGACCTTAGCTGACAGAGCACCCTCGCCTGTGTTGCCCGCCTTAGCCTGGGCTGCGGTATCAAACAGGGTCAAGGAGCCATTCTCAAGAGAGGTGAGCGCACTGCTAGAGAGTCGAGCTGATCAGTACAGATCGCCTGCAGGTGAAATCCAAGCACGGTCTCAACTGCCCTTTGCCAACGATCCTCTACCACTATTTTTTCAGCCAGACGGGCGGCTTCCGCCAGATCCTGAGCTTCCAGCCAGTGGGTCACCGCATCGCCCTGCTTGCCCAACGCCGCCTGCTGCAGTGCCTCCAGAGAGGCGTGACGCCCACGGGCGGTCTGCAATCCAGCCCGCGTCTCATCCAGCGTATTGATCTGCCGGGCATTCTGCTCACGAATGGCACTGATCTGCTCTACCGTATGGCTCAACTGCTCCTGCTGTAGAACAGCTTGCTCCTGTCGCTCGGCTTCACTCTCCTCCAGCTCAGCAATCTCATCCAGCAGCTTCTGATCGGTCAGCTGCTGCAGCTCCATCTGGAAGCGCTCCATGCGGCGCTGAAGGTTCTGTTCCTGCTCCTCAAGATGGTTGATACGGGTGCGCTCAACCTGTGCCGTCTGCGCCTGTTCCGCTGCTATGCGGTTAAAACTCTCCCACTCCTCCTGCCAGCGTCCCATCGCCTGCTCGGCTTCGGCCAGCTGTGCGGCAGAGCTCATCTCGACCTCACGTACCTGCTCCAGCTCCGGCTCCTGCTCTTCGAGCTCAGCCTCCAGCTCTTTAAGACGTGAGGCGTCCTGCTGCTGATGATCTGTGGACTCCTGCCACGCCTGCTCGGCCTGATGCAGGTCGTGCTCTGACTTGCTGCGGCTCTGCTTGGCAAACTGAATCGCCTGTTCGAGACGGGCTATCTCACTGCCAACGGCGTAATAGCGACCCTGAATCTCATTAAAACCGTCATTCGCCTCCGTGTGCTGTTCACGACTCTGCTCAATCTCCGCTTCCAGCCTGCGCTGCTTGGCAACGGCGGCTTCGAGGTCTGTTTCAAGCTCCTTGATATTGCGCTCCTTACCGCTGATATCATCATCCATTACCCGCCAGCGCAGGGCGAGCAATTCAGCCTTCAGGCGCCGCTCCTGTTCCTTGTAGCCTTTATAACGCTCAGCCGTTGCCGCCTGCCGCTGTAGATGTTGCAACTGTTTGGAGATCTCTTCACGCAGATCATTGAGTCGATCAAGATTTTCACGGGTACGACTGATACGGTTTTCAGTCTCGCGTCGGCGCTCCTTATATTTGGAGATACCGGCTGCCTCTTCAAGAAATCCTCGCAAATCTTCCGGTCTCGCCTCAATCAGTCGAGAAATCATCCCCTGCTCAATGATGGAGTAGCTGCGCGGCCCCAGGCCGGTGCCGAGAAAGAGGTCTGTAATGTCGCGGCGGCGGCAACGTACGCCGTTCATATAGTAGTTGGACTGGCCATCGCGGGAGACCTGACGCTTTACCGAGATGGTGTTGTACTGGGAGTACTGCCCCCCCGCTGAACCGTCACCGTTGTCGAACTGCAGTTCGATACTGGCGGTACCCACAGGTTTACGACTGGTGGAGCCATTAAAAATGACATCCGCCATTGATTCACCACGCAGCATCTTGCTGAACTCTCACCCATCACCCAACGTACGGCATCGATAATATTCGACTTTCCGCAACCGTTTGGCCCGACAACACCAATCAGATTACTGGGAAAATGGACCGTGGTCGGATCGACAAATGACTTGAATCCTGCAAGTTTTATTTTTTCTAAGCGCATATGTCGCTAAGATACATCCAGCAGCACTTTGAGACAAGCACACAGGGAACTATCAACAACATAAGAAACTCACTACATCTATTTGATTTTACTTTATTTTAAATGGATTACCCACTGTAGACCAATTAGTTACGGGCAGGAAAAATAGAGCTGAAGCCTGCATATCGAAATGACAAGCCTTTCTCTGCGTCCTCTGTGCTTCTCTGCGTCCCCTGTGTCCCCTGTGTCCCGCTTTTTTTGATTCCTGAGAAAGGTGAAATTCCGTATAATCACCCAAATTTCTATAATCCGAGTGAGAACAGATCACAATGCCAAGCCAGCCCAGCAAAACCCTGGAGACTTTCGATAATCCCCAGCCGGAGCGTGACTACACTATCCGCATCGATGTACCTGAGTTCACTTGTCTCTGCCCAATGACCGGCCAGCCCGATTTTGCCGAACTGACTATCGAGTACATTGCAGACAAACTATGTGTTGAGCTGAAGGCTTTGAAGATGTACGTCTGGTCATATCGGGATGAGGGGGCTTTTCATGAGGCTGTGACCAACAAGATTCTCGACGATCTGGTGGCGGCCACAGAGCCGCGCTTTATGCGTCTGACAGCGGACTTTAACGTCCGTGGGGGTATCTTCACTTCAGTGGTAGCCGAGCACCGGGCAGAGGCTGGCAACCGCCGGTGGCTGTCGATCTACCCTGACACCATCCTAAAAAACGGATTGCAAGGAGTGCAGAGAAAGGCCCTTGTTTTCATAAGGAGAACTGTAACTACTCAGCACAGTCTCTTATTAGGGTGAATCACATCACACAACAGCCTGGAGCACTTTTTTACGCACGATGCGGGGTTCGATCGCGGTTCGGGAGATCGCTCCGACAAGGGGTAAGGAGCATCCCTACCGCAACTATTGCCGCTGCCTAACAGCCTCAAACAGGCAGATACCGGCAGCAACAGAGACATTGAGACTCTCGACACTACCCGCCATCGGCAGGCTGACCCGCAGGTCACACTGCTCTCCGGTGAGACGGCGCATCCCCTTTTCCTCTCCCCCCATAACGATACCAAGCGGGCCTTTCAGGTCGGCATCATAGAGTGTTGTCTCCGCCTCCCCCTCTGTCCCTACCAGCCAGATGCCAAACTCATCCTGCAGCCATTTGAGGGTTCTGCTGAGGTTGGTTACCTGAAAAAAAGAGAGACTCTCTGCGGCACCACTGGCCACCTTGCAGGCTACGGGGGTCAAACCGCTGGAGCGATCCTTGGGAGCGATCACTGCATCCACACCGGCACCATCGGCGCTTCTGAGACAGGCGCCGAGATTGTGCGGATCCTGCACCCCATCCAAAATAAGAAGAAAGGGGGGATGATCGATATTGGAGAGCAGTACCTTCAATTCTTTTTCATCAAGCGCGGTAGGGGCACGAGTGCGTGCCACCGCACCCTGATGATTTGCTCCCGGCACCAGTTTGTCCAGCTCCTCACGTGGCACCTGGTTGAGACGGACTCCCAGCTCCCGAGCCAGACCGATCACCTCTTTGATGCGGCGGTCCTTGCGGCGTTTCTCCACCCAGACCTCAGCTACCGAGTCCGTACCGTGTTTCAGTGCTGTACGTACACTGTGGAGACCTGCTACCAGTTGATGCTCAGTCAAAGATTATCTTCCTGTGTTCATCACCCGCAGATAGCGGCTCATTTTTTTGCCTTCTTTTTTGCCACCTGTTTTTTAGCAGCCCTTTTTTTGGTGGTTTTCTTCTTCACCACTCTCTTCTCAACAGATGCTTTTACAGCACGTTTTTTTGCCGCCTTCTTCTTGGCCGTCTTTTTCTTAGCTGTCTTTTTCTTTACGACAGGCTTTGGTTGATCATCGACCTGTTTTTCTTCAAGAGGTAAGGTCTGTTGCGAAGGCTTATTTCTCATCTCGGCAGCCGGTTTTTTCCTACGACGACTGCGCTTTGGTTTCCCAGCCTCTGCTTTGCTCTTGGCATCCAGTGCGAAGTCGATTTTGCGATCATCAAGGTTGACTGCCGCCACCTGCACCCGTAACGAATCACCGAGGCGGAAGATACGACCGGAACGCTCACCCGTCAGACGATGCCCCACCGGATCGAAGTGGTAGTAGTCGTGATCGAGGGCAGTGATATGAACCAGCCCATCGACATAGATATCATTCAGCTCGACAAAGATTCCGAAGGAGGTGACGCTGGTGATAATGCCGTCAAAGGAGTCACCCACCTTGTCCATCATAAACTCGCACTTGAGCCATGAGTCGACATCACGGGTCGCCTCGTCAGCACGACGTTCTGTAGCGGAACAGTGTTCGCCCACTCCCTGTAGTTCATGGTGAGAATAGGTAAACTCATCTGCCGTGCCATTAATCAAAGTGTGCTTGATGGCACGATGAATAACCAAGTCAGGATAGCGTCGAATGGGTGAGGTGAAGTGAGAATACGCAGGAAATGCCAGACCAAAGTGGCCCTGATTCTCGGCACAGTAAGCCGCCTGAGAAAGCGAGCGCAAGAGAACGGTCTGAATCATGTGAGAGTCGGGTCTCTCCCTTATTGAGTCAAGTAGATCTGCGTAGTCTTTGGTTAGCGGCTTCTCACCACCCGGTAAGCTCAGGCCCACCTCACCGAGAAACTCCTTGAGGTTGAGCAGTTTCTCCGCCTTGGGACCTTCATGATTCCTATAGAGTGCCGGCTGCTTCTTGCGCAGCAGCAGACGGGCAGTCGCAACATTGGCCGCCAGCATGCACTCCTCGATTAGGCGGTGGGCATCGTTGCGAATCGTTGGCACAATGCGTTCCACCTTACGATCTTCGTTGAAGATAATACGTGTCTCGGTAGTGTCAAAATCTATAGCACCACGTTCACTCCTTGAAGTGTGCAACAACTGGTAAAGAGAGTAGAGGTTGTGTAGGTGCGGCAGCAGGTCCGCATTCTTTTCGCACAGTGCAGGATCACCTTCGACAACCATCTCGGCCACATCGTCATATGTAAGCCGTGCATGAGAATTCATCACCGCTTCATAAAACTTGGTTCGGGTGATCTTACCCTCATTGTTAATGTAGAGATCGCACACCATACAGAGGCGGTCTACCTTAGGATTGAGGGAGCAGAGACCGTTTGAAAGCACCTCAGGCAGCATGGGGATCACACTCTCGGGAAAGTAGACCGAGTTTCCGCGGGCATGAGCCTCTTTATCCAGGGCGCTACCGGGAGCGACATAACTGGAAACGTCTGCGATTGCGACAACAAGACGCCATCCCTTGGGTTTTTGCTCACAGTAGACGGCATCATCGAAATCGCGGGAATCGGCGCCATCGATAGTCACCAGTGGAAGTTTACGCAGGTCCACCCTGCCCTTTTTCGACGCTTCAGGAACATCACGTCCCAGACCGGCAATTTCGGCATCCACCTCTGCCGGCCAGTCAACCGGCAGATCATAGGAGCGGATAGCGATATCCCTCTCCATGCCGGGAGCCATATGATCGCCCAACACTTCGATAATACGACCAATCGGTTGGGTACGTTTGGTGGGCTGCTCAAGAATCTCCGCTACCACCATCTGCCCGTGTTCGGCATCCAGCAGCTCACTGCTGGGGATCACGATATCCTGCTGCAGGCGCTTATTATCGGGCACAACAAAACCTAGGCCTGATTCCAGGTAGAGACGCCCTGCAACCTGATGGTTAGCCCGCTCCAACACCTCTACCACTGCCGCCTCTTTGCGGCCGCGGCGATCAACACCTACTACCCTGACAACCACTCGATCACCGTGGAGCAGCGTCCGCATCTCACGGGGTGAAACGAACAGGTCATCCCCCCCCTCATCCGTTCGCAAAAAGCCGAAACCATCACGATGCCCAATGATTCTCCCTGCAATAAGATCTTCGCTATTGACCACGCACAGGCCGCCCCGACGGTTACGTACTAACTGCCCATCCCGCTCCATGGCATTGAGTCGCCGACGGATGGCCTCCAGGTCATCTTCGGAAGAGAGTCCCAGGCTATCCGCCAGCACCTCTCGTTTGACCGGAGCACCGATCTCAGCGAGGTGATCCATGATGAACTCCCGACTGGGAATTGGGTTCTCGTATTTTCTGGCTTCCCTCGCTTTATGAGGATCCAGATCCTGGGTACTTCTACTACGGCTGCGTTTCGCCACAAGGCTTTTCCTATACTGCTGACATAATCCACCATTATAGCGTTGACAAGAGATTAATGTCGCTATAAAGTACGCGCCTCTTAATGTTGAAGCGCAAAAACTGCCCTGATTCGTAAAGAAATGCCGAGGTGGTGAAATTGGTAGACACGCCAGCTTCAGGTGCTGGTGGGCTTCGGCCCGTGGAGGTTCAAGTCCTCTCCTCGGCACCATACAGACCTAGCTTCAGCTGGGCACCTTCAAAGGCCTGCTTTTGCAGGCCTTTGTCGTTTCTGGGCCCCGCCTTTCCGCTCTTAAAGTAGACCTGGCTCATCATCAAATCTAGGCCTGACAGCCTTGCATCACCTAGACCTGTAGCACTTCACCCGTTTCGAATACAGACAAGCCGGCACAGTGGCATACCAATCCACATAGTCATAGGCCCGAATTTTCTGTCTGTTGTCATGACCCCGTTACAACTTTCCCTGACATTTCTGTAGCATGCTGCGCCAGGAGATAGGAAGCGTGCTAGATAGCATCAGTGCTGGGAAAACAATATACCGTGTAGCATTTAGCTACACATTGGCGTATAGTTATTACATATACAGCATAAGAACTCCTTGAGATATGCAGAAAGTAATCAAACGAGAAACACCCATCAACCTAAGAGTACTGCCGGCACAGCGCCAGCTGATTGACCGTGCCTGTGAGGTTGTCGGCAAGAAGCGCACCGAATTCATGCTGGATGCAGCCTGCCGAGAAGCCGAGAACATACTGCTCGACCAGCGCCTCTTTACCCTCGATGATGCCGCCTTCAAAGCATTTGAAGCCGCCTTGGCGGCCCCTGTCAAAGACAACCCTGCCCTGCGTAGCCTGCTGACCACTAAAGCGCCATGGGAATAAACGCCCCTATCCCGCTCAAGGAGGAGCAAGATACCGGCTCTTTTGATTGCGGCGATCCTATCCTTGATGACTGGCTCAAGCGCATTGCCCTCAAGAATGAAGGCAAGGGCAGCTCTCGCACCTTTGTTGTCTGTGAAGCTGGAACAGTAATCGGCTACTACGCGCTGGCAACAGGCTCGGTAGAACGTAACGGTGCTCCAGGCAAGGTACGGCGTAATATGCCAGACCCTATCCCTGTAATGGTGTTAGGAAGATTGGCCGTAGACAAAAAGTATCAGTCGCAAGGTGTTGGTAGGGGGATGCTAAAAGATGCCATCCTGCGCGTAATTGGAGTTGCCGAGCAGGTTGGAGTCAGGGCGATATTGGTTCACGCGATTTCAGATGAAGCCAAACTGTTCTATATGAGACAGGGCTTCAGAGAGTCTCCGACCAACAACATGACGCTGATGATAACTCTCGAAGAGGCAGTAAAGCATACACACTAGCTGTTTCTCCAAGGGCGTTCGGATATTGAAAATACTGCCTTTAAGATGCAAATTTAATTCCACCAATACAAATAACAAGACAGACGCCAGCATATTAACGAGTGAGTCCAGGCTAAACTTGGAGAGTTTCCCACGGAGCATTTCGGAGACCCGTGGTTGGGTGATCCCAAGATGTTCTGCTGCCTCTTTCTGGCTCCATCCGTTCACCTCAATCTTCTCATGAATCTCATTAACCAATTCGGTACGCAGCTTCATACTCAACGCCTCATCATGCGTATCCGCAATGGCATCAAATGCACTTTTGAAGCGTTCAGGGTCCTGCTAATAACTCCGGATGAGAACAGGTTTTTGTGCATCTCAGTTTAATCGATGATTGGAGATTCACTGGCATTGACCTTCCCTGTGATATTGTTCACAGAGAGAGTCCAAAGATATTCTGGAGTGACCTGCCCTGTTTATTGATAAGCATAGATCCATGCTTTATCAGTGTTATGAAAAAAGGGTTATTAGAGATGCCCTGTAGTGCTGTCAATAAAATGGTGAGGGGTGCTTTCGGGTGACAATAAAACGAAGCGGGATCAAGATGATGGACGACACTGGCAGAAGCCTCAATCTATTGAGTGAATTACCAGGGAAGCGATTGGCTGTTTTTATTTCTCTCCTTATGCTTGCTGGCATGAATGTTCTGAGTGCAGACATTCTGAATAATACAAAGCCTAGTGCGGGCCACACTGAAGAACAACTCAATGTATTGCATCAATCCGTCACTCAAATCATAAATCCTGGCGACTATGATGAACTGATCCAACGTGCCGGTGAAGCGACTCTGGTGTTGATAGGTGATTCAACTCATGGAAGTCATGAATTTTATCAACAACGTATAGAGATCAGTAAGCGTCTTATTCAGGGAAAAAACTTTAAAATGATTGCGCTGGAAGGCGACTGGATCAATGTCGCTGTACTCGATCAATACATCCACTCCACCTCCTCATCTCCTTACATTGTCAGGCAGATACTCAATGTAGTTAACCCACACGCCACCTGGCTCTGGAACAACCAGGAAATGTTTCACTTTATTGAATGGTTAAAGAGCTACAACACAAACTTGCCGCCAGACGAACAGAAAGTGAGCTTATATGGTATCGATATTTATAGCTTTGAGCCGTCAAAAAAAGCTGTCATCGACTATCTGCTACAACACTCTCGTGATGCTGCGCAACAGGCACTATCACGCTACCAATGCTTTGATAAATTCAGAGTCAATAGGCGGGTTAATTTGTATCAGTACGGTAAGATAGTCAGCCAAAACCCCGGCCTGAGTTGTGAGCAGGTGGTTACAGAGCAATATCTGGATTTTTCAAAATGCCGATATCCCTGTCCTGAAAAACAGGCAGTTCTAGAAGCCAGCCATTTTTTCAATGCCGAGCAGAATGCACGAATAATTAAAAATAGTGAAACGAGCTACCGAAGTCGATATGTCAACAATGATTCAAACACGTTGTGGAATCTCAGAGATAAGCACATGTCGAAAACGATACAGGCAGTACAGAAGCAGTTTGAACAACCTAAGACCGTGGTGTGGGCACACAGTTCTCATCTGGGTGATGCCAGAGCCACTCAATTAAAGGAAAAAGGGGTGATAAATCTAGGGCAGTTATTACGTCAGCACTTCAACGAACAGGTTTACTCAATCGGAATGCTCACGTTTGCTGGTCAGGTTTTGGCCGGAGATAATTGGCAAGATCCTGCTTATGTTAAAAAACTATTGCCTGCACATCCTCAAAGCAATGAAGCGTTATTCCATAAACTGGGTATTCCTGCTTTTACGCTAAACCTTCAAGAGCCGACAGAAATAAACACTCTGCTGAGTCAGCTCGATTACAGAGACATATCGGCGTCATGTATCTTCCACAAGATGAATTAAACACTCACTATAACGAAACCATTCTGCCCCGGCAGTTTGATTCAGTGATCTATATTGACGTGACAACAGCAACACATCAAATGTAATCGTGACCTGTACCCGGCGAACAACATCACTGATTTTGTTAGGATCTGAAAAAGCGTTGAAAGCTAAATGCCTCTTAATACTCCGCCGCCCTGTTGCTGTCCATCTGATACTACCCATACCATAAATAACTCATCTTCACCGGATGCTCCATCCGGGTTTTACTGTGGGCTCAAATTTGAGCTTTGGACGTGATCTCACACGAGATTCACATTACTGCAGTTTATTTCTGCCGGATGACTTCCATGGGGTGCTCTTCTCATTTGGCTTACCTGATATTTTTGCCGGTCGCTTTCCTTCCCTCTTACGCTCAGGATGCACGTTCTTCGGCTTCTTTTCTCAGTGACCGTCTGTAGCAGAGCATCGAGTTCCTTCTCATCCAGTACCTGGTGACAACCAGTCGACAGGCTGCCGTCGAGAAGAATGGGGCCATACCTCACCCGTTTGAGATGAATGACCTTAATACCGACAGCGGCCAAAAGACGTCTAACCTCACGTTTTCGTCCCTCCATGGTCACCACATTGTACCAACGATTGGTTCCTTCACCTCTAGACTCAATGATGTCTTCGAAACGTGCCAACCCATCCTCCAACTCGATTCCATTGGTCATCTGTTGCATCATTTCATCAGTAACTTCGCCGTGAACATGGACAGCGTATTCCCGCTCTACCTGGTGTGATGAATGCATCAACTGATTGGCCAGATTGCCATCAGTGGTGAAGATAATCAGCCGCCGGCATTGATATCAAGCCGACCGACGGAGATCCATCTACCACTTTTTAGCTCGGGCAGACGTTTGAAAACGGTGGGCCGTCCTTCCAGGTCATCCCTTGTCACCAATTCCCCATCCTGTTTGTTGTAGATAATGACCTGATGTTCCTGTTCTTTCAAACGCCAGGCACCGACAGGACAATTTCCAAGGGTAATGCGATCTTCAAACCTTACCCGGTCACCCAGCTTTGCTACTTGGCCGTTTACGGTGACCTCGCCTGCCTCTATGCGTCTTTCGAGTTTTCGTTTCGAACCCAGTCCTGCATTGGCAAGTACCTTCTGAAGCCGTACACCAGTGGGGCCTCCATCTTTACTCATTCCACGTTTACCCCTCATTCTTGGTCTCTGTCAACGCACCAGGCAGGCCATCATCAGACGTTTCATTTTTTGCTACGGTCCTCCACTTACAGCATCTCCGTTATCACTCAGGCTCTCCTAATGATGGCACCGAGGTAACGGAGTGATCCTGTTAAAAGCAGTGGCACATAGACAATCAGTTTCAGCTTTTCATTAAATGACATAGGTTCAACTAAAAGTTGAACTCGAATATTGTGTCCAGAATTAATCAGAGGCTACTTATTACTTAAGTTTCGGAGTTCAAATGACGTAAAAGGCTTGGATAGACCGTCCCTTCTCCCTCAGGGAGAAGGCCAGGATGA
>MOXG01000091.1_pt1 | contig 14594 bp, 14 predicted proteins | sample 1471191 | NCBI WGS metagenome assembly MOXG01 (sample SAMN05806437, study PRJNA327811) | mollusc metagenome | isolation source: Phylotype C (NB3) bacterial symbionts from gill | host: Thyasira cf. gouldii | place: Canada: Bonne Bay, Newfoundland | collected 2010-08-19
GGTCGTGATCGGCATCTGGTGGCTTATCTCCGGTTCATCCCGGAAATATCGCTCATAGATCAGGCGATGCTCCTCAACCACGGCCGACAGCAAGGCATCATCATCCTTCAGCTCATCAGGCGCCAACTGCCATTGGACACTCGGCATGGTCATGCAGACACCCAGTCGTGAAGTCTCTTTCCCATACCACGGTAGAGCTGTAGCTTGGTTTCCTCGGTGAGTCGCATACTGAATTCCGGAAGCCAGAGGGCAAAGTGTTTCTGTTCCAACGTCTGCAGATGCATCTCCGCTTCAGCCGTTCCCTGATCCGACAACCAGGCTGCAAACGCCAACATGGTACCCAGATAATCCACCGGAAGATCTCTGGATGGCGACACACCGGCTTCGGCGTAGAGCTGCCCAACTCCTGGCAGGCAGGCCCCTCCATCTGTCCATGACGGTAGATCGATTCAAACGGGGCGCAAGGGGTCTTGGGATGGCCGTTGATAAACAGTTGGGTATGCTCCGCCTGCCAGTGATCCAGCGGTATTCCGTCCAGCTCATCAACGGCGGATTGCAGCCAACCATGCTCGGGGAGCATCTCCTTCAGAGTCGACAGCGACTCCCGATCCGGCATCCCCAACAGCATGGCCAGCAGTTGCAACATTTGTGAAGAGAGGGTCACCACGGCCGGGCGTAAACTCCGGCAGACATGAAGTAGTATCTCAGCAGAAATCCACCCATCAGCACCAACACAGACGCCAGCATGATCGGTGCCGGCGAACTCCAACCCCTGACCACGCCCTTTAGCTCGATAAAGAAGGGTATCAGCAGGCCGAATCCGATGAAGCCAACCAACCACCCGAAATCGTTCCACAACAACTGGGCCGACACCAGAGCAGACTGGGAGCCTCGCTGCAGGTAAAAGAAGAAGGAGAAGAGGATAACCAGTTCAACGGCAATGAGTATCAGGTCGGTGCGCTCGTAAAAAACCCGTAACGGCCGATCCTCATCCCGCTTTTTGATTCCCGTATTCAGTACCAGCAACAGATACGCCAGGGCGGTGGAGAAGGCCGATACGCTGAACAGCAAAGGAACCCCGGGTTATGCCACAGGCCACCGCAGGGAAGGATTGAAGCAGCAGCCCAGTATAGATGACCGTGCCGATACCATTAATGGAGGCCAACCAGCCCAGGAGGAGCTTGTATTTGCTGCAGGCAGCACCGATCTTCCGAACCAAACCCCAGGTGAGGATATTTTTCACTACCGGGATGCGGCCGAAAAATTCTGACTCCTGCATATAGGGCAGCGCGTAGAGAACGCCCCATACCATCATCCAGACAATGAACTGGGTGCCCCAGGCGATCCAGGCATTGGGCTGATTGATCAATACCATTGGATTGAGCACATGAATCACCGCCAGGTGATCAAGCAGATGCAGAAACAGCATGGAAGAGCCGAGACTGAGCATGACAACGCCAGACCAGACGCCCCAGAGCACCAGATCACGATGCGGTTTGATGAACATATCTGTGAGGAAGGTCACTGACAGTACGGCTGCGCCAAGCCCACCCAGATAGAGGTAGACGGCAAACCACCAGGTCCAGACTTCCTGCGTATAAAAACCCGTTGTGACATCCATCAGCCTCTCCTCTTCAGGTCATCGATGTAATAGACATTGGGTTCCGTACCCAAATGGGGAAGGAGCGGGCGGGCGGCGCCGCTGGATACTATCCGGGCCACCGGATCATCCGCCTGATCCAGATCTCCGAACATCCGCGCAGAGCCGACACAGGTCTCCACACAGGCTGGTTTCTGACCGGCCGCCACCCGATGCGCGCAGAAATTACACTTATCCATGCCGGGCCGGCTGCGACGATAGGCCTCTTCGCCGAAAAACTCCGTGCCCTGCTCCACGTCGGAGTAGTTCACCTCGTATCTGGCGTCATAGGGGCAGGCCATGGCGCAGGCCTGACACCCCATACAGAGATCGTCATCCACCGTCACGATGCCGTTGTCCAGCTGGTAGGTGGCGCCGGTCGGGCAGACGCTTGTGCAGGGGGGATTGCTGCATTGATTGCAGAGGCGGGGAAAAAAGCGCCGCTGGATATCCTCTCCGGTACCGATCTCCTTGTCATGCACATAGGTGCGCCACTTGTTGTCCCACACCGGCGTCTGGTTCTCCATTGCGCAGGCCGCCATACAGGCGTTGCAGCCGACACAGGTATTGAGGTCTATGACCATGGCGAAGCGAGTCATGCGACACCTCCTTCTGGATTCTTGATCTTATTGACTTTGATAGTGAACTCCTGGGATTTGAACCCCGCCACCACCGGTTCCACCGTATGTGGAATCAATTTATTGGTGGCGATGCCGCCGTAAGCAAAACTGCGGCTCAACTGTCGGTTCTCGACACCGAAAGAGGAGTGAATAAACAGGGCATCACGATGCACCTTGCGGGTGACATAGGCCTTGCCGTCCTGCTGCTGGTCGGACAGGGTATTGGTCAGACGCATCCAATCACCGTTCTTGATACCCAACCGCTCCGCCCGATCCGGATGAATCCATACACCACGGTAAATTTCAGCCTTGAAGATGTTGATGGCGTGCAGAACGGGATTGTTGCTGTTGGTGGAACCGTAAGAGACGGTCGGCGTCTTGCCGTAGGTGAAATAGAACTCATCATCATCAAGAGGCTTCTCCATGCCGGCATCTTCACGGCAGATGGCCGGGATGTTGGTAGCCAGTACGCTGAAGGCCGGGCCCTCTACGCCCATCCCGCGGAGACTCTCGAACAGACCGCTGAAAAACTCGATGCGCCCGCTCGGCGTAACCGCCGGCATCTTTTCGGGGATCGCCGCATGTTTCAGGATCTCTCGCCAATCCTCCTCGTGATAGACCCCCTTATCCCGCAGAGTCTTGTCGATATGCTCCGACGTGACCCCCAACTCCTCTGCCTTGACCGCGAATGACACCTCGCGGCAGGCTGCACTGAAGGGGCTCTTGACACCCTCTTGCTTCTTCCGGGCCAGGGCCTCCTTGACCGGTTTCGCCGGCAGTCCTGTCAATGCCTCCATATAGTTCAGGAAACCATCGGTATTGCCGCTGATGATCTCAGTCAGCTTCAACAGCACGTCTGGAGACTCACGGGTATCGTAGAGATTATCGATGGCGGCGTAACGGGTGGTTATCGCCAAATCCTGATTGACGCCGTTGCCGTACAGCGTCGGTTCGTCACGCTCAAGATAGGTGCTGTTCGGTAGAATCACATCGGCGTATGGCGTGGTGTCGGAGGGCAATACATCGAGCACCACCACCAGCTCCATATCATCGTGCTGCAGCATCTCCTTCCAGTAGGTGTCCGGATAGTAGTGGCGAACCGGATTGGCGGCATTGATAAACAGCGCCCGCGTCTTGTAGGGTTCGCCTTTCCAGTTGAGCTTGCCCTCCACCGACTCCTTCAACCCCTCATCCGCCATTACCGGCAGAGCAACCCAGGGTTTGCCCGCTGCTTTCTGCTGCTGGGCATAGGCCCAGGCAAATCCTGGACGACCGTGGGAGAAGTTTTCCCCCTTGGATACGGCGCCAATCACCATGTGGGCGAAATCCATACCGGCCAGGTTGGAGAGCTTGTTGTCGATATTCTCGCCGGCCTGCTTGGACGCCCACTGTTTGGCGGCCTTATGGTGAAATTCACCACTCATAATCCAGCCCCCTTCCCGGTCGATACCGCCGTTCAGGGCTTGCAACATCGCCTGAACCCGGCGCAGCATCATCACATTGCCATAGCGTGCACCATGCCAGCCGGGATCGATGATCGCCGGACGGGTGGAGCCGAACTCATGGGCGATCTTACGAATGGTCTCCGCCGGAATGCCGGTGGTCTTCGCCGCCCACTCAGGCGTGAAGTTCTTCACCTCTTCCATCTGTGCCTGTAGAACGGTCATCAGCTCATAGCCATCCACCCCATCCGCATGGGTTCCATGGGGCACTTTCAGTGCCGGAGAGAAGGCGAACCCATTGATATCTTGTTGGTTATCGTTGGTGTAGGCGGGAAGTACGCGTATCGGCGCCTCGGTGATATCGATCACCTCCGGCAACTCATGTTCACCCGCCGCCAACGCCTCCCGCAGTTTCTGTTTTCCACCGTCATCTTTAACCATCGGACGGCCTTCACTGTCCTTGGCCAGTTGCCACTCCCCGTTGTCGTCCTTGTAGGTTAGGAAAGGCATGTTGGTATGGCGCTTGAGAAAAGCGGCATCGTAGTACCTTCGTTCAGCATCACATGCAGCAGTGCAAGACAGAAATCCAGGTCGGTACCGGGACGTATGTTGATCCACTCATCCGCCTTTGCCGCCGTCTCCGACAGGCGGGGATCGACAACAACAACTTTGGCACCGTTCTTCTTACCCTGGGCAAAGCGCACCACCCGACAGGTGGAGACTGCGCCGATAGAGGCGTTGTTTCCGATCAACAGAATGTATTTGGCATTGTCGAAATCCGGAAGAATTTCATCGTGGATATTGAAGTTTCCGGTCACCGAATCGGTTCCGAGATGTCCGGTGGTCACACAGTGTTGCATGGGGGATGCAACGATATTCGGCACCTCGTTGGCCAGGGCAAAAGGAACCGACCAGTTCATGTAGAAGACGCATGAAGTCCAACCACCCACCATGGTCCACTCCCAGGGTTGAACCGCCGCCTTCTTGGACTTCCTGGCGATATACTCCCAGGCCTCTTCCCAGGTCGCGGAGCGGAAGGCGTACTCTCCCCGTTTGCTCCCCTCAACGCGTATCAACGGTGTTTTAATCCGGTCGGAATCATAAGTCTGACGCAGACCGGCCTGACCGCGGGCGCACATCTTGCCTCGATTCAACGTCGAATTGGGGTTGCCATCAAGCTTGACGACTCGCTTGGTGCCGTTTTTTGTCTGGCTGGTAACCTGCACATTGCACAACGAGGAGCAGAAGTTACAGATGGTGTAACTGGTCTCCTCCTTGGCCACCGCCTCCTCTTTCACCGCGCAGCCCGTCAGTAGCAGTGATGGGGAAAGTGTTAATGCAGCGCTTCCGACGCCGGATGTTTTAAGAAAACTTCTCCTTGAAAGCCGTGGGAAAGTCCAAGCCATCGTGCCTATCCTCCTCAATTCTGTAACAAGGTTCTCCCAAAATGATCCGGTGAACAGCAGATCCACGGCGACTATCCACTAAGCGAGAATAGTCGGCCAACCGAGACCACTCGTAGCAACTGTTCACGCAAGAAACTCGTCAACAGCCATCCAGGGGTCTGTCCGAAAATAGGAGAGCGAAAAAACGTATTGATTAAAGATGGAAAAACAATGGTTTCTTATAATATCAGCAGCAACTCACGACACCTTGAACCTACGCGCCATAGGGACTACGGTTTGTTTGGAGCTAAAAACCCGCAAGATCTATCCCGGCAGCACAGGCACACAACTATTATTATTTCCACGTGTACTTATTGTTATTCTGAATCATGACGGCCAACGATTTGACTGTCATTGAAGATTGTCAATCCATATGATTTTTTTCATGGTGAGTTCTGTTTTGGTTGGAATGGAGTCCTCAGAAAACAGTCATCACTCATGACTATTCGGTTCACTGCAGCGTGATCATGCTTGTCGTTGTGAATGATTATTGATGCGGTTCACAGGTTTATCGCGGAGTTATACCCGTGAAGATTGCTTCGGCCGCTGAAATGACGGCTAAGGGCGCGCAAAATCGCTATATGTTCAGCGAGTAGTCCACGCAGGGTGAATGAGTTGAAGGGTGGCTTTTATCACTCTTTTAAATTGGTGATTTGTCACTATCTCCGTTCCTTATGCCAGAGTTACACTGCCATCGAGATAGACATCCTGAATGGCATTGAGCAACTTCACCCCTTCATCCATCGGCTTCTGGAATGCCTTGCGACCCGAGATCAGCCCCATGCCACCGGCACGCTTGTTGATCACCGCTGTCCGTACCGCCTGATGCAGGTCATCTTTTCCTGAAGGGCCGCCCGAGTTGATCATGCCCACCCGTCCCATATAACAGTTGGCCACCTGGTAACGCACCAGGTCGATAGGGTGCTCTGAGGTTAGCTCTTCGTATACCTTGGGGTGGGTCTTGCCAAACTTCAGCACGTTATAACCGCCGTTGCTCACCGCCTGTTTCTGTTTGACGATATCGGCGTTGATAGTTACCGCCAGGTGGTTGGCCTGTCCTGTCAGGTCGGCGCTGTTGTGGTAGTCCACCCCCTCATGTTTGAATGCGCTGTTGCGCAGGTAGGCCCAGAGTACCGTCACCATTCCCAGTTCGTGGGCGCGGGCGAAGGCGTCGCTGACCTCCTGTACCTGCCGGCGTGATTCAGGTGCGCCGAAGTAGACAGTGGCGCCAACAGCCACGGCTCCCAGATCGAACGCCTGCTCCACCGAGGCGAAGAGGGTCTGGTCGTAGATATTGGGGGTAGCTGAGTATCTCGTTATGGTTGATCTTCATCAGAAACGGAATCTTATGGGCGTAGCGGCGGGAGACTGAGGCCAGAACGCCGAGGGTGGAGGCTACGGCATTGCAGCCCCCCTCCATCGCCAGCTCAATGATATTTTCCGGATCGAAATAGATCGGATTGGGGGCAAAGGAGGCGCCCCCGGAGTGTTCCACTCCCTGATCCACCGGCAGGATCGAGAGGTAGCCGCTGCCACCCAGGCGGCCGTGGTTGTACATAGTTTGTAGATTGCGTAAGACAGCTGTTGGGCGTGCCTTCTGCGCCACCACCCGGTCGATATAGTCTGAGCCCGGTGCTGATATCATCCCCTTGGGGATACCCTGGCACTCATATCCTAGTAGGTATTCAGCCTCATCTCCCAACAGCGTTATCAGATCACTCATGGCACACCCTTCCTTGCATAAATATCAGTGGTACAACAAGGATAGTCGGTTTTTTGGAATAAGAGATGCGGGGAGGGGGTTTCCTCAATCAGATTTATAATCTCTATGCTAGGGTTACAGAGCCAGAACCCATGCAGCAGTATGCCTACAGTCCCACGGCTCTCAACATCAGGATACCGAAGCCGGTTTCTTCTGCTAATCTCTTCTATAGAAAGTATGAGCGTCGAGATAAGTCAATGAACTACTGGGAATATTTCGCCGAAAGCAAGCCTCTGCAGAAATGATGTCAAATAGGGATTTTTTATTATGACGGATGGATGTTGATATGGGGTTGGAAAAGCAACTTGCTGGATTTAACGAGCAACTGCTTGATGGTGAAGTAGGGTTTAAGGCGCTTTTCAAAAGCTCTCCCGATCCAACCTGGATCATCAATGAAAAAAATCTGTTCGTTTTGTGCAATTTGGCCGCCGCCACTGTTTTGGGTTACGACAGTGTTGAGGCATTGCAGGCAGTACATCCATCTGAACTTTCACCTGAGTTCCAACCGGATGGTCAAAGCTCCAGGGAGAAAGCAGATGCGATGATGCTGCCGCCCACCGCGAAGGTGTCTATCGTTTTGAATGGGAACATCGCCGCCGCAATGGTGAGTGTTTTCCGGTGGAAGTCACCCTGTCCATTCTGAACGCCGGGGATAAGCCGTTTCTCTATTGCATCTGGCGTGACATCACTGAGCGAAAACAGTATGAACAGGCGCTTAGAAGCAGTGAACAGCGCCTGGAGTACCTGATCAAATCAACACCGGCGGTAATATACAGCAGCAAGGCATCTGGAGATTATGCCGCAACCTTTATCAGTGATAATGTCCGCCAGCAGCTTGGCTATGAGCCCTGTGAATTTACCGATGATCCCAACTTCTGGCAGGAGTGTATCCACCCGGCGGATAGGGAAGGGGTACTTTCAGAGCTGCCTGATCTTTCTGAACAGGGTGGCTATGCACATGAATACCGTTTCAGAAATAAGGCGGGCGATTACCGCTGGATGCGGGATGAGATGCGGCTGCAACGGAATGAACAGGGAGAGCCACAGGAGATCCTCGGTTATTGGATCGATATTACAGAGCGTAAGCAGGCCGAGGAGGCCATGCAACTTCAGAGCGAAATAGCACAAAATATAGCTGAGGGTATCAATCTGGTACGTGCCGAAGATGGTGTCTTTGTCTATGTAAACGAGAAGTTTGAACAGATGTATGGCTATGCCCCGGGGAGATGGTTGGGAAGCATGTATCTACTCTTAATGCGCCAAACACCAGGTCACCTCAGAAGGTTGCCGAAGAGGTCACGCAGGGTCTGAGATCAAACGGCTACTGGAGCGGTGAACTTAAAAATGTCAGGAAGGATGGTTCTATCTTTTGGTCACACTCTGCCGTTTCGGTATTCGAGCATAGCCAATATGGCCAGGTGTTTCTCGGTGTCCAGAGGGACATAAGCGAACAAAAGAGATGGAGCAGAAACTCCAACAGCTGAATAAAGAGCTGGAACTTCGTTCCCTCCAGGATGGGCTGACAGAGATTGCCAACAGGCGAATGTTTGATGTCGTGCTGGGGCGAGAGTGGAGTAGAGGGATGCGTGAGCGCCGGCCCCTTTCATTGATCATGATTGATATCGACTTTTTTAAACAATACAACGACTACTATGGCCACCTGCAGGGTGACATCTGCCTGAAAGAGATTGCACAACGGCTGTCTCAGATGACAAAGCGTACACTGGATCTGTGCGCCCGCTATGGGGGGGAAGAGTTCGTCTTGCTGTTACCCAATACAGATATTGAGCAGGCCGCCCGTTTGGCTGAAGAGTGCCGTGAAAAAGTTATCCAATTGGCTATCGCTCATGAGTCTTCAGAAATTTGTGATGTCGTTACCATTAGCGCCGGTGTCTGCACAGTAGTACCTTCTACTACTGTTTCATCTTCATCACTTGTTGCAGCAGCAGATGCAGCACTCTATCAGGCAAAAAGGGGCGGTCGTAATAGGGTCGAGTTAGACAATTCTGTTTAATCCATTCAATTCAGGGTCACACAGGGTCACAAAAAAGAAAAAAAGAAAAAAAGAAAACAAAAAAGAAACAAAAACGGGGTCAGGTCTCCCATTGCACATCAATCCCAGGTGATTTAGCATTTTCTTACGGTACAGAGGAGAAGTGAGAGAGAAATGGCCAGACCACTTCGATTGGAATTTTCTGGTGCGCTGTACCACGTTAGTGCACGAGGTAATGAGTGGAAGGCGATCTTTCTGGGGGACGGTGACAATGACCGATTAGCTTTCCTGGAAATTCTTGGAGCAACATGTGAACGCTTCAACTGGATCTGCCATGCCTATTGTCTGATGACGAACCATTATCACCTCGTAATCGAAACACCCGATGCCAATCTCTCACTGGGCATGAGACAGTTGAATGGCGTATATACCAGTACATCAATCGCACCCATCGACGGGTTGGTCACCTATTTCAGGGAAGATACAAGGGGATTCTGGTAGAGAAGGAGGGGTATCTTCTGGAGCTGGCTCGGTATGTAGTACTCAACCCCATTCGCGCTCAAATGGTACGTCACCCTGAAGAGTGGCTTTGGAGTAGCTATCGGTCGACGGTGGGATTGGTTGAAGCGCCGCCCTTCTTGACTATCGACTGGCTATTGAGGGCATTCGGCAGAGTCAGAAAGCGGGCAGTTACCTCGTATCGGCAATTTGTCGACGAAGGAACCCATGCAACCAGCCCCTGGGTTGAGCTGAAAAACCAGGTCTACCTGGGCTCTGAGGAGTTTTTGGAGAGAATGCAATCTCTCATCGAACCGAATCGTCCGCTTCGTGAGGTGCCGCAGAAGTAACGGAGACCTGTCGCGAAGCCACTGAGTTATTTTGCCGATCAACATAATGATCGTAAAGAAGCGATGGTGTATGCCTACCGTACGGGCGCCAACAGCATGCAGGTGATTGCGGATTATTTTTGTCTTGGGCGCATGACGGTGAGTCGTGCCATCAAACAGTTAGAAATTGAATTACATAATGAGCAATGGGAGACCTGACACTCTTCCTTGTGACCCTCTTCCCTGCTCTTCCCCTTTTCCCTTCTCTTCGCTTTCATCAAGGCGTAACATTTGTTTAGTATAGCTAAACCGGTTGGTAGACTTGGTTTGGGCATCCGGCCACCACTGGTCGGCCGGTATTGAGAGGATGACGGGAACAATATGAAGAAATTAATTGCGCAACTGAACATCGCAGAGAAGCTTTTTCTCAGCTTCGGTTTTGTCGGCCTGCTGTTCCTCGGCGTCATCTGGCAGTATCACGTCACCCTGCAACGTGCCTTGGCCGACCACCAGACGCTGCAGGAGGTCCACGGGGCCAAACGGGGCTATGCCCTAGCCATTGAGAACAGCATGCTGGCAGCACGTCGGGCGGAGAAGGATTTCCTGCTGCAGCGCAAAGAGCTCTTTGCCGAAGAGGTGGCGGCCAGGGTTGCGGACGTGCTGGATCTGGCCGGCAGTCTGGAGCAGATCGACTCGCAGGGGGCGCAGACCAGCCGGCGCATCGCAGAGCTCATCAAGACCTACCACCAGCGCTTCCAGGTCATCGCCGAGGCCTGGCGCAACAAGGGGCTGGATCACAACTCTGGGCTTCAGGGGGCGTTCCGTGACTCGGTGCACGAGTTGGAGTCCCTGGCCGCACACTTCAAGGTCGGGGGCCTCTACCGGCAACTGCTGCAGATCCGCCGAGGGGAGAAGGATCTGGGGCTGAGGCGGGAGGCCCAGTACCTGGACAAGGTGCGTGGGCTGTTGCAGGAGTTCGAGGTCCGAATGACCGCATCGGAGCTGGACGTGGCCGTGAAGGAGCAGTTGCAGCAGGAGCTGTCGAGCTACCGTGAGGCCTTCGAGGCCTATGCCCGTGGCGTGCTCTCCCAGCAGGATATCCATGGCGGTAAGGGGCCCTTCCGCCAGGCGGCCCATCGTATCGAGGCGCTGCTCACTGCCCACTATATTCCGGATCTGGAGAGCCATATCCTGCAACTGCGGCGGCGGGAGAAAGACTACCTGCTGCGTGGTGAGCGGGCTCATGTGGATCTGGCCCTCGAGGAGTTGGCAGGCATGCACACGCAGATCGGCGCATCGGCCATCGCACCGGAGCACAAGGTGAAACTGGAGGGGCTGCTAAGCGACTATGAGCGAGACTTCCTGGTGCTGGCGGAACAGAATACGAAAATCGACCGGTTGCAGGCCGAGATGCAGGAGGCGGTGCTGAAGATTGCCCCCATCGTGCGACAAAACGTGAGTGATGCGGATCGCTCCATGCGGGAGACGACACAGCAGATCCTCACCTCCTCTCAGGCCGATGCCGGGGGCGTGCTGTGGATTGCCGTGGCGGCGGTCCTGCTCGGCATGCTCTCCGCCCTCACCATCTCCCTGAGCATCCGACGCCACTGCTGCGGATGGCCGGCGTGTTGGGTCAACTGGCCTACGAACAGCCGGTTGATCGTATCTCTGCGGTCACCGGTGGACGGGATGAGGTCAATTTCATGGCTCAGTCGGTGAATACCATCGCCGACCATCGGGCCCGTTTCATCGACTGGTGGAAAAAGTCCATGCGGGAGGTGGAGAGCGAACAGCAGCTGCAGGAGGTGGCCGGTGAATCGCAGCAGGAGTGGGAGGCCGCCGCCGATGAACTGCGCCAGGCCAGGAGGAGAAGGAGCAGCTGCGCCAGCACACCCTGGGTGATATTCGCGCCCAGGTGGAGGATATCGTCAGGAATGCCGAGCATCTGCTGCAGCTTCATCCCCATGGCGAGCGTTATGAGGATACCCGGATAGTGGAGCAGTCGGGCCGCTCGGTGCTCTCCCTGTTGGAGATGCTGCGGCGGCATGATGGAGCGGCGGATCGGGAGGTAACCAAAGAGCACGTCTAAACGTAAAGTTCGCGGAAACTATTCAGGTAACCGGTTAACACGGAGAGACAAAATTTAGCGAGCGTCATTGTGAGAACAACCACGATGTGGTTCGAAAACTCAGCGACATCCTACGGTCCTACCCGCACCCATGAGCTTGCGGATGTGGTGAGGATTACAGCCGACGGTTTAACCGGAAAAAAATCTGGTACTGCAGTGGACTAAGTAGCAGTCTGAAATATTGGATTGTTAGAATGGATCAAAGAGCGTTACCCTGAAAAATGGGTAACGCCCTTTAATTCAAGTTGATGTATCAGATGAAACTGGAATGATTAAAGCATCATACCTCTGATCATGAAAAAGATACTCGCAGAAAGAACCGCTGCAACAGGCACCGTAATAACCCATGCCGCAATAATCTTTTTAAACGCATCTCTTTTTACATATTTTTTCCGCTGTAAAGAGTCAACAATTCGCTGCTCTTCTTCACGAACCTTCTCCTCATTCTCTACCATCTCGTAAAGTTTACCGATCTGCTTGTAAACTTTTTTGTCTTTATGCTCTTCCGGTAGATCTAATAATTCCTGAAGGTTTTCTCTGTATTGCTCCAGTCTATTTTCTTCTTTCTCCAGTTTCTTTTCTTCTTCATCCAGCTTAACAACTTGTTTATGGTTCTGTAGGTATTCCCGTAAGAAACCAACACCAAAGATACCACCAAGTGCAATGTGAGTAGAACTAACTGGTAGCCCAAGCTGGCTGGCAATAATGACAGTGATAGCGGCGGCCATTGCAATGGAAAAGGCTCTCATCTGATCCAGTTCTGTTATTTCTGAACCGACTGTTTTAATCAGTCTTGGACCATAAAGTGCGAGGCCAACCACAATGCCAAGTGCACCTACGGACATAACCCAGAATGGAATGCTGGCCTTTGATGTAATACCACCGGTATTGACAGCATCACTAATCGCGGCCAGTGGTCCAATAGCATTGGCGACATCGTTTGCGCCATGAGCAAAACTCAGCAGAGCCGCAGCAAAGATAAGCGGGACTGTGAATAAAGCATTGATACTGGTTCTGTCGTTCTTTATGTTTTCTTTTAGTGACACACTCTTTTTAACAATGAAAAAAATGATTGCTGCGAGTATCAGGCCAAAAATAGACGCGATCAGAAAACTTGGTTTCTTCTCATCAGGCAGGAATGTAAGAATGTCTACAATATGTGGCCATATTTTTTTAAGACCTTTTAACGTCAGATAAGTGACAAATGCCCATGTCATAATAGCGACGTAAACTGGAACCCAGAATTTACCAGCAGCGACTTTATCATCTTTGAAAACGATCGTTTTCTTAATAGAAAACAGGAATAGTGCTGCAATTATGCCACCCAGCACAGGGGAGATAACCCATGAAGAAGCGATTTTACCCATGGTGGGCCAAGAAACGATAGCAAACCCGCCTGCCGCAATACCGGCACCCATCACGCCACCGACGATAGCGTGGGTTGTTGAAACGGGTGCTTTAAACTTGGTGGCGAGGTTTAACCATAAACCTGCCGAAAGCAGTGCAGCCATCATTGCCCAGATAAAACTATCGGTATCACCACCGAAAGCCTCAATATCGATAATGCCTTTTTTAATGGTACCAACGACATCACCACCGGCTATATAAGCACCTCCAGCTTCAAATATCCCCGCGATGATGATTGCACCACCCATTGTCAGGGCTTTGGAGCCGACGGCGGGGCCAACATTATTGGCAACATCATTTGCACCGATATTCATTGCCATATAGCCACCAAAAAGTGCGGCTATAACCAGGAATACACTCGTCGGTAATTCTCCCGTAGAGTTATAACTCAGAAGGAGTACCGCTATCATGAAGAGGATGACAATACCAAATCTGAGAAAATCTCCCTTATTGGAGGTTTCTGCTGCATCCTCCATTTCTTTGAATAAGCTAAACATTTTTATACCATCTCCTTGTTTAATCGTGAGGGGGTGAACACTAGCCAATACAAAGTATTAGAAACTTGTTACAGATTTATTACAGTCAATGACTCTGTTACAGAGTTGTTACAGAGTTATATGATTTATGACATTGTGTCAGATCGAGATGGCCGTAAGGCAGGCTGGAATAATATTTGCCGTAAGGTTTGCGAGTTAATATCGGCAACTTGGGTGTCCACCGGACTAACTCGACTCAGCAGGGAATGAAGTGCTTTGCGCTCTCTGCACCCCACTGTTTTAGATTTCGGTCAGAAAATTCTATTCAAACCATTGAGTGCCGCTACGCGATAGGCCTCGGCCATTGTCGGGTAGTTGAAAGTGGTTTCGGTAAAGTAGAGCAGGCTGTTGGCCTTGCCCTGCTGGGCCATTATCGCCTGACCAATATGGATGATCTCGCAGCGGTCTCGCCGAAACAGTGGATACCAAGGATTTCCAGTGTATCGCGGTGGAAAAGGATTTTCAGCATACCGACGTTGTGACCGGTAATTTGTGCCCTGGCGATACTCTTGAACATCGCCTGACCCACTTCATAGGGGATTTGTTGATTGGTTAGCTCTCGCTCGTTACGGCCGAGAGAGCTGATTTCAGGATTGGTGTAGATGCCGGTGGGGAAATCCTCGATCAGGCTCCAGTCACACTCACCATTGGCGATATGAGCACCGATAAAACGTCCCTGGTCGTAACTCGCGCTGGCCAGCCCGGGTGGGCCGGCGACGTCACCGGCGGCATAGATATGTGGCAGAGAGGTCTGGTAGCTTTTGTTGACCTTTACCTGTCCCCGGTGATTTACCT
>MOXG01000092.1_pt1 | contig 14579 bp, 15 predicted proteins | sample 1471191 | NCBI WGS metagenome assembly MOXG01 (sample SAMN05806437, study PRJNA327811) | mollusc metagenome | isolation source: Phylotype C (NB3) bacterial symbionts from gill | host: Thyasira cf. gouldii | place: Canada: Bonne Bay, Newfoundland | collected 2010-08-19
AGTTGATATTCCAGAATGATGCCCTGGACAAACACCTTGTGTTCAATAGAAGGCGATCAGCATGCCTAAGGGTTTTTGGCGTCAACTTGCGGAAACAGGAAGGTAGTGGTCGGGTGGTTGCCGTCAAACAGCTTGTGTGTCATCAACTTCTCCATCGCATCCCGGTCGAGACCTGCAGCCTCTAGTTCGGACCGCACCTCTGCTTCATCTTTCCCTCGCATAAGAGCCTCAGTCTGGGCAAAGAAGTTGGAGAGCAGTATGGCGTGGTGGTTTCCGACAGGATTGTGAGATTCCGCCGGCGCCAGGTAATCGGCAGTGACCAGAGGGGTTCCCTGATGGAGCAGTTGAAAGAAAGCGTGCTGGCCGTTGGTGCCGGGTTCACCCCACACTGCGCTACGGGTTTCGTAGTCCACACGTTCACCGTCACGGGTTATGCTTTTGCCGTTGCTCTCCATCTCCAGTTGCTGCAGGTAGGCTGGAAATCTGTGCATATACTGGTCATAAGGAAGGATGGCGTGGCTTTTGGCACCGATAAAGTTGATGTACCAGATGCCGATCATGCCGATGATTACCGGCATATTCTGCTCCAGCGGTGCTGTACGAAAGTGTTGATCCATCAGATGGGCACCATCGAGCAGCTCTTCAAAGCGCTCCATACCGATGGTTAGGGCAATCGGCAGACCAATAGCGCTCCATAGAGAGAAACGCCCCCCTACCCAGTCCCAAAATTCGAACATATTGCGGGTATCAATGCCAAATTCGCTTACCGCCTGACGGTTGGTTGAGACGGCTACAAAGTGGCTGGCTATCGCCTGCTCATTAGGGGCTGATTGGAGAAACCACTCACGTGCCGTGTGGGCATTGGTTAGCGTCTCCTGGGTGGTAAAGGTTTTGGACGCGATGATAAATAGAGTGGTCTCCGGATCCAGCCGTTTCAGGGTTTCGGATATCTGTGTGCCGTCCACATTGGAGACAAAGTGCGTCTCTATCCCCTTGTCGGCATAGGGTCTCAGCGCCTCAGTGACCATCACCGGTCCCAGGTCTGAGCCACCAATGCCGATATTTACTACATTGGTAATGGTTTTTCCGCTGTAGCCGAGCCAGCTTCCACTGTGGACTTGGTCACAGAAGTGCTGCATCTGCTCTAAAATCCGATTGACGGCGGGCATGACATCCTCACCATCGACCTCTATCGGCTGATTTGAACGGTTGCGCAGGGCAATATGGAGGACCGCCCGATCCTCAGTAGTATTGATATGTTGGCCTGTGAACATCTTCTCAATCCAGCCGGGGAGATCCTGTTCCCTTGCCAGTTCAAACAGCTGAGCCATCGTTGCTGCGTCGATGCGGTTTTTTGAGTAGTCGACCAGAAGGTCTTCAAGGGTGAGTGAAAATCGTTCAAAGCGGGCGGGATCCTGGTCAAACAGGTCCCTCATGTGGGTGTTACTGATCTCTCTGTTCTGCTGTTGCAGCTTTACCCATGAGCGGGTCTCTGTCAGTCTCATGTTGGGATCTCTGGCAAATATCGGTTACTGTATTCATATTACACTATATTATAAAAGTGCAATATATCCCACAGTGATGGTGTGAGCACATTACTGTTCCATGTCAGGCGAATGGCTTGTTCTGAGGTTCACCCGGGACTAAAACAGGGCATTTTTTTACTGTTTTTCCGGACACCTAACTCTTTTTTTCGGGTTCAATTGACTGTCACTCTGGTTTCTGCTGACATGTCGCACTGCTGCTGTGGTTCAGTCGGGTTACAGTAAATCCGGCAGTGGATTGAAATGATATTCAACACACTCTCCTGGTAAAACAGGTCGATAGTTTGGGAAAAAAATGGCGATAGCACTCAGCGAAGATCTAAGACGAATCATTGATGCTCGGCACCACGATCCTTTTGTGGTACTGGGGCGTCACGCCTTCGGTAAAAAGGAGCGGGTGACTCTGTTTCTGCCGGGTGTGATCAAGGCGGTGATTGAAGAGACCGGGGCAGAGCTGGAGCGGCTCGATGCTACTGACCTCTTTGTCTGGGAGGGTGCGGCGGGCGAACAGCCTGATCGCTATCGTGTAAGGGCAACCTATACCGGTGGTGTGGAGCACATCGCCTACGATCCATACTGCTTTCCCACAGTACTCGAAGATTTCGACCTCCACCTCTTCGGTGAGGGCAGCCACTACCACGCCTACCGCTTTCTTGGCGCCCATCCTTGTACGGTCAACGAGGTGGGCGGAGTACTCTTCGCTGTATGGGCACCCAATGCCGAACGGGTCAGTGTTACTGGTAACTTCAATCAGTGGGATGGCCGGCGTCATCCGATGAGAAGTCGAGGCTCTACGGGTGTGTGGGAGCTGTTTATTCCCGGCCTGGGTGGTGACGAGTTATATAAGTACGAGATCCGTAACTGTAAAACAGGTGCTCTGTTGCAGAAAAGCGATCCCTATGCCCAGCAGAGTGAAATGCGCCCTAAAACCGCCTCGCGGGTGAGGCGCAACAGTGACTACAGCTGGGATGATAAGCCTGGCTACAGCGGCGGGAGGAGGGAGAGTGGCTGAAAAAACCACTCTCCGTCTACGAGGTGCACCTCGGCTCATGGCGTCGAGACGAGGGTCGCGAAGGCGGTTTTATCGGCTATCGCGAATTGGCCCACCAGTTGGTTGAGTATGTCTCCGAACTGGGTTTCACCCACATTGAGCTACTGCCGGTGATGGAGCATCCGTTGGATATCTCCTGGGGCTATCAGACCACCGGCTATTTCTCACCCAGTAGCCGTTTTGGCTCAGCTGACGATTTTCGCTACTTTGTCGACTACTGTCACCGCCATGATATCGGCGTGCTTCTGGACTGGGCGCCCGGTCATTTTCCCCGTGATGCGTTTGCCTTGGCTGAGTTTGATGGGCTCATCTCTATGAGCATGCAGACCCGCGTCGTGGTGCCCATCCTGACTGGGGGACGTTGATTTTCGACTACGGTCGCAATGAGGTAAAAAACTTTCTCCTCGCCAGTGCCGTCTACTGGCTGGAAGAGTTTCATATCGATGGCCTGCGGGTGGATGCCGTCGCCTCCATGCTCTATCTCGACTACTCACGGGAGCCCCACGATTGGATACCTAATATCCACGGCGGCAACGAGAATTTGGAAGCGGTCGCCTTTCTGCAGCAGCTCAACAAGGTGACCCACGGGGAGCACCCCGGTACCTTGATGATCGCTGAGGAGTCCACCGCCTGGCCCAGTGTCACTCGACCTTTGGAGATTGGGGGGCTCGGATTCAGTATGAAGTGGAATATGGGTTGGATGCACGACACCCTCAACTACATCAGTGAAGAGCCGGTCCACCGCAGCCACCACCACAACAGCCTCACTTTCGGCATGCTCTACAATTATACGGAGAACTTCGTTTTGCCCTTCTCCCATGATGAGGTGGTTCACGGTAAGGGCTCGATGATCGGAAAGATGCCGGGGGATGAGTGGCAGCGCTTTGCCAACCTGCGTCTGCTCTACAGTTATATGTGGGCCTATCCGGGAAAGAAGCTGCTGTTTATGGGCTCAGAGTTTGCTCAGGAGAGAGAGTGGAATTGTGAGAAGTCGCTGCAATGGGAGCTGTTGGAGCAGCCCAAGTATCACGGATGAAGCGCCTGATGAGTGATCTCAACCGCCTTTACCGTGAACAGCCGGCCCTTCATCGGCTGGACTTTTTCGCTGAGGGTTTTGACTGGGTCGACTGCAGTGATGCCTCACAGTCGGTGATCAGCTTTTTGCGCAAGAGTGAGGGCCAAACCCTGCTGGTGGTGGTCAACTTCACCCCAGTGCCGCGGCAGGACTACCGTGTCGGTGTGTCTCAGGGAGGGGCCTATCGGGAGCTGCTCAACAGTGATGCTGGGCTCTATGGTGGCAGTAATATGGGTAATGGCGGCGGCGTGATGGCGGAACCTGTTGAGTGGATGGGACGGTCACACTCCCTGTCACTGACTCTGCCGCCCCTGTCGGTGCTTATTATGCAACCTGAGGAGGGGTGATCCAGTGAGCGACAAGATCAACATCCTTTTTGTCACTTCCGAAGCCCACCCGCTGATCAAGACCGGGGGGCTGGCGGATGTCAGCGGCGCTCTGCCTGCGGCCCTCAATGAGCTGGGCCATGATGTACGACTGCTGATACCGGGCTACCCCCAGGTACTGGCCGAACTTGAGCTGGACGATGCACTGAAGGGCGGCCTGCTCTACACTCCCGGCGGCGCGGTGCGGCTGCTTCAGGGAAGAATGCCGGGAAGCGGCGGGTTGGTCTACGTGATCGACAGCGAGCGGCTCTACCAACGGGATGGCGGTCCTTATCTGGATGGCGAAGGCAGAGAGTGGAAGGATAACGCCCTGCGCTTTGCCACCCTCTCCTTTGTCGCGGCAAAATTGGCAAAACGGGTCACCCCTCTGGCTGGCGACCCGATATTCTCCACTGTAACGATTGGCAGAGCGGTCTCGCCCCCCGCCTATCTCAACTACTCCTCTATCGCCCATGCCCGTACCCTTATGACAGTGCATAATCTCGCCTATCAAGGGGTGTTTGATCTCGATCTGGTTGATCAGTTGTGGCTGCCGCCGGAAGCAAAGAGTATGCATGGTGTCGAGTTTCATGATCAGCTCTGCTTTCTCAAGGCGGGCCTGCAGTTTGCCGACCAGATCAATACCGTTAGCCCCACCTACGCCATGGAGATACAGACCCGCGCCTTCGGCTGCGGCCTTGAGGGGCTGTTGCAGCACCGCTCGGAGGATCTACACGGGGTGCTTAACGGCATTGACAGCGAGGACTGGGATCCCGCTATCGACCTCATCTGAAGCATAACTACAGCATTGACAGCATGAGTGGAAAGGGGAAGAACAAACGTGTCCTGCAACGGGAGTTGGGTTTGACTGAGGCGCCGAAGAGTATGTTGCTGGGGGTGATCAGCCGTCTGGCGGAGCAGAAAGGGCTGGATCTCTTTGCCGACACCGTTCCACAACTGATGGAAGAGGGTTTTCAAGTCTGCCTGTTGGGCTCTGGTGATGCAGCTCTTGAGAGTCGCTTTCTTGAGTATGCGGCGATCTATCCAGGTCGTCTTGCAGTGCATATCGGCTATAACGAGGGGTTGGCTCATCGTATAGAAGCGGGTGCCGACGCCTTTGTTATGCCCTCCCGTTATGAGCCCTGCGGACTCAATCAGATGTATAGCATGGCCTATGGCACGCCACCGATAGTAAGGCGTACCGGTGGCCTGGCCGATTCGGTAGTCGATACCGGGGCAAAGGGAGAGAGTGTGCAGGAGGCCACCGGCTTTATCTTTGATCTGGCCGATGCAGGCTCACTACTCCATGCTATCCGTCGGGCAGGGCAGTTCTATGGCAGCTCTGACAAGTGGTTGCAGATTCAGCACAATGGCATGGCGCGTGATTACAGCTGGGGTGCCAGTGCCGACCACTATCTCGAGTTGTATCAGCTGCGACTGCAGTAAGTTATTGTAGCGTGTTGGGTTTGCTCAATAGATGCTCCCCATGCGACGCTTCGTTGATTCTATCACTTCATACTGCAGTTGATTGCTGTCTCGTGCGATTCATCATCGCGTATTGAAAAAGTGCTCAGCCGGCTGCGTAGGTGCAGTCGACCCCAGGCATCCCGCTCTTCTCGCCCAGGCTTTTACCGACCGAGCATCCGCTTAAGGTAGATACCGGTATAGGAGCCCTTGGTCTCCGCCACCTCTTCGGGGGTGCCCTGGGCGATAATCTCGCCGCCCTTGTCACCTCCCTCCGGCCCGAGGTCGACGATCCAGTCAGCGGTCTTGATGACGTCCAGGTTGTGCTCGATCACCACCACCGTATTGCCGTGGTCGCGCAGTCGATGCAGTACCGCCAACAGGTGTTTTACGTCATGGAAATGAAGACCGGTGGTGGGCTCATCGAGAATATAGAGGGTATTGCCGGTATCCCGTTTTGAAAGCTCCCGCGACAGTTTTACTCGCTGAGCCTCACCGCCGGAGAGGGTGGTGGCGTTCTGTCCCAGCTTGATATAGGAGAGACCCACATCCATCAGTGTCTGCAGTTTTCGCTTTAGCGCAGGAATCGCTTCAAAGAAGTCGAGGGCATCCTCGATGGTGAGCTCCAGTACCTGGTCAATACTCTTTCCCTTGTACCTGATCTCCAGGGTTTCACGGTTATAGCGTTTGCCCTTGCAGACGTCACACTGGACGTAGACGTCTGGCAGGAAGTGCATCTCCACCTTGATCAAACCATCGCCGCGACACGCCTCACAGCGGCCACCCTTGACGTTGAAGCTGAAGCGCCCCGGTGTGTAGCCGCGGGAGCGTGCTTCATGAGTCCCAGCGAAGAGCTCACGGATCGGGGTGAAGATTCCTGTGTAGGTGGCTGGATTGGAGCGAGGGGTGCGACCAATGGGACTCTGGTCGATATCCACCACCTTGTCGAAGAGATCCATGCCCTCAATCTCCCGATGGGGTGCAGCCTCCATATTAGCGCCGTTGAGTTGCACTGCTGCCACCGGGTAGAGGGTGTCGTTGATCAGTGTTGATTTACCCGAGCCTGAGACGCCGGTGATACAGGTGAGCAGACCGACGGGCAGTTTCAGCTCGACCTGCTTCAGATTGTTACCGGTGGCGCCGTGAACCGCCAGTGTGCGGTCGGGATCGACAGCTGTACGTTGCAGGGGTATCTCTATCTTCTGTTTGCCACTGAGGTACTGTCCGGTAAGTGACTCTTCGTTGGCGGCGACATCTGCAGCCGTCCCTTGTGCAATGATGTGTCCCCCGTGAACGCCGGCGCCCGGGCCGACATCCACCACATGGTCGGCGCTACGAATGGCATCTTCATCATGCTCCACCACAATCACCGTATTGCCCAGGTCGCGAAGATAGGTGAGGGTCTTGAGTAGTCGGTCGTTATCACGTTGGTGCAGTCCGATAGAGGGCTCATCGAGGACATACATTACCCCCACCAGCCCGGCGCCGATCTGGCTGGCCAGACGGATGCGTTGTGCTTCGCCACCGGAGAGTGTCTCGGCGCTACGCTCCAAGGTCAGGTAGTCGAGGCCGACGTTGACCAGAAACTGCAGCCGCTGGCTGATCTCCTTTACCACCTTGGATGCAATCTCGCCACGTTTTCCCGGCAGCTTCATCTGTTGGAAAAAGTCATAAGCCTTACCGATGGGCAGAGTGGCAATGGCAGGTAGGTTATGCTCCGCTACAAATACATGGCGGGCGGCTTCGTTGAGTCTGGCACCTTTGCACTGGGGGCAGGCGTGGGTGGAGATGTAGCGGGAGAGCTCTTCGCGGACGGCGTTGGATTCTGTCTCCTTGTAGCGCCGCTCCATGTTGCGTACCACCCCCTCAAAGGGGTGGTTTTTGCTGCTGCGGCCGCCGCGATCATTGAAATAGCTGAACTTGATCGACTCCTTGCCGCTGCCGTATAGAATATGTTGCTGTATCTTCTCGGGCAGCTCCTCCCAGGAGGCTTCAACGTCAAATTTGTAGTGTTTTCCAAGGGAGCTGATGAGCTGGAAGTAGTAGGCATTGCGTCTGTCCCAACCGCGCACCGCACCGGCGGCCAGACTCAGATGGGGGTGTGCCACTACCTTTCCGGGTCGAAGAATTGCTCAACACCAAGGCCATCACAAGTGGGGCAAGCGCCCACCGGATTATTGAAAGAGAAGAGCCGGGGTTCAAGCTCCTCAATGCTGTAGCCGCACTGGGGGCAGGCGAAGTTGGCCGAGAAGATCAGTTCGGCCGCTTCACTATCATCCATCCAGGCGACCCGTGTCAGGCCACCCGAGAGCTGTAGTGCGGTCTCAAACGACTCTGCCAGTCGCAGTGCCAGATCATCCCGTACTTTGAACCGGTCCACTACCGCTTCGATGGTGTGTTTCTTGTGCAGTTCCAGCTCTGGAGGTTCGTCGAGTTCATAGATCTCGCCATCGATACGGGCACGAATGAAACCCTGGGCATTGAGCTCCTGTAGCAGCTTGTGGTGCTCGCCCTTGCGCTCGGAGACCACCGGTGCCAGTAGCATCAGCTTGCTTCCTTCGGGAAGGCTCAGCACTTGATCGACCATCTGGCTGACGGTCTGAGCCTCAAGCGGGGTATCGTGCTGTGGGCAGCGCGGTGTGCCGGCGCGGGCGAAGAGCAGGCGCAGGTAGTCGTAGATCTCGGTAATGGTGCCAACGGTGGAGCGTGGGTTGTGTGAAGTTGTCTTTTGTTCGATTGATATCGCCGGTGACAGACCTTCTATATGGTCGATATCCGGTTTTTCCATCATCGACAGGAATTGCCGGGCATAGGCGGAGAGTGACTCAACGTAGCGGCGCTGCCCCTCGGCGTAGATGGTATCGAAGGCTAGGGAGGATTTTCCTGAACCGGAGAGACCGGTGATGACAATCAGTTTGTCCCTGGGTAGATCAAGATCGATATTCTTTAGATTGTGGGTACGTGCGCCACGGAGGTGGATAGTGTCCATCGATTTACCAGCAGTTGAGCGAACCTGATATCATACGCCGTCTTGTGGGTACGGGCCAAAGCAAAGTTAGTTTGTCGAGAGCGTATAGGTTTGTCGATATAACTGATTACCCCCCTTTTTCAGGGTTTGTAGAATTGTCGTCTGTGGTTATCCTTAATCGTTTGTTTGCAAGATCCAGCAGGAGATAATGTGAGTAATAAAGATAGTGAACAACAGGGGCTGCAGCCTCTCGAGTCCCGTGCGGCACTCTCCTTGGCCGGGATTTTCTCAGTGCGCATGCTGGGTCTGTTCATGATCTTGCCGGTCTTCGCCCTCTATGCCGAGGAGCTTGGGGGGGTGACTCCTGTACTGGTGGGGGTGGCTATTGGTGCCTACGGCCTGACCCAGGCGCTCCTCCAGATTCCATTCGGTATGCTCTCCGACCGTATTGGTCGTAAGCCGGTGATTATTGGCGGCTTGCTGATATTTGCACTTGGCAGTGTTGTGGCGGCCCAGGCGGACACTATCTGGGGAGTGATTCTTGGGCGCGCCATCCAGGGTAGTGGTGCTATCGCCGCAGCCATTATGGCGTTGGCCGCCGACCTTACCCGGGAGCAGGTGCGTATGCGGGTGATGGCGGTGATCGGTATGAGTATTGGCTTCGCCTTTGCCATTTCTCTGATACTCGGTCCTCTGCTCAATACCCTGGTGGGTGTCCCAGGTATCTTTTGGATTACCGCGCTGTTGGCTCTGGTGGGAATAGCTATCGTGGTGCTGTTTGTCCCTGATCCGAAAGAGAGTCATTTTCACCGCGATACTGAACCGGTACCGGGACAGTTTGGTCGAGTCCTGAGCGACCCGGATCTGCTGCGGCTGGATGTCGGTATTATGTTGTTGCATATGATTCTTACTGCACTGTTTATTGCCGTTCCGCTGGCCCTGCGTGATCAGGTTGGACTTCCCGGGGGCAGCCACTGGATGCTCTACCTGCCGGTGGTGGTGCTGGCCATGGGTTTGATGGTTCCCTTTGTGGTGATTGCTGAGAAGCGGCGCAAGATGAAGCCTGTGTTCCTTGCCGCCATTGCAGGGCTGATTCTGGCGCAACTCGGTTTTTGGGGGATGCATGACTCCCTTGTTGGTATTGGATTGTCGATGCTGCTCTTCTTTACCGCCTTCAACCTGTTGGAGGCGACACTGCCGTCACTGATCGCCAAGACCGCTCCAGCGGCAAGTAAGGGGACGGCTATGGGGGTCTACTCGACCTCTCAGTTTTCGGGAGCATTTCTTGGTGGCCTGCTGGGTGGTTGGGTGCACAGCCATTACGATCTCCAGGGTGTGTTTCTGTTTGGGGCGGTGGTGGCGGCTATTTGGTTGTTGGTGGCATCGGGCATGTCACCGACCAAGTACCTTAATAGTCACCTGTTAAAAGTCGGTGCTATGGATGAGGCCCAGGCGGCAGAACTACAGGCAGAGTTGCTTGCCCTTGACGGTGTTGAGGATGCAACTGTGGCGGCGGAGGAGGGGGTTGCCTATCTTAAGATAGATGCTCAAGTGATCGAGCTCTCCCGCCTGGATGCATTTTGCAGCATTGAAGGGTAGACTTGGTCGTTCGTTAGCGGCCCGCGTTCAGGGACGAGGCGGAAACCAATAAATCAGGAGGGGCTATGGCCAGCAGGGGCGTCAACAAAGTAATTCTTATCGGTAATCTGGGGCAGGACCCCGAGGTGCGCTACATGCCGAATGGCAATGCAGTGGCCAATGTTACCCTCGCTACATCTGAAACCTGGAAGGATAAGAATAGCGGCGAAAACCAGGAGAAGACCGAGTGGCATCGTGTCGTCTTTTTCCGTCGTCTGGCAGAGATCGTCGGTGAGTACCTGAAGAAGGGCTCCAAGGTCTACATCGAAGGCAAGTTACAGACGCGAAAGTGGAGCAAAGACGGTCAAGATCACTACACCACCGAGATCGTCGCTGACCAGATGCAGATGCTCGACAGCCGCGGCGGCGGCAGTGCTAACTTCGACTCCAACCGCTCATCGGCACCAGCCTCTCAGTCATCGCCCTCTCAGCCGTCGGCGGCCCCCATGCCTGATAATGGCTTTGATGATGATATTCCATTTTGACGTTACCCAAGAGCAACAATGATATGGAACCCGCTTAGCAGCGGGTTTTTTTTGCATCGAATTACCTGATGCACTATCACATCAGGCACACTTCCTTCTTATGGTCTATTCTTGCTGTAGGGTACACCACAGGGAGTGATCTGCGCACTTTTGCCTAATGCAGATATTGAGAGTGTTACCGGTTAAGGAAAATGCATGTTTAATCGAGTAGTTTGGGCGCTGGTTTTGTTATGGATACCTTTCGGTGTCAGAGCACTGGGATTGCAGGGTATTGAGGTCTTATCTGCTCTTAATCAGCCGCTGGATGCAAGAATAACGATAGCCGCCGAGAGGGGAGATGTTGCAGATATTGCAGTATCACTTGCCGATCTGAAGGCTTTTCAGAAAGGGGGAATTCAGCGCACTTTCTTTCTCTCTAAACTTCAATTTAAAGTGAGGGCCGATGCTGCAGGCAACCCCTATATTCATGTGACAACACGGGAGAGTGTGCGCGAGCCCTATCTTAATTTTCTTATAAAGGCTGAGATGCGCCGCAGGGGTGGAGTGCTTCTGAAAGAGTATATCATTCTCCTGGATCCACCCATTTATGCCCCTGAATTAACACCAACAGCAAAGAAAACAGCGGTGCCTGGAGCCACAGTTGAGCCAGAAAGTGAGCGGGTTTACGGCCCGGTAAGAAAGGGTGAAACCTTGTGGGTGATTGCCCGAAATACCCGGCCTGATGAGGCGGTCTCCATCGAGCAGATGATGGTGGCGTTGCAACAACGCAACCCGGATGCCTTCCGCAGGAACAACGTCAACCTGCTCAAGCGTGGTGTGGAACTGGTGATTCCTCAATCCGATCTTATCAAACGTATGACTCGTAAGGAGGCGAAGCAGGCATTTCTCGATCAGACACGTGAGTGGCGTAGCGGTGGACGCACTCCCCGTGTCCAGACAGAAACGGCAAAGATAAAACCCACTCCTGAGGCGATCCCTGTAGCAGCGCCTCAGGTTCCAGTTGATGAGGTGCCAACTACCACAGAAACGGCTGAATTGGCCCAGAAGACGGCAACCGCTGAGTCGGGTGAGGGTTACCTCCGGGTTGTGGAGACGGATGAAGCGCAGAAGTTACCGGAAGCGATAAAGGTTAATCCTGCTGATGACCCAGATAAGTTGCAGGAGATTATTGATGAGGCGAGCCTGAGTCTGACGGCTACGCGCCAAATCAATCAGGACCTGGCGGCACTGCGTGTTGTTCTCGAGGGTGAGGTTGCCATGCTGCAGCGATCTCTGGAAGAGAGGGACCGGCAGATTGATGAGCTACGGCTGCGCATAGAGAGTGTTCAGGTGCAGGTTGTCCCTGAGGCAGCAACCCAACCTTCACTCCAGATCGAAAAAGTTGTGCCTGCTCCCCCTCCCTCAGCAAACAACGCATGGAAAGCGACTGCACAGTGGCTTCTCGATGATGGAGATTCGAGACTGGTTGTTGTTGTCGTAGTGCTCCTGCTGCTGATGGTATTGGTTGTTTTGCTGTTTAGGCGAAGGCGTGCTGTGGTGGTTCAGCCGGCTTCATCAGTGTTGGATGAAGATGAGAGCTGGAAAGATGTGGGGGATGCGGCGTCTAACCATGAAGTGAAGAAAGCCGATGCGGATGTAGTGCCAAGTCTGATGATGACCGACGTCTATCTCGGCTATCACCAGTACAGCCAGGCGGAGTCGATGATCCGTCAAATGATTGATGTTCACCCTGATCGACTCTCACTGAAGGTCAAGTTACTGGAGATCTATGCAGTGAAGAAGGATCGGGATATGTTCTCCCACTACTTGGAAGAGGTACATGAAACGATAGCTTCAGAGGCGCCGGGCCTGTGGGACAAGGTAATTAAAATGGGGAGTGGCCTGATTCCTCACCATCCACTGATCAGCGGTGAGGAGGCCCCTCTCTCTGTTGATACGAACGCAATGGATATGGAGAAAACCGTTGATTTTAGTGATATCGTTGTAGATCCTGAGTTGGATATCGAGCTGAATGCAACTAATCTTCCGGTGGATGGGGGTGAGCCTCTACCGCCGAAGAAGAGTCACTGGAGATAGCTCTTGAGGGATTGGATCTTACATCCCTAGAGATGGATGAAAATATCGATGAGCATGACCTGTTGCAGGATGATATTGAGATTCCCGATTTGGAAGGTATGCTGCAGGATGTCGCTGATGAGCAGTTGACACTCGATGACCTGGATCTTGGGGAGGATGAAGAGGACAACCAGAAGAAGCCGGGTGATAAATAGAATAAGTTGCGTTATACAGAAGCCGTTCCCTCGCCTTCCTCGTTGTATGCAAACCAGCAGCAGGCATTACAGCCAGTAAAATAGAGTGGCTCTATTACCCCGCCAATCCCGGGCTTACCCCGGAGCGCCATCCACTCTCGGACGCCACAATATCGGAAGATAGATGGCGCAAAAAACCAGAAAACAGAGTATCCATAATCCCCCGGAAACATCTATCCAGAGGGTGTAGAGGTAGGGCAGCAGTAGTGGGCCGAATACGCGGCAGAGTGCTGCCAGATTGAGGAGGATAAAGGCGATCCCCATCAGTTTCCCAGGCTGAATCGGCCGTCCGGTATGCCCAAGAGAGACGCGGGCGATCATGCCAAGAGTAAGAACGCCGACACCACCAACGGTTAGTGCGTGCTTGGCAAGATTGGCGAGATTGGCAGAGGCCACGCCGGTGGGTGCCACTGCCGTCAGTACCAGACCAATGATAATCCAGCAGAAGCCGCTGTAGAGTACCCAGAGTATAGGTGACCGCCATACCTGGGGGTGGTGCCATCCGGCAAGTCGAACCAGTTGTGCGATGGCTGAGATGGCCGCAAGTATGGCGATAAGCCAGGGCTCCGGATAGAGAGGCTGTACCAATGCCAGAGCGCCGAGGCTGATCGTGGCAGTCATTTCAACCGGCTGTCGACTCACCGCTTTGTGACCGGGAATGACTGCCTGGGTAAAGAAAGGAAGTACCCTGCCGCCGATCATCACTATCAGAAAGACGATAAGGTAGAGCATCATATCATTGCCCTGGGCGGCGCTGTTGCTCAGACCAAGGGCCTGCAGGTGTACCAGTAGGTTGGCAACTGCCATTACCAGCAGTAAGGGAACAAAGATACGGTTAACCTTCTGCTTGCCTTGCCACAAGGCGGGTTTGATGGCGAGCGCAATAGCGGGCAGAAACACCAGGTCGGTGATCGCAATGACCATCTCCGGGACTATGCCGTACAACAGGGGGGCGATGCGACCCGCCAGCATAGTGCCACCAGCCCTGCCAGGGGTCGGCCGATGGGGGGGGTGATGCCCGTCCAATTGCGAACCGCCGTTAGCAGGAAGCCGGCGATGATGGCGGGAGTATAGCCGAACAGCATCTCATGGCTGTGCCAGCCGATAAAACCGTAGTAAGCGGGAAGAGAGAGCTGCCCAGACCAGGCGACAAGCCAGATGCCGAGCAGAATGACCGCTGCCAGACCGGCGACACTGAAGAAGGGCCTGAAGCCGAGCGCAAGGATAGCGGGGCCCTGGTGGGGTAGTGAAGGCTTGGATGGCTCGGAGTGGATTTTTAGCATGGCTATCTACTGTGTTCTATGGCGGGTTTTGTCAGGCGTTCCCGGGGGAGCCTCTGAAAAAGATTGAGTGCAGGGTGAATATTCATGCTCTGCTCAGGGGTTCTTGATGGAGGAGTAGCTTAGTCACTCTTTGAGGAGGAGCATTGATATCCATCAAGATAGATCTGGGCGGGGCAAAAAAATACGGGCCGAGGCCCGTATTTTTCTGATGTCTTACGACATCCACCATTAAGCGAGTTGCTTATTTGGCGGGAGCGGCAGGTGCTGCAGGTGCAGGAGGAGCCGGGTAGCCGTAAGGGGCGCCGTAAGGAGCACCGTAACCGTAAGGAGCACCGTAACCGTAAGGAGCGCCGTAACCACCGTAGCCACCACGATTATAGTAGTCATTGTTTCCACG
>MOXG01000093.1_pt1 | contig 14556 bp, 21 predicted proteins | sample 1471191 | NCBI WGS metagenome assembly MOXG01 (sample SAMN05806437, study PRJNA327811) | mollusc metagenome | isolation source: Phylotype C (NB3) bacterial symbionts from gill | host: Thyasira cf. gouldii | place: Canada: Bonne Bay, Newfoundland | collected 2010-08-19
CTCACCCATGCCTGTCTCAGACGACCCATCGGGAGGTACCCCTATCTCCGCCTCAATCTCTGCAAGTTGATCCAGGCTCAGCTCTGTCTCTAACGCCGCCTGCTTCTCCTGCTCTATTTCGGGCTCTTCCTGTACCTCTTTCTTAGCAGTCACTACCCCCTCTTCATCCATAGAGTTATGGATTTCGAAAGCAGACTCATCAATTACCGGCTCGTGATCAAGCTCGGTATGAAAGAAATCGAGAGCCTTTCCCAGTGCATCCAGCTGAATCGGCTTACGCAATAACTGAACACCATCAACTTCCATATCCCTGACGGTAAAGGCGACTACCGGACGGTGGGGATGGTTGGCCATCTGCTGATCCAGCTTCTTCTTCCCACCAACAGTATCGAGATCGGCGACCATCACCTGTGCCTGATGGTTGCCACTCAACGCATAGCGTCCTCGGCACTGACGTGAAAAATAGAGTTCGAGCATTTTTAGCGTACGTTCATTGATACCGACGACGCCAACATTAAGAGTCTGATGCTTGTGGGGTGTCATTTGCTCTCAGCCTCATCGAGATAGTCTGCAACCTCTTGCCACTGTTCTGGAACGGCGGTCTCGGTACCCTCCAGCAAGGCACGCATATGGAGAAAATCCTCCTTACCACGCTTATAGCGATAGACCTCAAGAAGCTCACCGTTCAGCTCAGGATCCATTGGATCGGCGAGTACGGCGTCTTCAAGCATCTGCTGTGCCTGTTCTACCTGCCCATACACCAGCAATTCACGCGCATGAGCCAGAACCGACCTTTCCAATTCAGGAGCTACTTGACCTCCCTTGGACACCAGCTGACTAGTACCGGTAAAGAAGTTACCCAATACCGAAGTGCTGGATGGCGGCAGGGACTGAGAGCGGAAGATGCCACTCTGCTGGTGTGATGAGAAGAGCGTTTTCTGCTCATCGGAGAGATAGCCGGCGGCCTTCACCAGCATGCGCTCCCGCAGACCCAGCCCCTTGTCGCCAAGCACCAGATAGAGATCGAGCAAGGCGCCATAGACACCCTCCTGATCCTTCAGTGATACGTGAAACAGGACACGCCGGGTATGGGACAGCAGATCAGACGGCCGGCGAGCAATCTGATGGGTGAAATAGCTGATCAGCCTGCCTTGATCAACCAGTCGAGGCGCCTTTAGGCGATGCCAGTGATCAAGCACAAAATCGGGTTCGACACCCGGTAGTTTAAGATCAGAATGTTCAGGCTCAAAACGCTTGAGGGAGGAGATGAGTTTTTTCACGGTATTAACTTTCTGTCCACAGGGCTAAGCAAAGTAACTTCTGATGAAACCAGGCCCTATAAACTGACATAAATCATATGGTTTATAGGGCCTGGGTCATATATATCACCTAACAAGAGTGTGAACAACATCACACTAAGCAGTTGACAGAATCCCCTAATTATTCAGGGTAATATGTGATCCAGATCACATAAATTGCAATTTCACCAACTACTAATAACCCAGTTATGAAGCTGACCCGACGCGGGATTGATAGTGGGTGGGATCGGAAATCCCTGTATCGGTAAACCCCCGAGCACGGAGGCGGCAAGAGTCACAGACACCGCAGGCATGCCCCTCAGTGTCGGCCTGATAGCAGGAGATGGTGTTGCCGTAATTGACACCGAGACGAGTCCCCTCTTCGATAATCTCACCTTTGGTCATATTGATCAGCGGCGCGTGAATATGAAAGTTATCACCCTCGACACCGGCTTTGGTAGCAAGGTTGGCCAGCGTTTCAAAGGCATCAATGAATTCGGGGCGGCAATCAGGATAGCCGGAGTAATCAACGGCATTGACACCGAGAAACAGATCCCGCGCCCCCAGCACCTCCGCCCAGCCGAGTGCCAGGGAGAGAAAGATCGTGTTGCGTGCCGGCACATAGGTGATAGGAATTCCCTCTCCCTCTTGCTCCGGTACTTCGATACTTTCATCCGTCAGTGCCGAGCCACCAAAGGCGTCAAGAGCGATAGGCAGGATTTTATGGGACAGCACACCGAGGGATTCAGCAACGCGCCTTGCCGCTGCCAGTTCGGTTGCACTGCGTTGGCCGTAATCGAAACTCAGTGCGTAACAGTCAAATCCCCGGTCGCGCGCCATCGCCAACACCGTGGCGGAATCGAGACCACCGGACAACAGGACTACTGCTCTTTTCTTCTCCACAGCCACCACCCTTAACTACTTCCCCGACACATCACCCCAAAGGAACTTGTGCAGCTGAATCTGAAACCGCACCTGAAGTCGGTCGCAAATAATCCACTCCGCCAGTTCCGTGGCATCCTGCAGTCCCAAGGCCGGTGAAAACAGTACCTCGCAGCGGCTGCACAGGTTCCACTTTTCAAGCTGCACCTTGGACCAGACATAATCTGCTTCATCACAGATAACAAATTTCACCTGGTCACCCACTTTCAGTTGGTCGATATTTGTCACCAGATTGCGCTCCATCTCACCCGAAGCCGGTGTTTTCATGTCCATCACCCTGACTACCCGGGGGTCCACTTGTGAGATATCGAGGGCACCGCTGGTTTCCAGTGAAACGCTGTAACCGGCATCACTGAGTTCCGTCAGCAGCTGCAGGCACTCCATCTGAGCCAATGGTTCGCCGCCGGTCACAGTGACATAGCGGGGCTGATAGCGGGACACCTGTTGAAGAACTGCAGAGAGCGACATCCACTCGCCACCTTTGAAGGCGTAAGTGGTATCACAATAACCGCATCGAAGTGGACAGCCGGTCAGACGAATAAATACCGTCGGCAGGCCGACGGTATTGGATTCACCTTGAAGCGAGTAGAAGATCTCGCTAATACGCAGTTGGGTCACTAGTGCTCTTCCAAAGGGATGCTGAATCCGTAGTTATCACGCTGAAAGAGCACTAGTTCCCTTCGCTACTCATCCGCTCCAGCCGTTTTCCGGCAAGACGGTTGGCGGAGGTTCCCGGATAACGTTTAACCAGATCCTGCAGCACCGAACGGGCCTCCGGCCACTGCTTCTTTTCGTAGAGGATAAAGCCCGACTTCAGCATCGCATCGGGCACTTTCGAACTGGCGGGGTAGAGCTGAAGCACCTTCTGAAACTCTTCCAGGGCCTTGTCAAAATTCCGTGTGACATAGCTAGCCTCGGCCAGCCAATACTGGGCATTGTCAGCATAATCGCCACCTGGATACCTGGCAAGAAAATCACTGAAAGCACGCCCTGCATCGTCATAACGGCGCTGCATCAGCATATTGAAGGCACTGCTATATTCGTCCTTTTCCCCAGCGGGATCAGCCGACGCAGGTGTCCCAGAGGTAACTTTGGGAGGTGGCGTCATGGCCGGCATTACCCTGACTGGCTTTACCACTGTGACCGGAGCCGGGGTTGGAGCCGCTGCCGGAGCCGGGGCCTGTCCAACCGCTGACGGAGAAGCCACCGATGGAGTCACTTTTGAATTGAGCTGAGTATCCGCCGGTGTGGTGGTCGACACCTGGCTTAGGCGCTGATCGACATCAAGATAGAGATCACGCTGACGCTTTTTCAGCGCATCCATAGCGTGGTTCTGCACCTCAATCTCACCTCTCAGCTGCTGCAGTTCACGCTGCAGGGTATCAAGCCGTATCACCTGAGTGGATAACGCTTTTACCTTCCGTTCAAGCAGCTGCAGGCGCTGCTCCTGACCCATGCCTCCAGCCGCTACAACAGGAGCTGCAGGGGCTTGTGCCGCATGCAGAGAGATAACCGGCAACAGCGTGGTGATTACTACAGCGAGTGCTTTCATTATCCTAGAATCCGTCTGATCAGTAGGCAAAAACAGCACGCCGGTTCTGAGACCAGGAGGCCTCATTGCCCCCGGTTACCGCCGGACGCTCCTCACCATAACTAATGGTAATGATCTGGCTGTCACTCACCCCCTGGGCCAGCAGTATCTGTCGAACACTGTTAGCGCGTCGCTCACCCAGTGCAATATTGTACTCACGGGAACCGCGCTCATCGGCATGGCTTCAAGCGTCACGGTGATCGCCGGATTAGTCGCCAGGTATTCACCGTGGGCCACCACCACCTGATAGTAGTCTGAGCGCACCTGATCAACATCGTAATCGAAGTAAATTACTTTCGTGTAGAGTGGGCTTTCGGGATTCTCCAGTGGGCTACCGCTCCATGCCGGGCGTTCTTCAGCCGCCGACATCGTTGAGCCTTGGCCACCCTCGACCGCCTCCGTCACCGGCGCCGCTTCGCTACCTGCTGCCTCATCATCGGACATGCCGGGAATGCTCTCACAGCCGGCAAACAGCAGCGCCGATAGCAGTAAAGGAACCAACTTCAAGGTGCGCAGTTTCATTTTTATCTCCTGTTGTTTCGTGCAAAGGGTGACCAGGCGGGTTCACGAACATCACCCACCTGATTAGCAAGACGCTGATGAACCCGTCCATCCACAGAGACTGCAGCCAGTTCTCCCTTGCCGCCATTTTTTGTGGCGTAGATGACCATACTGCCATTGGGTGCAAAACTGGGTGATTCGTCGAGTTCACCGTCACTCAACACCTGTTGACTGCCGCTGGCAAGATCAAGCACGGCAATACGGAACGCGCCGCCACGCCGAGTGACCAGGGTCAGTAGTTTACCATCTGCGGAGTAGGACGCACGGGCGTTGTAGTTACCTTCAAAGGTCACCCTGCTCACCTTGCCGCCAAAGGAGGGAACACGGTAAATCTGGGGCCTGCCGCCACGGTCCGAAGTAAATACCAGATAGCGACCGTCGGGCGACCAGGCCGGTTCAGTGTCAATTGCGTAGTGGTTAGTCAGTCGGGCCAGTGTTTTACGATTGATATCGTAGACATAGATCTCGGGATTGCCATCCTTAGATAGCGTCATCGCCAGTTTGCGGCCGTCCGGCGACCAGGCTGGGGCGCCATTGATCCCCTTGAAGGAGGCCACTTTCTGACGCCTTGGGGCATACACCTCCTGAACGTAGATCGACGCCTGCTTGTTCTCCAGGGAGACGTAGGCGATACGGCGTCCGTCCGGTGACCAGGCGGGTGACATCAAAGGGTCACTGGAAGTGACCAGAGTCACCGGGTTGATGCCATCGGCATCTGCCATCTTAAGCATCACCTGTTGGTCACCACCGGCTTTTCGTGTCGAGGTAACATAGGCGACCCGGGTATCGAACGCTCCCCGCTGACCGGTCAATTTTTCGTAGATGAAATCGGCGATTTGATGAGCGGTTGAACGCAGGTTCTTAACCGTGGTGGTCATCTCATAACCGGTCAGCTGCTCTCCCTTGAAGACATCAAACAGCTGAAAAAGGATCCGGTAGCCACCCTCTCCATTGGCCGAAACTTGGCCAACCACCAAGTTATCTATACCCAGCGCCTTCCAGTCACGAAACTCCACCTCTGAATCATTATGTGGTTGGGCCAACATATCCTTTACCGGCATGGCGCTGAAACGCCCGCTTCGTGCCAGATCATTGCGCACGATTCTGGCGATATCCTCAGCGGGGGGGACGCCCGGCCCGGTCCAGCCAAACGGCACTACGGCAATGGGCAGGGCACCTTCCGCACCACGGGTGATCTCAATATTCAGTGCCACTGCATTCAGAGAAACGCACAGCAGCATCAGTAAGAGTGTCAGTCTAGCTATCATCTTTTTATCTATCTTGATTGTGATGGATCGAATACAAATGTGTGTTCACGAAAATCAGGGTGATTTCTCAACTCCGGTGTACTGGGCATCGGCAGTGGCTCCGACTTCCTGACGGCGGTCTCCACCGAACGATCAAAGGCCGTATCGCCACTGGACTTGACCACCTGGGCCAGGAGTACTGCGCCACTGACACCGAGTCGCACCCTGACGGTGCACTTCAGCCCCTTCTCCACCGCTCCCGGCATGTAGACCCAGTTATCGGCAACCTTGTTGAAGATCGCCGCCCTCACCGACATCCCTTCACGAGCAAACTGCTCCTGCCGCATCTTCGCCTGCAGTTCCGCTTCCCTCGCCTGACGAGCTGCTTCGGCTTTACGCTTTGCCGCTTCAGCCGCCTTGCGTTTGGACTCTGCCGCTTTGCGCTGCTTCTCCTGTTCAGCCTTCTTCTTTGCCGCGGCTGCTTTGCGCTTTTTCTCAGCCGCCAGCTTCTGCGCTTTCTCTTTCGCCTTGCGCTTAGTCTCCAACGCCTTGCGTTTTTTCTCATCAGCCTTGCGCTTCTTCTCCGCCGCAAGACGTTTGGCCTTAGCCGCTTTTTTCTGCTTTGCTTCTTTTACTGCTTTGGTCTCGGCCGCCTTACGTTTCTTTTCGAGATCGGCGAGGCGTTTTTTCTCTTTCTGCTGCTTTTTCTTCAGGTTGGCCAACTGCTGCTCTTCCTTGCGTTTGGCGGCATCATGTTTTTTCTTTTTCTCTGCCTCAGCCTGTTTCAGCTTCTCAACTTCAGCATTGACCTTGGCCTGATCAACCACCCGCGCCTGCACCACCTCAACCACTGATTTCGGTTGCTGCGGTTTCTTCAGCCAATCAACACCTACCAGCATGAAGAGAACAATCACCAGATGCATAGCCAAGGCGATAACAACCGCCGCAGGATTGCGTTTAAAAATCTCAATCATTTAACTGCTAGTGCTCCGGCGGCTCGGTAATCAGGCCCACATTCGGTACACCGGCAGACTGCAGCAGCACCATCGCCGACACCACGCTGCCGTAGTCAACATTGTGATCGCCCTTCACCATGACCGGGGTCTTGGGTTTGTAAGTGAGAACAGCTCTTACCCGGGTCACCAGGGTCTGCTCATCCACCGGGTTGTTCTTGCCCTCGCCCACATCGATAAACAGATCACCATTGGCCTTTACCGAGACAATAACAGGGTCGTCCATCTCCGGCGGCAGAGGTTCGGCATCCGCCACGGGCAGATCCACATTGACCCCCTGGGTCAGCAGTGGCGCGGTGATCATAAAGATCACCAGCAGCACCAACATCACATCGATATAGGGGACCACATTGATCTCCGCCATCGGCTTGCGGCGATTTTTGCGCTGACGACTCACCGAAGCCTCCACCCCAAGGCCGACAAGCGACACTCTACGGCGAGATCAAACATGGGCCTGGCGCTGCAGAATGCTGGTGAATTCATCAAGAAAATCTTCATAACGATTATTGAGCTTCTCAACATCGTGTGAGTAACGGTTATAGGCGACTACCGCAGGGATGGCGGCAAAAAGCCCCATGGCGGTGGCAACCAGTGCCTCGGCAATACCCGGGGCGACCAGAGAGAGCGTCGCCTGCTTGACGTTACCCAGGGCGATAAAGGCGTTCATTATGCCCCAGACGGTGCCGAACAGGCCGACATAGGGGCTTACCGAACCTACTGTAGCGAGGAAGGAGAGGTTACTCTCCAGCCCGTCCATCTCCCGGCTCAGCGCTACGTGCATGGAGCGGCGGGCACCTTCGACCACCGCCATCGGTTCAATGTCAGTACTCTTTTTCAGGCGGGCAAATTCACGAAAACCGGCGTGGAAGATATTGGCCAGTCCGGTAGCATCGGCACTCTCCCGATCAACCGCATGGTAGAGCTCACCGAGATCCCCACCCGACCAGAAGCGCTGCTCAAAACTGTCGCTGTGGTACGCGCCCGCTTGAGTACCGCGCCCGGTCAAACACCATGCTCCAGGAGACGATGGAGGCGAGTAGCAGTATCGCCATCACCAACTGCACCAGAGGACTGGCACCCGCCACCAGATCGATAAATGAGAGCTCAGGGGCCATCGTTGATCAACTCCAAAATAGTTGCCGGAAGAGAGACAGGCCGGAAACGGACAGCATCGAGGGCAGCCACCTGCACCTCGCCACGGCACAACGCCTGGCCGTCAGCATCCTAATCTCCTGTTGAAAGGTCAAACTGGCTCTCCCCTGTTTACTGATACTTGCACTGACCAGCAACTCGTCATTGAAACGGGCCGGCCGCAGATAATCCACAGATACCCGACGGACAGCAAACAGGATGCCCTCTTTTTCCAGAAGTTCATCTTGTTCAAAACCCAGCTGCCGCAGCCACTCAGTACGTGCCCGCTCCATGAATTTTAGATAATTGGCGTAGTAGACCACGCCGCCGGAGTCGGTATCCTCATAGTAGACCCGTACCGGCCAGATAAATTCCATCATAAATAGCTACAAGTTAACGTGATCATTTGCCCAGACCTGTAATCGGCTCTTTGGCACCAACAATCTCTCAATATTTGTTAGGTGAGAAAAACTCAGCCCAACCTAAAAGCTGTATGACTACAACCACCACCCACACATGATCCCAGGACGGAGGCGCGACCCACCCACCACCCCATCTTAATCCTCGAACGGCCCCCCCGCCCTTGGCATACTACCGCTACCATCCTCTTTTGGCTGAAGGCCGAAGTGGATATAAGCCGCCTTAGTGGCGGTTCGTCCACGAGGGGTACGCATCATAAATCCCTGCTGAATCAGATAGGGTTCAATGACATCCTCAATGGTGCCACGCTCCTCTCCAATCGCCGCCGCAAGACTGTCTACACCCACGGGACCGCCATCGAACTTTTTGATCATTGCCGACAGCAGCTTGCGATCCATAATATCAAAACCGTTACCGTCCACCTTCAACATACCAAGGGCGCTGTCAGCAACTTGTGAGGTGATCTCCCATTAACCTTCACTTGGGCATAATCGCGCACCCTCCGCAGTAGGCGGTTGGCAATGCGAGGGGTGCCGCGGGAACGACAGGCGATCTCCTGAGCGCCCGCCATATCGGTCACTATATTGAGTATCTCAGACGAGCGACCGACGATATGGGTAAGATCCTTAGTGGAGTAGAACTCCAGGCGCTGAACGATACCAAAGCGATCACGCAGAGGCGAAGTCAGCAGACCGGCGCGGGTGGTGGCACCAATCAGGGTAAAAGGGGGCAGATCGAGTTTGATCGAACGCGCAGCCGGACCCTCACCAATCATAATATCGAGCTGGTAGTCCTCCATGGCGGGATAAAGCACCTCCTCCACCACCGGGCTGAGACGGTGAATCTCATCGATGAAGAGCACATCATGAGGCTCCAGGTTGGTCAGCAGTGCGGCAAGATCACCGGGCTTCTCCAGTACCGGGCCGGATGTCTGGCGCAGGTTGACCCCCATCTCATTGGCGATGATATGGGCCAGAGTGGTCTTGCCCAGCCCCGGCGGGCCAAAGATCAACACATGATCCAACGCCTCCTCACGGGCACGGGCGGCAGAGATAAAGATCTCCATCTGCTCCCGCACCACCGGCTGACCGACATAGTCGGTGAGCTGTTTGGGACGGATCGCCCGATCCATCACCACATCATCCGACGCGGCCTGGGGGCTGATTATTCTGTCGACCTCACTCATCTCTATTTCATCACCATGGCTTTCAACGCTTGACGGATAATCTCCTCACTTGAGAGCCCCTCACTCTCCACCAAGCGCACCATCCTGGCGGCATCGTTGGGCTTATAGCCCAGTGCTACCAGTGCACCTACTGCATCCGAGACAGGGTTATCCGCCACGACTACCGAAGATAATGCAGAGGGCCTGGCGACAGCATTGCCACCCAACTCCAGCTTCGCCAATCGATCGCGCATCTCCACGATCAGCCGCTCGGCAGTCTTTTTTCCGATACCCGGCAGGCGTGTCAGTGCAGTAATGTCATCATTCTGAATACAGATGGAGAACTCATCCGCGTTCATCCCCGAGAGGATTGCCAGCGCCACCTTTGCGCCGACACCACTGACCTTCAGCAGGGCGCGAAACAGCACCCGTTCCGACTCATTGGCGAAACCGTAAAGTACATGAGCATCGTCACGAATCGCCAAGTGGGTAAAGAGGGTGACCTTCTCTCCTTGTGCAGGAAGATCGTAGAAAGTCGACATCGGTGCTTCCAACTCGTAGCCGACACCATTCACATCCAGCATCAGAAACGGCGGCTGTTTATAGGCAATAGCACCGGAAAGCCGCCCTATCATCGCCCCCACCCCTTCGCCTGTTGCAGAAGCCGCATGGTGCTGTTGGAGTGGGCGTGGCTGATCGCTATGGCCAAAGCATCCGACTGATCCTCAGCCAACTTTTCGTCAAGAGAAAGTAGCTGTTTTACCATGTGCTGCACCTGATCTTTGGTGGCAGCACCTGAGCCCACCACCGCCTGTTTAATCATCCTCGGGGTATATTCAAACACTTCGATACCGGCCACTACAGAGGCACAGATCGCGGCACCCCGTGCCTGGCCCAACTTCAGCGCCGACGAGGGATTTTTTGAGACAAACACCTGCTCTATCGCCATCTCATCCGGCTGATACTCGGCGATAATCTCTGCCAGGCGAAGGTATATCTCCCCCAGGCGCAGGGGAAAATTATCACCCTGAAGACGAATGCAACCACTGGTGATGTGCACACTGCGATCACCATTACTCTCGATAATCCCAAAACCGGTCACCCGTGAGCCGGGATCGATGCCGAGAATTCGTTTCATCCGTCGAGGGCTTCCATAATCTCGTCTGAAATATCGGCATTGGTGTAGACATCCTGGACATCATCAAGATCTTCCAATACGTCGACCATCCGCAGCAGCTTCTCCGCCATATCATGATCCAGCTCTGCCAGCGTGGAGGCGCTAAAGGTCACCTCAGCATTACCCGGCTCGAGACCGGCGGCGATGATGGCATCTTTAACGCCGGCAAATTCATCCGGATCTGTTATCACATCCACCGAACCATCGCCATGGGTGACCACATCCTCGGCACCCGCCTCAAGAGCGGCGTCCATCACTGTATTTTCATCGATACCCGGTGCGAAGCTAATGATCCCCTGCTTGCTGAACATATAGGCAACCGAGCCATCGGTACCCAGGTTGCCACCGGCCTTAGTGAAGGCGTGGCGCACCTCGGAGGCGGTACGGTTGCGATTGTCTGTCATGCAGTCGACGATAACCGCCGTACCGCCGGCACCGTAGCCTTCATAGCGCAACTCTTCATAGCTATCCATATCGTCGCTGCCTGCACCGCGCTTGATCGCACGATCGGTGGTATCTTTCGGCACATTAGCGCCGTTGGCCTTGTCCACCGCCAGACGCAGACGGGGGTTGGCCTCGATATCACCACCACCCCCTTTCGCCGCCACCGTCACTTCCCGCAACAGCTTGGTCCAGATCTTTCCGCGCTTTTTGTCGTTAGCCGCCTTCTTATGCTTGATGTTGGCCCATTTACTGTGTCCAGCCATGATCACCCTCTCAGTTTTCAGTTGGGCGTGAGTTTACCACTCCAGGTCATCCGTGGGTAAGTAATGCTCTCTTCAAGAAGTGCCCCTTGTGGAGAAAGGAGATAACCTCCGCCGCAACCGTGGGGGAAAAAAGCATCGCGGTGTGCCCCACCTCCACGTGGTAGTATCTACGGCACCAACCAGTTCAGTCTCTGCCACGGCAACGGTGCCATCACCGCTGTCACCCAAGCCGCCGATCAGGCGGCCTATCCCAATATTATGGTACCTACAACACTCCCCAACTCCCGCTCACCCTGCCAGGCGGGCACCCCTCCCAGCAGACCACGGTCTACACTCCGGCCCAATAACGGAGCCATCCATGGGCGTTCAGACATCTTTTTTGCCACCCCACTGCCCCGTACCGGAGAGCCCAACAACACCACCCGCCCCGGTGGCAGGTCATGAAAATGATGATACAGGTGGAGCAACACCACACCCCCAAGACTGTGGGCCACCAAGTGAAGCCGTTGCGCCCCCACCCCCCGGATAAACCGGGCCAGTTTTCGCGCATTCACCATCGGCGTTTCATTCACTGAATGGTAGTTGAAATAGTGGACCGAATAGCCTTCAGCAGAGAGACGCCCCCCCAGACGACGCATCATCAGCCCAGTCATCCAGATACCGTGTATCAAGACCACATGCTCCCTCTGCTCAACTTTTTTCAATGTGCACTCCTTTTCGCTATTATCTAAAGATACGCGAGCATAGGCCGAAGCTAAATAGCAGTGGCATGAAAATAAATCGCAGTGCTACTCACTCGACAGGAGAGGAAACCGCAGTAATGTCCGCCAGCCTAAGTGAATGGGTAGAACGTCTGGGAATAAGTTCCCTGCCTGCAATTCCCTTCACACTTCAGCGTATACCGCTTCTGCTTGATCGCCAAAGTACCACCAACGCTGACTTCGAACGGGTGATAGGGCGTGATCCCGGATTTGCCCTGGCCCTGTTTCGCGATCTCGGCGCCAATGCAACGCAGCTGGAAGAGCCTATCAGCAGCCTCGCCCACGCTGTCTCCATGCTCGGTGTAGATGCGGTCACCCGTACAAGGAGAACACTGAAGGTACTGGAACCCCCATCAAAAAACATGACACTGGCGCACTCTATGAGTGCTACTCAAGAGCCGCCCACGCTGCTGTTTATGCACTTAATCTGGCGCATGGCCACCGTGATGAGAGGCCAGAGCAGATCGCCATTGCAGCCCTACTTCACGGTTGTGGTGAAATGGCGCTGTGGAGCAATGCCAAGGAGGAGATGCTGAAGATAAGAGAGCAGATGGCGAAGGGGCTCAACCGCGACAGTGCATCTCTGGCAGTTCTCGGCTTCACCCTCGACCAACTCAGTCTCGGATTGGCTGAGCGGTGGCACCTGCCGCCACTAACAATCAAAGCACTCTCCCCTACGGGCGCTTTTGAATCACGTCCCCTAGGGGTAATGCTCGCCTCATCGATGGCGGAAAAAACAGCCCAGGGGTGGTATTCCGATTCTGCTGAAGAGCTATTCGAATTAGCCGCCGATTATCAGCGGGTCAGCCCGGAGCAGGCGATCAACCGTTGTCATCGATGGGCGGCTGAAGCGGCAAGAAACCTCTACGACCTGACCATGCCCCTCTCGGTTTATAGTCTGATGAACCCCGTGCCGGTTTTTGCAGCCTCCACGACAGAGGAGGAGACAACAACCGCTGAGGTGCAGCAGAAAAAGTCGCTACGAAAAAACCCACACAAAAGAGAGCCGATTCGAAACAGAAATCCCATCCCCAAGCAGCCCGTAGCGAGGAGAAGGGCAAGCCCACTACCGCATCGACATCGACAGCAAAGAAGAGTGCGGCAGCTTCAGGGAAAACCGTACCTATCGATGACAAACTGTTACAGGAGCAGGTAATCCATACCTTTAAGGAGATGCGGGAGAAGCTGGGGGTGAAACGCGCTATGTTCGCCAGACTCACCCCCGAGGGTAATGAGTTGAAGGTGAAATTTGTCATCGGCGCAGAGAAGAGCGCCCCTCTACGACAATTTAACGCCAAGCTGGATGAGAAACACCTCTTCTCCCTGTTAATGAAAAAACCACAATGTTTCTGGTTAAAGCCTGACAATCGGGAAAAATACCTGCCACTAATCCCCGAATCACTCCACCCCGCCCTGGAGATGGAGGGGTTTTTTGCCATCTCTGTTTTCGTTAGACACTGCCCTCTAGGGCTGATCTACGCTGACTTCACCACCCCGGAAGTCCTGACAGCTGAAGGCTACGAGCTTTTTCGACAGTTGGGACAGGCACTGGGCACCACCCTCGGTAGCCACCCCTCAGGGTAGGAGCGCTTTCTCGAAGCGCGATGGAGTACAGCAGGGCCTGTACAACATTCATCGCGCTTCGAGAAACCACTCCTACAGGGAGGTAACAACACCTCTTTTCCCAATACTTGCCAACTACGGTATAGTTCCCGTCTCCCATCCCTCCTCAGCAGCAGAACAGCCGTGTCCCCACAGCAACTCAGTTACGTCATCCGCGACAGCCTCTACCTCAACATTACCGACCGCTGTACTCTGGCGTGCACTTTCTGTCCCAAGACTCAGGGAGTGAACAAGGTACATGACTTTGACCTGACTCTGGATCACCGGCCAACCACCGAGGAGATCATCGCCGCTATCGATGATCCCGCCTGCTATAAGCAGGTGGTGTTTTGTGGTTACGGGGAACCGACCTTGCGTTTCAAGGTGTTGATGGAGGTGGCTAAGTACATCAAAGCCCACGGTGGTCGGGTAAGAATCAACACCGACGGCCTGGCCAATCTGGCTAACAAGCGTAATGTACTACCGGAGATGGCAGAGTGCGTGGATGCCCTATCCATCTCTCTCAACGCACAGAATGCCGAGGTCTATAATCTTCACTGCGTGCCGGCACTGAAGGGCTCCTTTGAAAATGTGCTGGAGTTCATCGAAGAGGCACCAAAATATATCAAGGATGTAACTGCCACCGCCATCAGCGGCCTGGAAGGGGTGGATATTGCCGCCTGTCGGGAACTCGCTGAGACCCGGGGCGTAAAATTCCGTCAACGTGAAATGAATATAGTGGGGTAAGCCAATGTTGGAAAATAGCCCATTTGATCTCGACAACAACGACAGCTTCGCCCACTGGCGCGACATTAAGCTGAGAAACCACCCCAGTTCACTGGAGGAGTTGATCGTCGAGATTGTTGACCTGCACCAGCTCACCAGCAGTGAACACCAGGCGGTTTTGTCGAGAGTGGACAGCTGCGGTATGGCCATCTATG
>MOXG01000094.1_pt1 | contig 14554 bp, 15 predicted proteins | sample 1471191 | NCBI WGS metagenome assembly MOXG01 (sample SAMN05806437, study PRJNA327811) | mollusc metagenome | isolation source: Phylotype C (NB3) bacterial symbionts from gill | host: Thyasira cf. gouldii | place: Canada: Bonne Bay, Newfoundland | collected 2010-08-19
AACCCACCTTGAGAGGTGGGTTTCTATGTATGGCGCGCCTGGAAGGATTCGAACCTCCGACCGCTCGGTTCGTAGCCAGGAACCCTACCGCAAATACCGTGACCAACCTCTCGTTTTTCTATTATATATCCGCCAGTTATCACGAATCGACTTGCCGCGACCAATACCAATTTGCTTTCAATACTTACCCACTCTGGCACAAATTTGCCACAACATTATGATCTACTATGGGTATTCCACTGAAGTCTACTAGATATCTGTATAGTGTGGCCAGCTAAGCAACGGGGAGCGCTTCAGAGTGCTGAATGTCGTTGATGATTTCACGCTAGATATGGATCGGTCAGTTGGTGTCTGTGTCAGGGTTTTGCCCAGTTTCTACGGACTGATTAGTTAAGATGTAGTGATCAGGTCAGGTTCTGAGAGACACAGTTGTGCTTTTATGCTGAAATGCATTTAATTATTTCTTTTCTAAGCCATAAGCATTTTGTTTTGTAAAGGCAATCACCTAAAGCAATACCAGGTAAAAATGAACTAAGGAAGTCTAACGTTTCTATTGAATTTGTATACAAATAATTCACACCTTCAGAAATACTAATAATGTTTGCAAATCCTCTCCCGGTTGTCCCGAAGAACTCAATCATTTCATTTGTTAGAGTACTATCTATTAAAGAAGATGCATCCCACAATTCAATTTGTCCAACCCAGTAGTCTTTTCCATCTAATGTCAAATATTTTTGGTCTTTTCGCAATGCAGAAATAGGGTCTGAAAATATATTTACACTTACTTGCTCATAGTATGTTTGCGTCCAATCATCTTCTATATGAACATAGGCACTTATTTTATCATACGCGTCTATATCTCTCTTACTAGAGATTTGACTCTGAAAATTAAGAGAATTAGATATAATAGCAGTAAGTAATAATTTATAGCTAACTGTGTCAAGCTTATCTTGAAGCCCACTTTTTTCAATCTCTTCCCAAATCAAAGTGGCACACGCACCAACAGGTTCAATTATAGATAAAACCTCTGATTTTAATAACCAAAACTTCCTGAAGCCATGATGATGATCAAACACGGCCTGTATATGGTTGTGATTTACAATGGAATCAAAATAATTAGGGTTAGAAACATCAACAATTACAAATTCATCTTCATTTAGGTTAGGAGTATAATAATTTGAATGTTTCCATTTAGTAGTAAGGCTCCTGATCATAGGAGGAATAGTCAAGTTCATCTTAGGCGTAAAAAAAACTTCTGATCTCACGCTAGACTTAAGCAAATAATCACTATATGCCTCTGCGCATGCAAAAGCATCGATATCAATATAGGCGCTACCACTCGTTACAATTACAGTCATATCATAATTTTAACAACATAGAGAATATATTTAAGAACACTTAGTTACTTATAAACAGAAATCATATTTATACTATTCTCCGCACAAACTTCGCCAATAATAGCTGCGCTATAAAATCCTGTATTTTTTAGTCGGTCAATAATCCCGTTTACTGCTTCATGAGTACATGTAAATAAAAGCCCACCATTTGTTTGTGGGTCACACATCAAAATTTTATCACCTTGTGTTACTGTGGCTGCAAATTCAATAGAAGACCTAATATCATTTAAGTTATGTAATGCGGCACTAGGCCAAACATCATTAGTAATAAGTTCTACGGCACTATCTAACTTAGGAACATTAGATACATTTAACTTCATAGATACCTTTGATTCTTTACAAATTTCCAGCATATGTCCTAAGAGACCAAAACCAGTAACATCAGTAACCGCATGAACTTCAGAATATTCACCCAACCATTCACCAGGTGAGTTGATATTTGACATTATTTTTATTGCATTCTGATATTCAGAATCTCCTAACATATTTATTTTTCTACCTGCCATAGCAACACCAGTGCCAACAGGTTTAGTTAGAACTAATAAATCCCCCTCACAAGCCATTGCATTTGTACGTAATCTTATTGGATTTACATATCCTACAACAGTAAGCCCAAGTAGTGGCTCATTTGAGTTAATAGTATGCCCTCCAACAATTGCAATACCGCATTCCTCGCAAGAATGTTGTATTCCATTCATTACTTGCTTTCCGATATCTCCAGGATCTTCAAATTTATCAACTGGAAAACCTAATATGACAAGTGCAAAAGCCGGACTTGCTGCCATTGCATAAATATCACTAATAGCATTTGCTGAGACTACGACACCCGATGAATAAGGATCTTCTAGTGGCGCAAGTTGAAAATCAGTTGAAATGGCCATTAAACCATTTTCTGAAAATAAGTCTGACTTTATAATAGCAGCATCATCTCTAGAGCCATGATTTGCAACAATTTCTGAATTTTTTTCAAGAGATAAATTTTCTAAAACTTTATTAAGCAGAGATGAACTTAGCTTGCAAGAACAACCACCCTGAGTCGTATGGGAACAAAATTCTTTATTCACGTTAAGTTACCTTAAATACTAGATCAAGCTAAGCAGTTTCTATAATTTGAAGTCTTTAGATAAAAAGAAAATACTATCACCGTCTTTTTGAAGCCACATCATATGTGGTACGCAATTACCTTGACAGATGCGTTTTTTATTCACCAACAATGCACCTGTATTGCAATCAATACTAAACACCAGGTCAAATCAGCATGTCAATTACAAGTCCCTATTGACTATTATATTTGCGATAGGTTTTATTCAGTCATACTTATAAACATAATGCAGACTTATTAATCATATTCTTTTGAAAGAGCCATAAGGCGACTTCGTATATCCCACTCTTCTAATAACCTCACAGAACTTGGAGGTACGTGTTTTTTCCATTCTTCATCCTGACTTATAATTTGTTTTCTTATAGCAGTTCCATCATATTTCGCCTTCACACATTCTTCTAAAATATGAGTGTTGTATCCAGCGTTTTCTAAGCGTAATACTTTCTCTCGATTCCATTCATATAAATCTGTGGTCGCACAGATAATAGAAGTAGGCAGAACATATTTTAATGTTTCGGGCTGATCAATCGGAAATGGTATAAAGGTAATTGCGCTACCTGAGACACCAATATCACGTAATCCTGCTTGTATAATTACCACACGTTCCCAGTAGGTTAAAGGATTTGCAGAAGTAGAACCGCGGTGCTCAACATCTTTTGATGGATTTTCTACTGGCGTTACAGCGGTAAGCCCGATTATTATGTTTGGCCAATGTTTGATCGCTGCCTTCAGATAATCAGCATGTCCATAATGAAACGGTTGAAATCGTCCATGTATGCAAGCTATCGAAGATATTTCTGGAAATCCCATTTTTCCTCCTCTGCTTTTTCCCATAACTCATTAAAGTATGCTTCCGTCACGCCGAAAAATTCTCTATCCGGTGGTATATCGTCAGGTCTTTTTATGACTAATGTTGCATGACTTTTGTTCTTAAATTCGTTTTCACCACTATTAATAACTGATTCGCTATAGTAGCCAAACCAACACTCATCGTCATTAACGAATAATAATCTGAAAAGCGGCTTACTTCTATAGAACCTTACTTCTATAGGAATATTGAAATCTTTCTTCAGTCGGGCAATGCTTTTTTAATGATTTAACCAAAAGGTCACGAAAATGATGTACACCAAGACCACGTCTACTCGAACCCTCATTCACCCATGGTACGTCAGGTGCTACTAATAGAAATCTAACAGGTTTTTCTTGACTCGCACATCTATTCATTGTCTCTCGAAACAGATCAAAGTCTCTTGTTAATTTTTCAGCACCTACTCCCAATAATGAAAAGCCGGTAATAGCTCGCTTCATAATATTGGTATAATCATCTACACTTGGAGCAATGATTGCATCCCAAATACCAGCTGACTCGATCCTTTCGATAAAAAGGTTTTTACTTTCGAGTTCTTCCTGAAGCCCTCTAATCTTCTTTTCTATCGCAAGCACAAATACTACTGCGCCACAAGCTATAAGAAAAATATTTGTACTAGTTATCTCTTTAGAAAGAGCTGCAATTAATAGTAGTATCAGAAAAGGTGCAGAATAGGATACAGTGTAAAGAAAAAACCATATATTTCCTGAAGAAGCAGCTTCATTTTTTTTTGCTATTCTTCGAAATATTAGGGTGAGAATTATTTGTGCTGAAAGAACTAAAACTGAGGCATAAATATTCTGAGTTATTGGTACTTGCCATTCAAGTGGCACAAATGGATAGTCCATTATTTTACACCCCTAAGTAAAACCTTCTGATCAGTGATTGCAGATAATACAATTCGGGACCAGCTTCCGTAGCTTTCTAGATCTTTAGCAATCTCTTCAACGGTTTGAAATTTTGCTTCAGAAATTAAACCAGGCTCGAGAATTTTGAAGTCTCCATTACACGGCACCTCATACATAAGCCCTACATGTTGCCTCCCCATACTATCCGAAGGCTCCCAGATATATCCATGAAATGAAATCGGATTCTGACTGCTTAGATCCAATGAAACCTCTTCTGATAACTCACGGTTGACATATGGAAACGAACCTGTAGGTTCAAACAGATCTTTTATAAATAGATCTCTTCCATCAGCTTCATTGATATGGCCACTAAAGCCAATTGCTCTCACATCGATCAAACGTTTCTCTGGTTGTTTTTTACATCTTTTGTGAGTTAAGAATGTCCCACGATGCGAGACTAAGAAATACGAGACTAATTGTATTACTGATTGATCAATTTCAGCATCGCCACGACGCATAGGAAAAACATTTTTTGAAAGTGCTTCCCAAATTTCTTTATTGCAGGGAAGAAAGCCCTCATCAGTAACCAATGGCTCAAAGTTACGTCTATCACACACCAAAATAATTTCTTCGGCGTATTTTTTTGGTAAATAAATCATACTGTACTTAGATCAAAAACACTTGTTATAACACATATGAAATTATTTCATTCATTGAGTCCAACCACATTAGCCTAGCCTGACAGTCGAATAGGTAGCTGGTATTTTTACTGCTAGAGTCTTTCAGATTTCCTGATCAAATTATCCTTGTATTAGTTTTTTTATAGAATATAAATTCTTGAAGTCGAGAGTAACAGATTACTAGTTACTGTTAAACAAATACCTTCCCCTGAAGGGAAAATTCTAAGTTTTAATTCACAAACTCCTTCTTGTAATTTATCAAACTTAGTATTACCTGCTAAATCTACCTCTCCTGTAGGTCCAAAAGCTCCTATTTTCTGACCTGAGTTACAATATCTTAGCGATACACACTCACACCTTCCCCGGCATATTTGTCATATATATGCAGGTACACCTCTTCACAAGCTTTCGGCCACAGGTTGTCATCATAGGCATCTGGTAAAGCATCGAGCACATCCTTGATCATGCTCTCTACCCTTGCTTGGTGCGCTGTTTTTTTCTTCCAGTCGATGACAAGGGCACCTCTAAGCTTTTCTAGCAGCTCATGCGCAATCTTTTTGACTTCATCTCGCTCTTTCTCGGAAAGGGACACTTCCTGACAGAGCAGGTCAAAGATGGCGAGTTCTTCTTCGGTGAGGCCTTCACGAACGGTGCGCTTCTCTTCTTCATCCAATTCGCCGATGAATTTCTTAAGCTCTTCGAAGAACTGCTCCACGGTGTAGGCCCCGAGGTTGTACTCTTCGATAAGTTCCTGAAAACGATCCTGGAGGTCTTGGCGGGTTCCATTGCGCTCTATCATGGGGAGGAGCTTGCGGGTAATGATGGCCTTGAGGCGCTCCACGTCTGATCGGCTGGGTTTCTTCTGGCGAGAGACCATCTCGGCCAGAGCTTCGAAGTCGATTCCTGAGATATCCACCGGCTCGGGCAGGTTGCTGCTATATGGATGGTCTCTATCGCTTCATCCAGCAGTTCGTTGACCTGATTGCGTACTACATCAAGTACATCCTCATCATCTACCTCCAGGCCAGATTTGACCCGCATCTGGCGGTAGATGATATTGATGGCCACCCGCTCCCTTACGAATCGGTCTGCACGGGTATCCGGCAGTACTGCCTTGAAGATACGGTTGATCTGGCGCAGGTAGCTGACGAACTCATCAAAATGTTTGGGATCTAGCAGGATCTCGCTTGCTTCATCCAGCAGTGTCAGTCGCTGCAGATCATCCTTGGCATCAAGAATGGTTTGCAGCCCTATCTTCCGTTCTGCAAGGAAGGCCCTCACCTCCCCTATCGCGTGTTCCAGCTCATCCAGCAGCAACTTCTTGTCATTGGCCGGGGTATCGGTATTGTATTCCCCCTCCTCTTCCTTCACTCCGCTGCCATACATGCCCAGCGCTTTCTGGAGGGCGCCGAAGATATTGATGTAATCGACCACCTGCCCTGCCGGCTTACCGGGGTACACCCGGTTGGCGCGAGCGATGGTCTGCATCAGGGTGTGATCCTTCAACGGCTTGTCGAGATAGAGGGTGGAGACGGAGGGGGCATCAAAGCCTGTTAGCCACATGGCGCAGACGAATACGATACGCAGCGGGTCATCTGCATCCTTGAACTTCTCGTCCAGCTCCTCCCGCACCATGCGCTCACGGTGGGGCTTGTAGTCCAGGCCGCGCTTAGCCATGCGCTCATAGTCATTCTGTCCACCGGAGACCACCACCGCCATGTCGATCTCTTCCATGTGGGCAATCTGACCCTCCAGCCGATGGCGGAAGCTACCACTGGCTACCTTGTGACGGTTTTTCAGGCTAGCCAGCCTCTTCTGCCACGCCGCCTGCACCTTGTTGTACATGCGAATGGCAGTGGCCTTGTCGATGGAGACCACCATCGCCTTACCCATGTACTCACGGCCCATGTAATGTTCAACGATATCGTTGGCGATGGTGTCCAAACGCTCATCACGGGTGATGATGTGATAGGCGCGGGAAAACTCTCTCTCCAGCCGCGCCTCTTGCTCATCGTTCAGCTCTGCATCATCGAGGATCTCGGCGATCTCATCGCCCAGGTCATCGCGGCTAAGGTTTACCTCTGGTACCCGGTTCTCGTAGTAGAGCGGCAGGGTCGCGCCGTCATCCACTGCATCGGCGAAGTTGTAGATACTCACATAGTCGCCGAACACCTCACGGGTCTTCTCCTCCCCGGCCAGCAGCGGTGTGCCGGTAAAGGCGATAAAGGCGGCATTGGGCAGGGCACGGCGCATATTCATCGCCAGGGTGTCGTACTGACTACGGTGCGCCTCGTCGGTAATGACTATCACATCATCCCGTTCAGAGAGAACCGGGTAGCTCTCACCCTTGTCGGCACGAAACTTCTGGATCAGGGTAAAGACAAAGCGATGGTCTTCCGAGAGCAGCTGCTTCAGCTCCTCACCGGATTCGGCTTGGCTATCCTCCAGCAGCAGTCCAACACTGTTGAAGGTCTTGTAGATCTGGTCATCCAGATCGGTGCGGTCGGTAACGATAACGAAGGTCCAGTTACCCGGCAGCTTACGGAACGCCTTCTGAGTAAAGAAGGTCATAGAGAAGCTCTTGCCGCTGCCTGGGTATGCCAGAAGACGCCCAACTGACCATCACGCTCCTTGACGGCCTCCAAGCCACGCAGTGCCTCATTCACCCCAAGATACTGGTGGTACTTGGCGACAATCTTGATGGTCTCTTTGGCACGGACGAACAGAGTGTAGTTCTCAACCAGATCGAGAAAACGATGCTTCTGGCAGGTGCCACGAACCGCCACCTCCAGGCTGACCTTGCGTTCTTCCTTCTCACTCTCGATCTTCTTCCAGTCGGCAAAGTGCTCCCAGGCACTCGAGATAGTACCAACCTTCGACTGCACCCCGTTGGAGAGCAGGATCAACTGGTTGTACCAGAAGAGATGTGGGATGGTATTGCGGTAGTCGCTCAGGTTGTCCTTGTAGGCATGGATGAGCTGGCGGTGACTGGCCTTCAGCTCTACGAATAGCAACGGTAAGCCATTCACAAAACCAATCAAATCGGGGCGGCGAGTCTCAATCTCCCCGGTAATGCTCATCTGCGAGCAGAGCAGGAAATCATTATTCTCGGGATTCTGCCAGTCGATGATGCGGACGGTAACGTCCTCCTCCTCATCACTCGCCTTGTACTTGTAGCCTTCGCGCAGGAGCTGGTAGATATTCTCATTGGCCGCGATAGGGCTCATTGCCGAGCGGTCACGGGAGAGTTCCTCTACGGCCTCGTCGATGGCGAGCTTGAGGGAGTCTGGGTTGAGTTGTTCCAATGCAGGGCGCAGGCGATTGGGGAGGACGACATCGCCTCGGTTGTTGCGACCGAAGGGGGATTCTGGGCCGAAGGGTTCGTCCCAGCATTCGATGGTTTCCCAGCCAAGCTCTGAGTAGAGATTGACTGCGGGTTGTTCTATTAGGGTGTCTTCCGTGTAAGTCATGGGGTCTAACTACGCTTTCTTTTTGTCTGTAATTCCGTATTGAAATCGTCTATAGCTGCTAGATCTGTCTCAACCTCATCAATTGTTGGATAAGGATCACCAACACCTGGGGCACTATCATGCCCGCGAAAGTATGTACTACATTTACTCATTCCCACATCGATACGCTGAAAATCTTGTTCAGTAAGATCTATGAGACGCTTTAGTCTATTTGTTTGTACTCCTCTACCAAACCTAGTAACTACTTGATTTAACAATTTCTCTTCGACCAATCTTTCCCAAGCTTCTCGCAAATACCCGTAAAACTGATACGCCGCTTCTCTAAAGTCTTTCTCAGTGCCACTCGCATCAACTTCACGTAATACTTTTACCTGCTTCCTCAATTCTTTTATTCTCGCACCAGTAGTTAATGCATCCCAAGGCGGACTTAATCGAACAATGCCAGATCTTTTACGACTTCGTTCCAAACATATCCCATTAAACACAGCACCACCCTGAATCTCGGTTTCTTCGAGAAGGTATTTATAGAAAGAAATGTCATGTGTGAGCACAACAACCTGTCTATTTAATGACTCTTCCACAAGGCGCCTTGCCACTCGACCACTCCATTGGTGACTAAGTGAGTTTACTGGATCATCGAATATTACTGCGGATTTTCTATGATCAGCCCTCATTTCAGCTAGAAAGCAAGCGATAGCTATACAACGCTGCTCACCTTCACTTGCGACCTTTGCAACCAAAGGTTCACCGCAATCTGAAATCTCCAATCTCAGAAGTTGCGCGCCAGACTTACCACGCGTTTGAGGAACAACCTCAAACCTATTAAAGCCAAACTTCTTAAGCTCTTCTCCAAAATATTCGACTATTGGATCAACCACTTCAGTCTTGCAAATATCCGAATTTACACCTGTAACCGATCTTGTTCTGCATTGATCTTGCAATTCGCCATACTTCTTCAAGGATTTATGGCGTAAAATATTCGACTTAATTTGTTCAACATTAGCTTCCACCAGCTTCCTGTCTATAATTTCTGAGACCATGACCTCCTTTCCTTTTAGCGCCTCCCCAGACTTTTTGTCATCAGAAATTTCTGCCAAATACTCATCCACCTCACCAATGAGCGCATTAATCTTATCAAGCACAGCAGAACTCAACTTCTTAAGTTTTTCTGGAAGTTCTTCTTGAATGAAAACTTCTTTCCTTCCAATCAGGCTAGACATTAGATTATGGAATGCATCACTAAAACCTTTGTCAGATTCTTCAATTAGAAGAACTGTTGCCTCATAAGGTGACGCACCCAAGTTGTAATTTTTTACCTTGTCTTGAGCTGCAACAAGTGCCGCACAAGACTCCTTGGCCTGTTGCGAGGTCTTATCTAATATAAACCCTTGAAACTCTTTTAGCTTATTTGACGATTGTTCACCCACTTCTTGTAAGCAAAGCGGACAATCTTCACCTGCTTTTGGTGGAAATTCTTTGCCACCATCTGCCAATATAAACTTCTCTGCTGCCGCCCACATTGCTTGCCAATCGGCTCCGCCGACATTTGAAATTGGCAAATCATTTAGAACCCTATCTCGCAGTCGCTCCGCCAACTCAGATTTCGTGCTAGCGTCTAGTGCTTTGGACTTGACATCATAGAAAACTTCATCACTTAGCTTTTCATGGGAATCCGAAACAAATCCCCGAAGAGATATAAACTGCCTTTTCTTATTATTTAACTCTCTCCTTATCTGTTCAGGCGACTTAGCTTTCAGATCAGCCACCTCCTTCCTCAATCGTTCTAAGAGTTCACCCTCATCATCATTAGCCACATGCTTATCTACATCATTGACATCTGACTCACTAGATAACCCGGCAATAAACCCCCCAGCATCGGTATCACCAAATACTGGCAGGCTAACAAAACCATTTCCTGGCATCGTTTCCTCGATAACCTGCCTTTTCACAAAATCAATGGCCGAGACCAAATTTTCCAATAGATACAACCCTAAGGGTTTGTATCCAAGCTCTTCCTCATCAGAAACAAAATTATCAGCAACCTCACCATCGAAAACACGTATTGATTTCAAGTCAACATCTGACGCAGTTTTAAGGTTCCATTTTTTCGGCTCTACCCCTCCCTCTGTTTTAACCGAAATAACCGCAGAAGAAGGTTCTGAAGACAACTCAAATACGTTTCCAAGTATTTCTGGAGCTCTACCTCTAGCTAAACATGCATGTTTGAGGATCCTGGAGTACCCTGACTTACCTGCACCGTTATCACCATAAACAACTGTCAAACCTTTTTCTGGGAATGCAAGATCTTGATCTTCAGCAAGAGCGCCCACATTAACGACACTAGCAATACTACTTAGCGTCACTTCTCCGCTTTCTGCTTCGAACCCAGTAGTATCAACATCTTTCGAAGCTTCAAGATAAGAATCATCCTTATCCAGTAACCCATGCTCCATTCGGGCTATTCGATACACTTCCTGTAATGTTGCCGGAGTTAAATCACCATTTTGCAAAGAAAGACGTATTGCATGTCTCCACCATATTGGTTTGTTTTTCACCCAATCGACAATTCTTTCTACTGGCGTCATACCTATTTCCTTATAATTGAATGTTTCCTGAAATTAGCTTTGGCAAAAGCAAGTCTCGCTGAGATGATAAATTTCTATTCGCATGAGCAATCTCTGTACTTGCTGATATATATGCTTCGCAAACCCAGAAAATTCCCGTATCACCGCATCTTCCTTTGGATAAATAAGCTGTATCGCTTTAATATCACCTTTATTGAATCCATTTTGCGCGGCCCTACCACTCATTCCAATTAGCGTTTTTTGGAAATATTCATCTCTTAAGAACCAGCGAAGGAACTCTCTTACTTCTTCCCTCCTTTCTACAACCTTTGCTATTGCAACGTTATACGCCCCTTCTAGACCACACAAAATACGAGCAACAGATGCACCATATCGCGCAATTAATATTTCATCTTTTGTTGTTTTTCTTAGTTTTTTATCATCCTTTACATAAGCAATATGTGAATCCGTCTGATAATCTCTTATCTGCAGCATCCTGACGTAACCGTCTCTATATTCTTCAATCCATTCTTTCTTAGGGGGCTGAGAACCACCTTGTATACCCATAAGTTCACTCAGACTAATCACACCCCACCTTCCGGGATCTTACCCAGCGGCGAGTCGATAAATTTGGCATTTTCGTGGCCGGGGAAGCGGAATTTGACGAACCATTCGCGGTAGAGGGATTGCGCCATCTCTTCGAGCATGGCGATGCGGCAGTTGTTATTTTCAATTAGGTTGTCGTAAATCTCGAGGATTTCCGCTATTTTTTCTTGTTCACTTACAGGTGGAATAGTTACATCGAGCATATGAAGGTGGTTGCGATTTACCCCTGGCACTGCACCTGCTGCATTTTGTCCTGAAAAATCAAGCTGCGTCAGTAAATAACTAATAAATCTTGGATTATTCCCCTTAAAGTCTTTTACATAAAGCGCTGTATTTAATGGCCAAAAATCACGTTCGACATAGAAGATTTTTCCAAGGGTTCCATAGCGACCAGTAACGACTCCCGGTGCCTTTACTTTCGCTTCATTATGCGAACCAGACTCACCAGATGAAGAGATGATTGGTACATTTCCTTCAATACGCTTTACCTTAGGTAAGTCATACCCTCTTTTCAGCTCGATAACATCGCCAAGCTTGCATGAAGCCCATGATGCCTTTCAGTCATCATTAAGTTACAGCCCCCAAAATTTTCACCACATTCTCAGAAATCGTCTGCTCCAACTCATGCGCCTCGGCATTAAGCACTTCCAACTTCTCCTGCAGTGCTTCCAACTTCTCAGCAAAGTCTTCATCATGCTCGTCATCCCCCTGCGCCACCCCCACGTAGCGCCCAGGGTTAAGACTCCACCCCTGCTCCTCAATCTCGGCCAGTGTAGCGTCCTTGCAAAGTCCCGGAATGTCCTGATACGTAGGCTTCCGTTTACCTTCCTCAACAAAGTGTTTCTTGATCTCCCAGTCACCGGTGTTGCCATCATCCTCATGATTTTCCAAAAAGGTGTTATCAACCTTCTCTCCACGATAGAGACGCACGATGTTGCCTACGAAGTTAAGCTGTTCGCTGCTGAAGTCGCGCACAGCGCGGGTGACCTGACGGTGAATATGGCGGGCGTCGATGAAGAGCACCTTGTCCTTGCGCACCTCGGGCTTGCCCTTGTCGAAGAACCAGAGGCTACAGGGAAGCGTGACTGTATAGAAGAAGTTGCTGGAGATGGCGATCATCACATCCACCACACCGCTCTGGATAAGCTGCTTGCGGATTTCCATCTCAGAAGATCGGGCATCGGAGGCGGAATTGGCCATGACGAAACCAGCACGCCCCTTGTCGTTGAGCGCGGCGTAGAAGAGCTGTATCCAGAGGTAGTTGCCGTTGTCGGTGCGCGGCATGCCGAAGGGGAAGCGAGTCTTGTCATCCTGCAGACGCTCCTTCTGGATGGCATCGACGTTAAAGGTGGATTGGCCATGACGAAGTCGAACCGCCCAGCGCACTTATGGATGTCGTCGTAGTAGGAGTTGCCCTCGCGGATATCGCCCTGCAGACCGTGGACGGCGAGATTCATCTTGGCCAGGCGCACAGTATCGCCGGTCTTCTCCTGGCCGAAGCAGGAGAGTTCGTCACTGGCAGCGCCTTTCCTATGGGGGTTGTGCTCTTCAACAAAGGCAGCGCTCTGTACGAACATGCCGCCAGAGCCGCAGGCCGGGTCAAACACCTTGCGTGGTAGGGCTCGATAATTTCGGCGATGAGGCGCACCAGCGGCTGGGGGTGAAGAACTCGCCACCGCCCTGCCCCTCGGCGCGGGCAAACTGGCCAAGGAAGTATTCGTAGATGCGGCCGAAGACATCGGAGCCGATATCGAAGCGGATGTTGGAGAAGCTCTTCAGCAGACTGGCGAGGATATCGTTGTCGAAGCGGGTGTAGGTTCTAGGCAGGGCATCCTTGATCGCCTCGTTCTCCACCTCCAGCGCCTTCATGGCGTCGTTGATGGCCTTACCGAGGTCCTCCCCCTCCGGTAGTTCTAGTAGATTGGAGAAGAGCGCCTGCTCAGGGACGTACATCGCTCCTTCAGCCTGTATGTCGGCCTTCATATTGGCACTACCACGCCGCCTCCGTTTGCTCTGCTTTTTGGCCAGCTTGGCCTCAGCCAGTTCAAAGCGGTATTCAGCATAGCGTAGGAAGATAAGGCCCAGCACCGGGCGGGAGTACTCTTGAGAGGTGAGGCCGGTATTGGCACGGAGCTGATCGGCGGCGGCCCAGAGACGGTTCTCCAGCTCCTGGATATTCTTGAATTCAGACATAGTTAAAGGAAAAGTCCATTAAGTTATTTGTTTTAGTTAGTTACCGGCCTATCCATTAACCGTGTTTTCACTTATTTATAATGAGGTTATCAGACGATCATGCCTCACGATACGCTCAATCCTGCACCCGTTCTAATAAATCGCCGACCTCACACTGGAACAGGACACAGAGTTTCTCTATAGCATCAAGATCCACACGGGTTGCTGTCTCTTTGTACAACAGAGTGACCGTGTTTCTATTCAAACCAGTAGCACGGGCAACGTCAGAAATCTTCAATTTCCGCTCACCCATACACCTGCTCAGATGACACCTGATCAAAATTATCACCTCCAAATTACAATTATTAGATTTTAAATAACAAAATAAACTTCTAATCGCAATTTCTCGACCTAATATAATCTTTAAAATGGTAATTTTATATTCTGGAGAATATTTTATGACTTGCAACGGCACACCCGACATTCTCGCTTTCTTAGACAGCACACCCAATGGGCGCGCATGGAAGGATGACTCACGCTACGCGCTCGCGCTGCGGGCCACCGGCCCTTGTCGAACCAGCCTTTTGAGTCGGAGGTTCGAGTGCGATTAATCTAATCCAATAAAAAACCCACCTTAAGAGGTGGGTTTCTATGTATGGCGCGCCTGGAAGAATGACTCACGCTGCGCGTTCGTGCTGCGGGCCTCCGGCCCTTGTCGAACCAGCCTTTTGAGTCGGAGGTTCGAGTGCGACTAACCCGATCCAATAAAAAACCCACCTTGAGAGGTGGGTTTCTATGTATGGCGCGCCTGGAAGGATTCGAACCTCCGACCGCTCGGTTCGTAGCC
>MOXG01000095.1_pt1 | contig 14534 bp, 15 predicted proteins | sample 1471191 | NCBI WGS metagenome assembly MOXG01 (sample SAMN05806437, study PRJNA327811) | mollusc metagenome | isolation source: Phylotype C (NB3) bacterial symbionts from gill | host: Thyasira cf. gouldii | place: Canada: Bonne Bay, Newfoundland | collected 2010-08-19
CCTAAAACACCAACAATAAACCCTAAAGCCCCTTTACCAGAGGATGAGCTCTCAGAGGAGGAAAAGGAACAAGAGGAGGAGCGATTAACCAGAGAGACACCATACATTGATTACGATGAAACAGGCGAAATTCTGGATAAGGTGTGGCGTTGATATGAAACCAAAGACGATAGAACTAGCGAAAGGTCGATGGCTTGAGATCTTGTTAAACCTTGGAGTGGATGAGAGGTATTTATCCGGAAGGCACTCAGACTGTCCTATCTGTGGACAAGGCAAGGACACCTACCGCTTTGATGATAAAGACGGATCAGGATCGTACTATTGCGGTTACTGCAAACCAGGCTATGGGATGGATTTTGTTATGAAGTTGTTTGGTTTATATTTTAAAGATGCGGCCAACCTTGTTGATGAAATCTTAGGTGATGTACAGCCGATACAGAGAAAGGCAGAGAAAGACCCTAGAGAGTCTTTACGCAGGATAGCAAAGGGATTGGCCCCGCTTACTGGTGATGATCCTGTATCTGTTTATTTACGAAACCGTGGGCTAAGCGTTGCCAGTGCAGAGATTACCTGCAGTCAATCACTTACCTATTGGGACAGTGACAGCGGAGAACCTGTTAACCGAGGTGGTTTTCCTGCAATGGTAGTACCGATCCGTGATAAAAACGGCACAGCTCTTACCTACCACATAACTTATATCGACCAAGGACAAAAGGCGGGTGTCTGTAGTCCTAAGAAGGTGATGACGCCTATCAGCTCTATCAAGGGTGGTGCTATCCGGTTATTTCCTGCAGGTAAGCATATAGCGGTGGCGGAGGGGATAGAGACAGCCTTGGCGTTTTATGAGGATTTTAATATCCCCGTATGGGTGACTGTTAACGCCCACATGATGGAAAACCTAGTGTTACCTCCTGAGGTGGAGCGATTAACGATAGTCGCAGACAGCGATAAAACATTTACAGGTCAAAAGGCAGCTTTCACCTTAGCCCATCGATACGCTCTAAAGGGCGTATATGTAGATGTTAAATTGCCTGATGTAATCGGTCATGACTATTTGGATGTTTTAAATGAGCAGAAGGGTTGCTGCACGATGAACGTTGTTTTATAGCAGAACCTGAGAAAACTGGAGGGTAACAGGGTGGGTAAAGAGAAAACGCAGTTCAAGACAGGACAATCAGGAAATCCAGCGGAAGGCCAAAGGGTAAAAGTAAAGTCGCACAATTGCGCAGTTTACTAGAGCCAAGTGTTCCTGATTTAGTGGCGAAGGCAAAAGAAATGGCAATGGCTGGAGATGTGGCCGCCCTCAGGTTATGCCTGGAGCGTGTATTGCCACCATTGAAGGCGATGGACAGCCCGGTTCATATTGAGGGGCTGAGCGGTTCCCTAGGGCTTTCTGAGCAGGGAGGAGCGGTTATTAATGCTATGGCCAGCGGCTCGATAAACCCTTCAGAGGCTTCTACCTTACTTAAGGCGCTGGCAGGTCAGGCAAAGATTGTGGAAGTTGAAGAGCTCGAAAACCGTATTACTGCACTTGAGGAGTGTTCACGATGAGAAATAACAGAAGGGTGGTAGCGCTTGAAAAGGCCATGAGGCCCACGAGAATGCACATTATTGAAGTTATCCAGGGCAGCAGCGAGGAAGGTGCTATTGAACGATATAGGGGGGCTGGCAATGATATATCCCTTACCGATATCGTGGTACTAATTATCCGGTTAGATGATGAGAAACCTATTGCGAAGAATTGAGGGTTTGGAGCATTCCAGAGGGATAGGAAATACTCTCCGGCTGATTTGCTTAGAAGAAGGCGAGACCCTTAATGAAGCTATCGAGAGGCTAAGGGTGGAAGGTAAAAGACCAGCAGGCAGGGTTCTTGTGGGCGGGCCTAGAATGTCGGTGGATGAGTGGGAAAACAAATATTGCGGGGGAGAGTAGGGAGTGTCATGTGTAGCAGTGTCATTACCAAGGGAAACTGGCGGACTAATTGCCAAGGGACTTTGTCGTAGCACCGTACCAGCAAGTGGTTAGGCAAGCAATTGGCAACTCATCGCTATGCGACGGCAAGCGATAATTTCGCTCTCTGCACCCTCAAGGCGCTGGTGTTCATTTTTTCTCTTAGCCACACATATCTGACGCCAGCAGGGCTGATTTCAATTTGATAGATCGTTTTTAGTTGGGCCGATACTTGCACCTGACCCAAGTGCGGGTTTTCCAATGAGAAGGCTATTACAGCCTCCTCAGTGGTTTTGGCGGCTCTATTCTTATGACGGATATCAGGGCGAAATGTGCGCTTCAAAGCCAAAGGGCCTTTTTCCTTGAGGAGTCTTCGATTCTTGTAGATAGTTTCACGAGAGCAGCCACTGATGCGTGCAGCCTCGGAGACATTGCCCAACTTTTCCGCCAGCTCAATGGCGTCAATTTTCTTTTGTATTTCCAAGTCATACATTGATGCCTTTGTCGGCTCGATAACTTCCGAAACAGCCAGGTTGCGACCCGCGAAGTAGGCAACGAAGCCGTCGCCGCTGGTCTTTCTTATTTCAATTTTCTGCTTGGCAATGGAGTGTTTCAGCGGCGACTCAATAAGGTAAAATTTGTTTCCATAGCTGAATGTGTGATCATTTCGTATTTTGCGATACTCCTTCAACACGCAGACATCGTCTAGGCTCAGGTGACTAGGAATCGGTGTGAATTCAGTATCGGTATTCTTAGCAATCACTTCTACTTTTTGTTGCCAGAATCGAGGGATGAACACATCTTGCAAGTAGTGATTGGCGCTCGTCATATCCTTGACACCATTGAGTCTTAGTTCGGGCACCAGCCTGTCTTGGAAGGTATCAAACGATCGCTCGATACGACCTTTTCCTTGGGGCGAATTGGCGAAGATTATTTCGATACCCAGTTCATCGCAAGCCCTTTGCATTTGTGAGAAGTTACAACGTTTAGGGCCGCCAAATATACCTGCTCTATCCACATAAAGCGCTTTAAATAAGCCCTTTTTTTCGATGTAATCACGCATGACCTTTAAACAACCAACCGTGGTTTCTGACTTAAAGAATTCAGCATGAATTTCACTGGTCGCATCATCAATAATGGCAATCAGGCAAGACTTTTTATCCCCGAACCAGCGATGCGGACTGCCATCCATTTGCAGTAACAAACCAGGTGACTCCATGCGTTCACGCCTTTTTCGTGCTTTTGCACGTCTGCGTTTAGCGCGTTTAACATGATGGATATCGTGTGCCCAGGCTCTTAGCGTCTCTCGCTTAACCACTATGTGCTCATTCGCCTCAAGCAGCTCAGCCAAGTGCATTAGATTCACATCAAAATATTTCTCTTTAATCAGTGCTTGGACTTGCCGCTTAAGCGAATCAGGCGTTTTATTCACCGGTGTCTTACCAGTATTGCGGTGAATAACAAATTGAATACCGACCTTCTGATACCGCTGGAGGTAACGTTCAATGGTTCTTCTAGATTTATTGAGGAGCTTGGCCGCATTAACAATAGTAACCTTGCCTTCAGCAACCTTAACAACCACGTCAACGATGAGTTGAGCTTTGGAATCCATCATAATCATCCTATGCGTTCCCCAAACGTTCAAAAAGAACATCCAGAGAATCACTGATTAATTAGATCCGTCAATTTCCCTTGGTAGTCAGTTGCGACAAAATCGCTTGGTAATTAAGGTACGACAAAGTCCCTTGGTGTTAACAGTGTCATGTGTAGCAGCTTAGATATGACCTGACGGTGGGTGCCAGATAATATCTGAACTGAATAAGGACGAGAGACTTCTCAATAGGGTCGCTAAGCAGCCGATAACGGAAGCCCATGGGCGATATATCTATGCCGAAATCACCCTGTGGCAGACACCAATAGATAATGTAGGAATATTAGACCCGCCGCCCATAAATTCAACTAATCATTATGTGTGTCAATTATGTAACACTTTAAAAAATACATAAATTGCTGCAAATACACCAAAATAAATGAAGACAAACTTCCCGAGACTTTTTGAGTTTGATTCTATATCTACCTCATTTATTGAAGATGCGGAGTTCTTTAGTGCTAAGCTTATCAAACTAACAAATTTATAAGCGCTATTGTTAAAAGCGGTTGCTTCAGTTCCATCGTAACCAGGCTTGCCAGGTAATCTTAATTTCCTTGTTTCACCGGATGTGGTTCTAATAACGAGGGTGTATAAATTGTTATCAATATGAGCATAATTAATATCTTCAAGGTTTACCGTATATAAAACCTCTTGTTTGAAGGGGTCCTGCTCAATAAGCCGATGATTAGTAATATTTAAATTATTATTTGGATAACCAATCTGATCAAGTTTAAATTCATCTTCTAGTGGTTCAATCCCCAGATCATTCTTTAAATATCCTTCATTAAAATACATACCCTGACTGTCTTTCATTGATTGAATAAATCTATCGTTCCGTTCCTTTATGATTTTAAGCTCTGAATCCATGTGGCATACCCCCAGTTATATAGATGCATTTCATCCTCAGATTCTACATACTGATGTCTAATAACCCTACTATTTTGTCTTAAGCGATCAACGAGCTAAGGTGGTCGGAGTCGGTTTTTGATATAAAAACTGCAGAACAGAAAGACCGGAAACGGAAAGGAAGTTTCACGAAATACCAATAAACAGAACAATAATATAATCCTGCAACATAGTCCCACCCAATACGAACTTCACAGGCTATCTATACAAGAAGGAACAGTTATCGTAGGGAGTAGGATTAGTACAGCGCCAGCTATCCAAGTACACATCAAAAACAAGGCAACGCTATGGGAGAATACAGAATAAAACAAGTTAGCTTTGGCTAGATCTCATAGAACAGGCAGTTTTCACAGTCCTAGATATCCAATTTACCTAACCTGGTCAAAAATCGAGCATCAGAAGGAAATAAATTCACATATGATATGTTCAACTGGCGTTAGTGATGCTGATGCAGCCCCTAATATTTCACCGCAAAGAGAAAATAGCCATGAAAGCAGAAAGCAAAGCCCTCGATATGTTTGAAGGAAGAACTACTTATACGATCAATGACGGAACAGACGAAAAAACAACGCTCTGCATAGATAAATATACTGCCGATTTGCTACAAGAAAATCTTTCCGATGTTCATAAGTACCTGCAGGAAACGTACAACTTGGTAGCAGAAAACCAATCCCATTTATCGCGTCTCGCCAAAGGGAATGAGGTCAGGGGGATTGCTTGGCGGAAAGCTGAGCAGTACATGCCTGACTTTTAAATGTACTGCAGAGCTGGCAGTACATGACAGAAGCAGCCAGAGCAGGCGGAGGGTGTTGAAACGGATCGAGAAAATCAGATTGTTGTCCGCTTAGGTCGCACTGCCGACCCATTGATCTGATACTGAATGTCATATTTAGGTCTGAGTTATTACCGATTAGAGATCCCCAGCTAACCGATTATGGCTGAACTTATCTAATAGTTGAACATTCGCCTATGCCGACAGATGGAGTGGGAATGTTTGATGAATCTTCTTTAAATGTTTCACTACTTACTAAATGATAAGATCCTTCTTGCAGAATAGTGAATCGGCCACTTTTTTTATAAAATGAAAAAAGAGCCCATCCATCACAGAAAATAACACCGGCTTCAATGAAACCTTTTCCGCATGAGGCAACAGGTGCTTCAACGCCAAATGAATTAAGTTTAAATGATCCAGTGCTATTAGAGAGGGTATACTTTCTTCCTGGCTTGAAATTAGTAGATTTCCAGGATTTAGCAGATTCACTATATAAGAAACCGGTAGATTTGTTGACTATGCACAGATACTGTTCAGCATAGACATTACCAGCTAAGCATAGAGATAGAACAAGCAAATAATATTTACGCATTGCATTTAGCCTTATTAATCAAATTAAGCCATAACACCTAGCTTTGACTGTCTTAGTGTATGTTATTGTTATGAGTAATTTTCATTTTTTTAGTTTCCTTCTTCTAATTCTATCTTTAAAGTGCTGCTCTGCCTTTAAATGATATGCATGAAAATCATCACTATCTACGGTGCGGTCCTTATCACCGAACTCACATGAAAGACCCCTGCGCTTTGGACCAAATAACCTAGCGTATTCTCCCTGGAATGCATGAAATGTATCCTGTTCGTATTCTGACCTCTCTTTATCCTTGTAGTCATCATGCCATGGTTTTCTACCGTATTCATCAAAAGCATCAGCACGTTTGTTATCATATCCGATGATAGTCTCTGAAGAAAATGACATTGATCTTGGGTCGGGCATTAACATATATGATTTACCAATTTTATCCCATCGAACATTTTTCAGTGATATTTCTGGATAAAGCCATTCATATTTTGCTGCTGCTATATACCGTTTCGCCCTATTTTTTATAATGTAATTAATAGTTAGCACATCCTTCTCAGATAAGGATCTTCCAGTTTGAATAGAAGTATAGTTAAATATGGTTGGTCTAAATAGCTTTGAATGAGGCCTTTCCTTTATTGGGTTTCCATAAGGGTTTCTCGCCCATGATAAGTTAGTTAATATCAATGCTTTGTCTATACAAAGTGGAAATATAGTTTGTGTCCCGTTTAGCCAAATGTCTGGATCGTTATTTCCTCTACACCATGGCGATCCTGGAAAGCAGCCTTGGTTATATACAGTTACTGGATTATCAGAAATAATAAATTTAACATTTGAATCTGAGGCGTCAACAATACTCCAAACGCATTCAGTCCATAATACACAATGCATCATTTGATACTCTTGCATTTTGATCAGGATTTGGTTTTTATTATTTTTTCTTATCATTGAGGCAAGATAGGAGAGTCCTTTTGGAGTCCGTAACTTCTGAACACTTATATAGAGCAAAAAATCATTAAATGCCTCGTCATTGACGTTTAGGTGGTCGTACTCTGAGAAATACTCAACAGCTGCTTTACCTTTTGTATCAATTATTCCAAAAAACTTTTTTTCTATTTCTGTTGATTTCCAATCTAAGAGCTTAGTTGTATATAAATCATCTTCATAAAAGCATCTAGGTGGCCCCCATCTCAGAATAGCTTTTCTTGGGTATTTGTTTCCGTTGTTAGCTTTTTTAAATTCAGGCCTCATATCCAAATAGAAAAACTTTTTCTCTTTTTCACTTCCGTCAAAAAAACGGTATTGATACCATTCAGGTACGTAGTGGTTTCTTGTGTATTCTCCCAATTAAATTCTCACATTTATTACGTATAACGCTGCGTTCAGCCGCTTGTCGACTGCAACGCATTGTTAAGTTGAATTTTACTTGAATAAGCACCTAAATCTTCAGTTTCTCTCATAGGTATTTGAGTAAGATCGTCTGGGTATCCTTTATGCGTTCCTATGCCACTCAATAGTGACCAATCAGAATTTCGATAAATAAGGAGATAAGGATTCCCGATAGCTATGTCAGATAGTTTTACTGGTATTGTGATTTCACCTAAGTTACTAATAGTAACCTCATACTCAGAGTTAAACCCTTTGGTATATTGAACTATTTCATATATGCCATTCTTATTTTGTGCATACAGAATTGCTACATAATCACTGGGTTTAGAATGCACGTTAAAATTGAGCTTAACAGAGATCTTTAGCAGCTCATCTTCTTTAGCAACAGAAACATTATTAACACTAATAATTGCTTTTTCTGCTGGCAAAGAAAGCAGATAGCTAACATTGAAAGCATTGCCAAAATAATACTTAGCGTAAGGGAAACATACGATGGCGACCCATGAAATAAAAAGTGCCAATATAGTTGAACTAGCTAAGTCATGGTACCTCTTCTCTTTCGACTTAGTGATGGCTTCTTTAATGAAACTAAAGCCAACACTCGCAACTAAGTAAATACAAATAAAGTAGAATAAGATTGAAATTATGAAGTCACTTAATATGAATTCAATATTTGCAAATTCACTTAGAAACGGACCGGCTACGAATGTAGCCACTGATACGCCTAGAATAGTTGAGACATCCGATATAATTGATAATCTTTTTCTCGAATCGCCTTCGATTAAATCAGTGATTATCTCTTTCATATTTCCTATTAATCTCGGTTTTTTGTGATTCAGAAGTGACTTCCGTACACAACTTAACGTTTTTGGTAAGGCTCAGAGCGTCCCAGTAAGCGATAGCGAACGAACTTAACCCACTTGTTAGAGCCCTTTACGGCTTATTATTCCTGCCGGGTCTCGGCGGCGGTGGCGGTTCCCAGCTTCGCTTGCCTGGTGCATCTTCAGTTAGCGGCTTTCGACCGGGGCTCGGTTGTGGTGTTGGAGTTGGTTGCGGCTTCGGTGTTGGCTTTTTCTCCGACATTAGTGTCTCCTACGTTAACGAATGCGAAAGCTGATATGGATATTAAACCGGCAACTAAGCTCAATGCGGCGCTCCAATGAAACCTTGTTGTCCAGTTTGAGGATTTACCACCCACTTTCTGATCATAGATAGTTTCATCATCTATTTGCTTTATGGCTTTCTTATGAGCCTGGATGCCAAAGAGTATTTCTCCAAGTATCGAGGCAAGGCTAACTATGAAAAGAGCCCAAGCAAAAAGAAGAAATCCTGGGTAGTGGATTTCGTTTGAGCCAATTACATCTTTAAGGAATGTAATTGACAATGCCAAAGCGCCACCAGAAAGAGTAACAAGCAACTTGTCATAGCTTTCATTCAGCTTGCGCTGAGTATCTATCAGCCTTGGCGATATTCTTTCAGTGGTTCATCCATGCTTTTCAGCTCTAATAGTTTTTATTTTATGACTGTGGCAAGTAATGGTGTTATGTGACATGCACAAGAAACGTATTTCTATTGCATTTGTTCTATATTAGGTGGAATCAGCCCGCTCCGCTTTCGTCCCGTACTACCAGAGGCGGTTTAGGATATGCAGACGGCACTCCAAATTGCAGCCAGGCTGGATTAACCTTCAGGGCATATGCTAGGTCAGGCAATATCCTTGGGCGCTGGCTATGTCCGTTCTCTATCTTCTTGATTACTGCTGATTAGTGCCGGATAGGTCGGCAAGTTGCTGTTGGGTCAATCCTGCCTCTGCTCGTGTCTCTCGTAGCCTAGTACTGATCTCGGCCCCTGCAGCTCGTATTGCTTCCGTTCCGATCATCCTTGTTCCCTGTATGTGTAATGACCTAATCAATGATATGGAATTATCCTACTAATTACGAGTAAGGATAATCCTACAAGATTGTAGGGATGCTGTTGGATTGAGTGGTGGATTAGTTGAGGCGTAGAGCGAGTCACCAAGGGGAAATGTACTCTGCTTTTCCATAAGGATTTCGTACAGACAATAAAAAAGGGCTTAGGTTAATCCTAGGCCCTTTTTAGATATCGAATCGTGTATAGATTCGTATATAGAAACAGATCCTATTTATATTTAGTGATATAAATCAATCGGTTGCTTGTATGTAGTGGCGGAGCGGACGGGACTCGAACCCGCGACCCCCGGCGTGACAGGCCGGTATTCTAACCAACTGAACTACCGCTCCGCTGAGCGTTCCATGACTGCTTAGATGTTGCTCGCTGTCACCGTTGGAAGCGCGGTATTTTAGCGACTCTTGGAGAAAGGTCAACCGTTTTTTCGATTATATTTTTTACTGGCTTGGCACAGTGATTCTAAAAAGAATTTTTATGCTGGAAATGGAACACTGTGGGAGCGAACTTGTTCGCGATTGGCTCCGTGGCCTGTCATCGCGAACAAGTTCGCTCCTACACCGAGTGCCGGATTTTTTGTTAAACCATCATATTTCAGGGCTGCCTATTACACCTTTTGCAAGGCATAAAGTTGCTGGATCTCCTCTGCCCAAATTGTATCGTCTATGGTTTCGAGCACCATGGGAATTTCATCAAAGCGTGGATCATTCATGATGTAGTCAAATGCGTCCCAGCCGATCTTGCCCATTCCTAGGCTATGGTGTCGGTCCACCCGGGAGCCAAGGTCGGGTTTGCTGTCGTTGAGGTGCATACCACGCAAATATTGGAAACCGACGATGCGCTCATACTCGGCAAACGTCTCCTCACAGGCCACTTTGGTACGCAGATCGTAGCCGGCAGTGAAGGTGTGGCAGGTATCGAGGCAGACACCGACACGGGACTTATCCTCCACGCCGTCGATGATGGCGGCCAGATGCTCAAAACGGTAGCCCAGATTTGATCCCTGACCGGCGGTATTTTCGATAACCGCAATCACATCCCGGGTCTGCTCCAGTACTAGGTTTATCGATTGTGAGATAAGGGCCAGGCTCTCCTCTTCACTGATCTTCTTCAGGTGGCTGCCGGGGTGGAAGTTGAGCAACTTCAGCCCCAACTGTTCACAGCGCTGCATCTCATCAAGAAAAGCGTTGCGTGACTTCTCCAGCGCCTCCGGCTCAGGGTGCCCCAGATTGATCAGATAGCTATCGTGGGGAAGCACATGCTGCGGGGCGATCTCTGCAGCGGCCAGATTTTCACGAAAAGCATTGATACTCTTTTCGGTGAGGGGCTTGGCCTTCCACTGGCGTTGGTTCTTGGTGAACAGGGCAAAGGCTTTCGCTCCGATTGCCTGAGCATTGAGAGGTGCATTCTCCACTCCGCCACTGGCACTGACATGGGCGCCGACTCGTTTCATTGTGCTTTAACTCATGAGTTGAAAAAGGGCATGATACCTGAAAGTAGGATGATCATTAGAGTTCAATCTGTAGGGCAATGGGTATACAAGGTTGCGTTCTGAAATAAACTCAGATTATTTAATACTCACCAATAAAAACCCCGCTACGGCCAAGCATAACGGGGCTTCATGTAGCTAAGAATCTTTGTCTTAGGTCGATTTCTTAAGCTTTCTTAATCCGATAAGTCCTAGTAAACCAGAGCCGAAGAGCCATGCAGCGGCGGGAAGAGGCACTGCCGAGACTTGACTGAATTGTATGTTGTCTAATCCTACATTATCTGAGCTACCGCCGAGTCCGGTTGTATCAATATGGAGTATGAGCTCATTTGCCACCAACCCCGATGTCCCAAAGTCAAAGATTGTATGCGAGGAGGCATCTTCAGTAAGGGCAATATTGCTCTGGGAGAACAGAGTTGCACCACTGCCATTGGTTATGGTGAAGTCTGGAAGAGTAAGAACTGTGGATTGATAGTTCCCCATATCAAGGCTAGTCAGTGATACGTTATACCCAGCATCTGCGGCGAAAGTGATTGTGAAGCCAGTATCACCGTCAGTTTCGTTATTGATAACGTTGGTCAAATCGTTGAAATCGGTGGTCCATAACGTCAGGTTGGCAACGCTGTCACCTGCATAGGCTAGCTGGATATTAGGTGTGAATCCACCGTCACCCCCATAGGAATATGCTCCCATTGTGGTGGATGTAACGTTATCTCCATATGCTTGTGGAATGGCAGAGTAGTTTCCTCCACCGAAATCGAATGTCAACACCGTAGCACTAGCTATGTTACTGAGCAGCAGCGTGGCGATGCCGAGAGCGGTTTTTAAGTTCATTGAACTTGCCCTTAATTTTTGTGTTTACTTAAGTGGTTTTATTCTTGTCACTCTGCAACTTTTTCATAGTATTTCTTCACAGCTGGAAATGCAATTCATAATTTAAAGTGTATTCAGTAAAATCAATGGGTTGGGGTGATTGAAATAGGTTTTTTGTGAGTGCTGTTATGCGGCATTTGAATTAAAATCCTTTTAAAAAATATCTTGCTGTCATGTCATGGGTATTTGCTGAATTATTCACCAATAATATCATGGGAGTTTATGTGCTGAAATGGGTTAATTTACATATGATCTCACTTAAAGATGTGTGAAGAATAGAGCACTCCTCCAACGACCATAATAATGAAAAGAGAGAAAGAAAAGATTAGTAACTCTACGAGCAAAAACCGTATTAAAAAGCGGGCGATGCTTGCTGATGCACTGCGACAGTTTCTGCCGGCGGCGTCTGTCATCAGCGATGAAGAGACTCAGCGCCCCTACGAGTGCGATGGACTTGCGGTCTATTGCGAGATGCCTCTGTTGGTGGTGTTGCCGGAGAGTCGCGAACAGTTGTGTCGGATCATGGTGCTCTGCCACCAACACCGGGTGCCGGTGGTGGCTCGTGGCGCCGGTACGGGGCTAAGCGCTGGTGCCATGCCCAATAGCGATGGGGTTCTCCTTTCGCTGGCAAAGTTCTCACATATTCTCGAAATCGATCCCCAGGCACGAATCGCACGGGTAGAGCCCGGTGTGCGCAACCTGGCTATTAGTGAAGCGTCGGCAGGGTATGGGCTCTACTATGCCCCTGATCCTTCCTCTCAGATCGCCTGCACCATTGGCGGCAATCTGGCGGAGAACTCGGGTGGGGTTCACTGCCTCAAATATGGGCTCACCGTTCACAATATTCTCGGCTTTGAGATGGTCACCGCCGATGGTGAGGTGATGCAGGTCGGCGGCGATGGTCTCGACTCCCCCGGCTATGACCTCAATGCACTGCTGATCGGCTCCGAGGGGCTGCTTGGTGTGGTTACGGAGATTACCGTCAAACTGCTGCCGACTCCGGAGACTGCTCGGGTGGTGATGGCTGCCTTCGATAGTGTGGAGAAGGCGGGTAAAGCAGTGGCGGCGGTGATCGCCAATGGCATTATTCCGGCGGGACTAGAGATGATGGATAGCCTCGCTATCACTGCGGTGGAGGAGTTTGTCGCTGCAGGCTATCCCACCGAGGCCAAGGCGCTGCTGCTGTGTGAAGTGGATGGTAGTGAAGAGGAGGTGGAGGAGCATCTGCAGCGGACCGAAGCTCTCTTTATGGAGCAGGGGGCATTTAGCTGCAGAAAATCACAGAACGAGCAGGAGCGGGTTCTCTTCTGGAAGGGGCGGAAGTCAGCCTTTCCAGCTGTGGGACGTATCTCTCCCGACTACTACTGCATGGATGGCACCATCCCAAGAAGCCAGCTCGCTTTTGTGCTGACCGAGATTGAGCAGTTGTCTCAATCCTATGGTCTGCGGGTGGCCAATGTCTTTCATGCAGGTGACGGTAATCTCCATCCGCTGATCCTGTTTGATGCCAGTGTGCCTGGAGAACTGGAGAAGACGGAGTCGCTTGGCGTGCGTATCCTTGAATTGAGTGTGGAGGTGGGTGGCTGTATCACCGGTGAGCACGGCGTCGGTATGGAGAAGATTCAACAGATGCATAAACAGTTTGGTGAGCTGGAACTAGCTCAGTTTCACGCTGTTAAGGCGGCGTTTGACTGCCATGGAATATTGAATCCAGGCAAAGGTATACCGGAACTCAAGCGTTGTCAGGAGTATCGCTCCATTGAACCACAAGGTGGATGCTTGGGTGGGGAGATCGGATGAACGATATCGCTACAGAGTTGGCTGAGTGTGTCCAGACGGCCTATAAGAAGGGCTCGACTCTCAACATAGTGGGCGGTGGCAGCAAAGCCTATATGGGGCGTGAGGCGAGTGGAGAACCGCTGCAGGTGAAGGATCACAGGGGGATTGTCTCCTACAACCCTACTGAGCTTGTAATGACGGCACGTTGCGGCACACCCATTGAAGAGATCAATGGGGTGCTGGCTGAAAATGGGCAGGTCTGTTCGTTTGAGTCCCCTGTTTTTGAGGGTGCCGGCACTCTTGGCGGCACGTTGGCATCTAATCTCTCCGGCCCGGCGCGTACATGTGGTGTTGATGACATGCGATATTTATGGCATGTTAGGCCTATGTTTATGGCATGCGAGGTTGATGACATGCGATATTGATGGCATGGTATGTTTATGACATGTGGTGTTGACGACATGCGATATTGATGGAATGTTACATCTATGGCATGTAACATCCATGAAATGCGATATTGATGTGATGTTGAGGATAGGTGAAGTCAAAGTATTAATGGGCTAAGAGATCTTAGCGCCTCTAACCGAGACTGAATGTTTAGCTCAAAAGGGTCTCAAGATGAGACCGTAGAATTATGTCAAGATGAGACAGTATAATTATCTCAAGATGAGACAGTAACATCTTCTCAAGATGAGGCGGTAGAATCGTCTCAAGTTGAGACAGTAGAATCGTCTCAGATGAGACAGTAGATTCATCTCAAGATGAGAGAGTAGAATACATCTCAAGATGAGACAGTAGAATCGATCTCAAGATGAGACAGTGGAATCATCACAAGATGAGACATTATAATTGTCTCAAGATGAGACAGTAGAATCGTCTCAAGATGAGACAGTAGAATCATCTCAAGATGAGACGGTATAATGGTCTCAAGATTAGATAGTAGAATCAGCTCAAGACGAGACATTATAATCGTCTCGGGCTGAGACAGTAGACTCATCTCAAGATGAGGCAGTAGAATCATCTCGGGATGAGAAAGTATAATCATCTCAAGATGAGAAAGTAGAATCATTTCAACATGAGACTGTAGAATCATCTACGGATGAGACAGTAGAATCATCTCAGGATGAGACAGTAGAAAAATCTCAAGATGAGACAGTAGCATCGTCTCAAGAAGAGACAGTAGAATCGTCTCAAAGTGAGACTGTAGAATAATCTCAAGATG
>MOXG01000096.1_pt1 | contig 14453 bp, 17 predicted proteins | sample 1471191 | NCBI WGS metagenome assembly MOXG01 (sample SAMN05806437, study PRJNA327811) | mollusc metagenome | isolation source: Phylotype C (NB3) bacterial symbionts from gill | host: Thyasira cf. gouldii | place: Canada: Bonne Bay, Newfoundland | collected 2010-08-19
AAGGCGGCAGTAAAAGAAAGCAAGCTCCGAAGAAAAGACGGTAAGCTAAGAAGAAGAAGCAGCTCCGAAGAAAAAACAGTAAGCTAAGAAGAAAGCAGCTCCGAAGAAAAAGACAGTAGCTAAGAAGAGAGCAGCTCCGAAGAAAAAGACAGTAGCTAAGAAGAAAGCAGCTCCGAAGAAAAAGACAGTAGCTAAGAAGAAAGCAGCTCCGAAGAGAAAGACAGTAGCTAAGAAGAAGGCAGCGCCGAAGAAAAAGGCGGCTGTTAAAAGGAAGGCGGCGCCGAAGAAAAAGGCTGCTGCCAAGAAGAGCGCAACACTGCGACCAAGAAAGGTGACACCACGCAAAAAGGCTACAAAAAAAGCCTAACCGATTATAGGTCCCCCAATAGAAAAGGCCCGCAATTGCGGGCCTTTTCTATTGGGCAAGGATAGAGAATCCAAACAGACTACCGCTTCAATGCGCAATCTCCACCACAGGCAAACAGTCGATAGGCGGGATTATCCGTCTCCTCCTTCCAGGAGAAGCCCAACCCTTTCAAGAACTGTATGAAATCACTCTTCTCGCCACGCATGATCTGAACACCGACAAGCACCCTGCCATAGGCGGCACCATGATTGCGGTAATGAAACAGGCTGATATTCCAACGCTTACCCATCTGGGAGAGAAAATCGAGCAGGGCACCCGGTCTTTCAGGGAACTCAAAACGGTATAGGCTCTCATCCTCCACTCCCGGTGCATGCCCACCCACCATGTAACGAATATGGAGTTTGGCGGTTTCATTGTCGGTTAGATCTACCACCGGATACCCTTTATCGGAAAGCGTCTGCACAAACTGCTCGCGCTCCTCCCGTCCCTCATTCAACTCAACACCGACAAAAACATGGGCCTGTTCACTGTCGGCATAACGGTAGTTGAATTCTGTGATACTGCGTCGACCAAGGGCTCGACAGAAGCGCATAAAACTGCCCGGTTCCTCCGGAATCTGTACCGCCAGCAACGCCTCACGCTGTTCACCCAGCTCTGCCCGCTCCGCCACATGGCGCAACCGGTCAAAATTGATATTGGCGCCGCTCTCGATCGCTACCAGACTCTCACCTGTAAGTGCCTCCCTGGCCACATACTTCTTCAGTCCCGCAACTGAGAGCGCACCCGCAGGCTCGGCAATTGTGCGCGTATCGTCAAATACATCCTTGATCGCTGCACAGATCTCATCGGTACTGACAAGAATCACCTCATCGACCAGCTTACGCGCCAGACGGAAGGTCTCTTTGCCAATCATCCTGACCGCTACGCCATCGGCAAAAATACCCACCTGTTTCAGGGGAGTTCGACGCCCTTTCTCCAGGGAGTGATAGAGCGTCGGTGCATCTTCCGGCTCAACACCGATAATCTTTATCTTCGGGTATACAAACTTGGCATAGGCGGCGATGCCGCTGATCAGACCGCCGCCACCGACAGGGACAAAGATGGCGTATGGTGAACCCGGATGCTGACGTAGAATCTCCATACCCACAGTCCCTTGACCTGCGATGACATCAGGGTCATCAAAGGGGTGGATAAAGATCATGCCACGCTCCTCGGCCAGTTGCAGAGAGTGGTCATAGGCGTCGTCGAATGAATCACCATGGAGCACCGTTTTTGCGCCCAGATTACGCACCGACTGCACCTTGATCTGAGGTGTCGTCTTCGGCATCACGATCAATGCCTTGATACCCAGAGTCTTTGCTGAAAGCGCCACACCCTGGGCATGATTACCCGCCGATGCAGCAATCACGCCCCTCTTACGATCCTCTTCAGAAAGGGTGCGAATTCGATTATAGGCACCCCTGAGCTTGAATGAGAAAACCGGCTGCAGATCCTCCCTCTTCAGGTAGATGCTGTTATTAAGCCGCAGGGAGAGGCTGGCAGCCTTGTCCAGTGGGGTCTCATGGGCGACATCATAGATTTGCGCCCTGAGTATTCTTTCAATATAGGTTTGCGGCATCGGCTCTCCTGACGATTGGTGACCCTACCCCCCGTAACCAAGAAAAAATGGTATGCAGATGCAGGGCCTAATTTTTACTGTAAAATCGCCTTAATGAAACACAACCGTTATCATAGCCTGTATGAAGACCGATTTAGGAGTAAAAAATGAACCAAGATGATCTTAAGCGGATGGCGGCGGAAGCGGCTATCGATTATGTAGACGGCGGCATTATCGCGTCGGTACCGGCTCAACCGTCAACCACTTCATTGACGCGCTGGCAACTATAAAGCATAAGATCGACGGAGCAGTCTCCAGCTCCGAGGTCTCATCCGAGCGTATGCGCAGCCACGGCATCAATGTGCTCGACCTCAATGCCGCCGGGGGGCTCGAGCTCTATGTCGACGGCGCCGATGAATCGACCAAAAACCTGCACCTGATCAAGGGTGGTGGCGGTGCGCTGACCCGTGAAAAGATTGTCGCCGGTGCCAGCAGAAAATTTGTCTGTATCGCAGATGGCGGCAAACTGGTGGATGTGCTCGGTACCTTCCCGCTTCCTGTAGAGGTGATACCCATGGCACGCAGCCATGTGGCACGTCAGCTGGTAAAAATGGGTGGTACCCCGGTGTGGCGCGAGAACTTCATCACCGATAACGGCAACGTCATACTCGATGTTCACAACCTGCGCATCATGGAGCCGGTAAAGATGGAGCAGGAGATCAACAACATTGCCGGTGTGGTCACCACCGGCATCTTTGCTCTACGTCCGGCGGATGTGCTGATTCTGGGCACCGAAGAGGGGATTAAGACAATTTCATAACAGCGCCCTAGTCTTGATTCACAAAATAGAGCCCGCCTTGTGCGGGCTTTTTACTTCCTAGAGAGCAGGAATTAAAGGGTACTGACCCCTTTTAGCCCTTTGGAATTAAAGGGTACTGACCCCTTTTAGCCCGCTTTTAGCCCGATATGATCGGGCATATTGCCCGAAATGTGGCGCTTCCACATCTTGTCGTAAAGCGACTCAAGATCCTTGGTAAATCGATTCATATCAAACAGGGGAGAGCCTCTCCTGCAGCGTACCAGTTTCTGCTTTAACTCCATGAGCCGTGCTGGATTAAGGGCGAGTTCTCTGGCTATCTCCTCATACCCCCTCAAATCGTCTGCCACCAACTCAGGTAACCCGATCGTATTGAGCAAGCTGGCAGAGACGCGGGAGGCAAAACCATTGCCACGCATAGCCACGACAGGCACTCCCGACCATAAAGCATCCATGGTTGTGGTGTGTCCATTATAGAGGCGAGTATCGAGCGCAAGATCAGCTAAAGAGAGTCTCGCCAGGTGATCTTCGGCACTCTCCACCCGCTCAGCCCTAACAATACGTCCACCATCAACCCCTCTCTTCTCTGCCTCTGATCTGAGATTATTGATGACAAGATCTGTTTTTGCAGGCAGCCACAACACGCTGCCATCGACAGCCTTTAGGAGATTCATCCAGCGATCAAACATTATCGGTTCGATCTTATATGTCTGATTGAATGAGCAGAAGACCACGCCATCTTCAGGTAAGCCAAAGTCACTCCGTATTACCCCCTCGGCATTCACCTGGTTGTGCTCATCAAACGGTAGGTAACTGTTGGGCAAATAAGCAAGCTTCTCGCTATAAAAAGCGGCATGCTCCATCGGGCTCACAATCTTATCTGTGATGATGTAATCCATATGGTCTGCACCTGTAGTACCCGGATACCTAGGTACTCCACCTGCACGGGGGCTGGACGTCTTGCACAGATCCTGTACCGTCCACTTTGAGTATGTCCTTGCAAATCGACAAGGATATCGATCTCATCGTTGTATATCATATCCGCAACAGCAGCATCATCGATGTTTACAACATCGACAAAATTGTCACAAAGATCATGAATCTGTCCGCGAATATGACTCTCATCGTCAGGACCATATGAGTAGCAATAAACCTCGACCCGCTCCTTGTGATGATTCTTCAAGACACCCAATATCAGATAGGCTACCGGATGATTGCGAAAATCTGCTGAGAGATAACCGACCCGAAGTCTCTTTTTATCTTTTCTGGCTGAAAATTCAAATTGTGTAGAATCTGTTGAAGCGAGACCCTTGGTATGTTTTTCCATCAAAGCCCTGGCTACCAAAAAGTCTGCTTGAGGGTCATCGAAAAATGCCTTGAGTTGGAATACAGAAATCGCTTGCCTAACCTTTGAATTTTTGAGTTTCAGTATCAATTTATCGAGCTTCTGCTGAAACTTATTGAGCCTACCCCAATCAGCTATCAGCGAAAATTGATAACAGAGATCTACCAACCGATTAGGATCATTCGGTTTAAGGTTGAATCGTTTGACTGTCAGTTCAATCAGGCCGGACAGGTCGCCCAAGCGCTTCAGAAGCAAAATCAAATCACGGTTAACCTTTGCATCAGCAGGATCAATTTCTGCAGCACTTTCCAGGCATTCACGCGCCCTCACTGCATCATCCTTATCAATGTAAATCTGCGCTAGACTCCACAGCGCCTCAACTGTTTTCGGACAGGATTCTATATCCATCCCAGGTGACACAAACTCATCAAAATATCTCAATTCCCTTTTAACATTGAGTGCATTTCGTTTTGCTGATTCATGCTTCGGATCATACTGCAGAGCCTTTTCAAATGCCGAAAGTGCCTCTTCAAACTTTTCCTGCTGCTGCAACACAGCACCTAGACTGTTATATGCTTCGGGATACTCTACGTTGATGGAAATAGCCTGATTCAGACTGGCTACAGCACCCTCCATATCGCCCATTTTCTGTAGCGTATTACCTCGATTATTGTATGCCATGAAATTCCTGCAATCTTTTTCTATGGCCTGATTGAAAGCAGCGACCGCCTCATCGAGTCGCCCTAACCTATCGTAGATCACCCCCAGATCATTGGGAGAATAGGCATCATTGGAATCGAATCTGATGGCATTTTTAAAGGCTTGAATCGCATCCCTCTCTTTACCCTGCCTTGAGAGTAAAACTCCATAATTACGATAGTACACACCACTCTTCGGTGAGATTTTAATCGCCTTTCTTATAAGCTGCATTGCCCGGCGCACATCCCCCATCCGATCATATACGAGCCCCTGTAGATGGAGCGCATCCGAATTTTTGGGGTAAGCTGCAAGTATCGCACTGAAGCGCTGTTCTGCCGCAGATAACTGTCCCATCTGAAAAAGCTGCATACCCTCATGTAATAACTGATTGGGATTCACTCCGGCTCTATTTTTCATATTTCGTCCAACTTATTTCTGCCAGCGATCCCATATAAGGGCTTTTTGGCTTTCCGAATAAAAGATCCGTGGTCTTTGGTTCATCAGCAACACACCTTCTACATATGCATAATCTAGTGTGTTGCATCCACCAGTTGAATCCGCACTCTAAAGGGTACTACACCCTCTTAACCTCAATGTAGGAGCGCTTCTCGAAGCGCAATAGTGGGTTCCATCGCGCTTCGAGAAAGCGCTCCTACACACCAATAAAAAACGGCCACTGCCGTGAGGCAGTGGCCGTCTTTAAGCTAACAACTAGCTAAGTCAGACTTTAAAAGTCGACTTAGAAGGTGTGCTTCATACCAGCATAGAAGTTGTCGGTGTCAGCAGTACCGGTAGGATTGTCGGTAGAGACATAGCCAGCGTAAGCAGAGGTGCGCTTGCTGAAGCTGTGGTTGAAATCGAGAATAAGAGTAGTTGCCTCGGTAGTAGCGCTCAGCTCATCATTCATGTAACCCAGGCCGATTTTGTTGTTACCCATGGTGTACGTACCACCAACCATCCAACCATCCAGATCGGTACCAGCTGTACCACCAGCATCATCAACAGACTGGTAAACAGCGACAACGCTGAAATCACCCGCCTTATACTGAGCACCCAGGGAGTTAGTTTTCTGCTCAGCTGCACCAACGACTGAGTTGTTCTCGTGAGCGAAACGAACGGTGATAGGACCGTTGTCATAAGAAACAAGCATATCGTATGCATCAAAGTTGTCACCACCCAAAGTGCCAGCTGAGTCTACAGCATAGCCGGCGATACCAACGTGGACGCCACTGAAGGTAGGTGAAACGTAAGCGATACCGCCACTGGTACGACCAGTATCGTTAGCACCGTTAGGCTCAACACCGAAGTTGTCAGAAGAGTCAACGCCAGAAGCCATGGAAGCAACCTTGCCCTCGGTGAAGTCTTCCATATGACCCATAACAACTGTACCAAAACCGCCGGTCATACCAACGATCTGATCGTTGTTCTGAGTACTAGCCTCATCTTTACCCATATCAATCTTGGCGAAAGCGGTCATGCCATTGCCCAGATCTTCAGAAGCGGAGAAGGTGACGCCTACGTCAGAGTCGTTCCTGACACCCTGGTCAGGACTAGAATTAGTATCATCAGTCCAGAACTCCTGCTTAACAACACCAGAGATTTTCACGTCTGCGAATGAAACGGCTGGAGCAATAAAAGCAGCTGCGATAGCTACGGCTAGAATTTTTTTCATTTGATATTCCCGCTTAGTTAGAAAATTAATAAATATGCTGTACGGTTTCGATAATAGACCCGGATAAACTGCTTTGCAACACTTTTTTTCAAAAAAACCACAAAACTCTTTTTAGTTGCAAAAAAACAACATCGATGTCCCGAAGTTTACTATCAAGAGAACCAAAAGACAAAAGGTACAGGGGGTTAGACTCTCTATTATAGAATTCAGATGATTTGCAGAGCAGGAAAAAAGAATCCCTTCCTTTTAATATAAGAGGTCAGTTTCAATCTTAGCCCAACAATTTCCAACAGTGGCTACATTGTCTATATAGAATGAATAACAGCACCCTGCCCATTACACCCTCTTATGGCCCACTCCCGGCCCTACCCATACTCAGACCTCAGTAACACTCCAATAAAAACACCCAGACAACAAAAAGCCCGCTGATGCGGGCTTTTTATGTTGGCTGGGGATAGAGGATTCGAACCTCTACAAACGGTGTCAGAGACCGTTGTCCTACCATTAGACGAATCCCCAATTTAGATTTGAGAATTGGGCATCCTTTTCAGAACAACACCAAACGATCTCTCCTCTATCTTTGAAACTATCTGTAGCTCAAGCGTTATTTCCAGCGCTTATAGTCGCCATATCGGTATCGGCAACACGCCGGCATCTCTCTGCCACAGACCCGGCACCACTCCCTGGAGCCTTGGATTCAAAAGAAACGGATTAACGTTTCGAGAACTGGGGACGCTTACGCGCCTTGTGCAGGCCGACCTTCTTACGCTCAACCTCACGGGCGTCACGAGTCAGGAAACCTGCCTTGCGCATCGGCGAGTGCAACTCTTCGTTGTACTCAGCCAGGGCACGGGCGATGCCGTGACGGATAGCACCGGCCTGGCCGGTGGTACCACCACCCTTGACGGTAGCATTGATGTCAATAGACTTCAGCACATCACCCACTTCGAGCGGCTGACGGACGACCATACGAGCGGTCTCACGGCCAAAGTACTCATCCAGTGGACGGTTATTCACCGTGATGTTGCCGCTGCCGGCACTGAGGAAGACGCGCGCGGTGGAGCTCTTGCGGCGGCCGGTAGCATAATTCTTGGTTTCTGCCATCTTTCTATTCCGATACTCGTTCGATACCAATGGGGTGTCGATCAGATGTCCAACACTTGGGGCTGCTGTGCCGTGTGCTGATGCTCAGAGCCTGCATAGACTTTAAGCTTCTTGAACATGGCGCGTCCCAGGGGGTTCTTGGGCAGCATGCCCTTAACTGCACTTTCGATCACACGCTCAGGCGCCTTGGCCAGCAGCTTTTCCAGGTTAATCGACTTCAGATTGCCGATATAGCCTGTGTGATGATAGTACATCTTGTCTGTAAGCTTGTTGCCGGTAACACGGATCTTCTCGGCATTGACTACGACGATATAGTCACCGGTATCCACGTGAGGTGTATATTCGGGCTTATGTTTGCCGCGCAGACGGTGCGCGATCTCGCTGGAAAGGCGGCCCAGAGTCTTCCCATCGGCGTCCACGACAAACCAATCGCGGCGCACTTCAGCTGGTTTTGTACTAACAGTCGTCATTTGACTTGCTCCAAAGGAGATCTTCAAGTTTCTTCAGGCTCAAAGTGCTTGAAAAAAGAGCGCGAATATTACCGGACTCCACGCCAACTGGCAAGCCAATATTCTACTTTGTTTCCGATCCACAAAAAAAGAGCGCAACGGAGGACGTTGCGCTCACAAATATAAAACCACCAAAGGAGGATGGAGGAGTACCGATTGCACTAGTCAATCAATGTTAGTATTTTCTAATATTATTAGAAGCCTGTCAACGGTTTTTTACCCTCTCTACGAGCTGTCAGTAAATATAGACTCTGTACGGAATTGGGGCTTTCTCTGAGTATGGCACTCTGGCACTACACAGAGACTAAATAGGCAAAAACCCAAGGTGGCGGTTACAATCTACACCTCCTTATATATTGTTAAAAGATCACCAAGTGAACCGGGAACAGATCATAAAAGAGGCAGACCGCTGTGTTAAGTGTGCGATCTGCCTGCCGCACTGCCCCACCTACCGGCTGACACGGGATGAGGGAGACTCGCCCAGAGGACGCATTGCGCTGATCCAGGCACTGGTCGGAGCGGAGGTCGACAGCCCACGACTTCAACGACACCTCGACCGCTGCCTCTGCTGCCGATCCTGCGAAGACGCCTGCCCCTCAAGGGTCCGCTACGGCGATCTGATCGATGCCGCCCGCAGCCTTTATGTAAATGAAGCTGGACGCCTGGAAACCCTGCAGAAAAAACTGGTCACTGAAACCCCCTATAAGCTGTGGAGCAGACGCCTCCTTCATCTCTACCTTGCCTCAGGAGTGCGGTCACTGGTGCGCGCTATCGGTGGCGCCCGGTGGCGCCGACTGGATGACATGCTACCGTCGCAGATTACCGTAGCAGCACCCAGCCCCAGCTACTCTGCACAGGGACAACAGCAAGGGCGTGTCGCACTTTTTACCGGCTGTGCCGGCCGTTTGATCGAAGATGAAGCTCTTAGCTCGGCGATTCGGCTGCTGACAAGTTGTGGATATAAGGTGATTATTCCGGAAGATCAGGGGTGCTGCGGCGCCATGCACCAGCACAACGGCGACCCCACATCGGCCCGCAGGATGGGTGAAATTAATCTACAGGCATTCAATCACCCGCAGGTGGATGCCATTCTCTATCTGGCCAGTGGATGCGGTAGCCAACTGGAGAGTTATCGCGAACAAAAGCAGCTGTTTAACGCCCCCGTTGTTGAGATCTCGCAGTTCTTCCTGAAACGGGGGCTGAACGATTTCAAGCTGAGACCCCTGAACAAATCACTGGCACTGCACACACCCTGCTCACTGAGAAACGTACTCCATGGAGAAGATGCACCCAGACAGCTCCTTGAAAAAATCCCCGGGCTTACTATATTACCGCTGGGTGATGCGGGCGACTGCTGCGGGGCTGCCGGCAGCTATCTCTTGAACCAACCCAAGATGGCCGACAGGTACGGGAAAAAAGCCTGCGTGAGTTGGAAGTATTGAAGCCTGAGTTTCTGGCTACCAGTAACACAGGCTGTTCAATGCATCTGGCTGCCGGCATCCGACAAGCAAGCCTGGAGATCGAGGTAATTCATCCGGTACAACTGATTGAGCGCCAAATAACCCAACCCTGAAATCAACATTAGGTAGCAACAAAATATATACTTATCACATGACAAAACGACGCCTCACCACCACAGACCAGCTCCTTATCGGTGCCGACGAAGCACTTCGCACCCTGTTTGGAAAGCCCCGGGTTACCGAAAGACCCAATCCCGCTGACGAAGTAAGCTCCCCCTCTCTGAGCAAACAGCAGCAGAAGCATACTGCTGCACTGATGCGCATCAACCATACCGGTGAAGTCTGCGCACAGGCGCTCTATCAGGGACAGGCGCTTACCGCCAAACTCCCAACAGTACGAGAGAGCATGGAGCGTGCAGCTCAGGAGGAGAATGATCATCTCGCCTGGTGTGAAAACCGCATAAGCGAGCTGGGAGACAGAAAAAGCCTGGCCAACCCTCTCTGGTATGCAGGCTCTTTTGCTATCGGCGCTGCCGCCGGCCTGGCGGGTGACAAATGGAGCCTGGGCTTTGTGGCGGAGACTGAGTATCAGGTCTGCGCCCACCTTGATGAGCACCTGGAGCAACTGCCACCGGACGACGACAAGAGCCGCGCTATACTGACGCAGATGAGAGAGGACGAACTACGCCACGCCACCCTGGCACTGAAAGGAGGCGGCGCAAAACTGCCCGCACCCATAAAACTGGCGATGAAACTGACCTCCAAGGTGATGACCCGTACTGTCTATTGGCTTTAGATATGCGCTGTAATTCTGATATACCTTGGTGGGAGCGGTACTTCACCCCTCAATCAGCTCAAAATCATATGTGATTTCAGCCGCTTTTCCAAGCATCAGTGAAGCTGAGCAGTACTTCTCGGCACTGAGTTTCACCGCTCGTTCAACCGCTTTTTCCGTCAGACAGGGGCCGGAGACAATAAAGTGGACATGAATTTTGGTAAATACCTTTGGTTCAGTCTCAGCACGCTCCGCCTCCAACTCCACTTCGCACAGACTCACCTGATGGCGTCCTTTGCGCAGGATATGGACCACATCGAACTGAGTACAGCCTCCCAGTCCCAACAGAAGCATCTCCATGGGGCGCACCCCCATATCACGCCCTCCGGCATCCGGTGGGCCGTCCATTACCACCGCATGACCACTGCCGGACTCACCCACCATCATCGTACCTTCAACCCACTTAACCCGTGCTTTCATCACATCCCCACAAAAATAAATGATATATATTCTATCAAAGTTCGACTTCCGTCAGGAGCTAATCTAAAATTCTACCGCCAGGAGTGCTCCTGCCTCTCTGATAGAGAACACTGAAATATGAGCGTAATAAAACCACCAGCAAAAGAGCCAGCCTATCTTCAGCCCTTGCTCTCTTTCTGTCACCGGCGACGATATCCTGCAAAGATGGACATCATCCACCCCGGTGACATGGCGGATAGCCTCCATTATCTGGTGGAAGGCTCAGTCACCGTTCTTATCGAGGATGACGAAGGCAAAGAGATCATACTTGCCTATCTTAATAAAGGGGACTTTCTCGGCGAGATGGGAATGTTTATCCCCCATTCAAATAGGAGCGTTCTGGTGCGGACACGCACCGACTGTACACTGGCGGAGATCAGCTACTCGCGACTGGATCAGCTGTTCGAAGCTGACCTCAAACCACACATGAAGGATTTGCTGTTTGCCGTTGGTGCCCAGCTCACCCAACGACTGCTAGATACCAGCCAAAAGTGGGACACCTGGCATTTCTCGATGTTACCGGCAGAATTGCCGGTACACTACTGGAGCTCTGCAAACAACCGGATGCAATGACCCACCCCGACGGCATGCAGATTAGTATCACCCGCCAGGAGATTGGCCGTATCGTCGGTTGCTCACGTGAAATGGCGGGAAGGGTGTTGAAGAACCTGGAGGTGCAGGGGCTGGTTCATGTAAAAGGCAAGACCATCGTCGTTTTCGGTACGCGCTGATTTCTAATTGCTAATTGGGGTCATTAGTGGACCCCAATTAGAGCTTCAACCAGACAGCTCCACCCACAAGACCACCCCATCAACACCCACAACCTGCACCCGACCACCGGCAGGACAGTCCGGGCCATGGACTTTCCAGGTCGTGTCATCCACACGGATTCATCCCTGGCCATTGACGATCGGCTCATCCAGTGTAAACAACCGCCCAAAATACTGTTCCCCGCGCCAGTTGAGGCTGGCTGGCTGGTCTCTGTGGGATTGCGTTTCAGTACCAGACACTAGGCATCCACACTGATGTCACTGACGTCACTGACGTCACTGACGTCAGCTCAAGAAAGAAAAATGCTTTTTACTCAGCGGTAGTGATAGATCAGGCATCATTGATAAACTATCATTAACAGTCAGCCTCTTTAGGGAAGTAAGCATGAGTTTCCAAATTATTTATTGGCATTGGGTGATCTTGGGCATCGGATTGGTGCTGCTGGAGATTGCGCTACCCAGTTTCACGGCCCTATGGATTGGAGCGGCAGCCGTAATTGTCGGTATATTGGTTTATCTCTTTCCTGATATGTCTGCCACACTACAGGTGGCGCTTTGGACGATACTATCGGCCTCTTTAACCTGGCTTTGGTTTAGATATCTGAAGCCACTCTCCATCGACAAGACAAAAGCCGGGCTATCCCGGGAAGCGATACTTGGGGAGGTCGGGCAGGTTATGATCCTGCCCAATGGGGAGCGTCGCGGTACGCTTCGTTTTCCGGCGCCGGTTTTGGGCTCGGATGAGTGGCAGTTCATCTCACAAGACAGCCTTGCCGTTGGTGATCGTGTCCGTGTCACTGATGTTTCGGGCAACAGCCTCATCGTAAGCAAGTCATAAATAGCAGGGAGTTTAATATGGAAGCCGGATTATATATCTCCATAGCGGTCTTTGTGATGGTTGTTGTTACCATCGCCAAGGGTGTTCGTTTGGTTCCACAAGGATACAAATGGGTTGTTCAGCGTCTCGGTAAATATCAAACCACGCTGAGCCCCGGCCTGAATATTATTATTCCTTACATTGATGACGTCTCGTACAAAGTCACCACAAAGGATATTGTCCTTGATATCCCTTCACAGGAAGTGATTACAAGAGACAATGCGGTGATTGTTGCGAATGCCGTTGCCTACATGAATATCATCTCTCCGGAGAAAGCGGTATACGGCATTGAGAATTACACCATTGCTATTCAAACCCTGGTGCAAACGAGCCTACGATCAATTATCGGCGAAATGGCCCTTGATGACGCACTATCGTCGCGTGACCTGATCAAAACCAAGCTCAAAGAAGCTATCTCTGATGATATCTCTGACTGGGGAATTATCATGAAGACCGTTGAAATTCAGGATATCAACCCCTCTGGGACAATGCAGCAGGCGATGGAGGAGCAAGCTGCCGCCGAACGTGCCCGACGCGCTACTGTTACTCGCGCAGAAGGTGGCAAGCAGGCCCAAATTCTTGAGGCTGAGGGAAGGCTGGAGGCATCTAGACGTGATGCCGAGGCACAGGTTGTTTTGGCTCAGGCAAGCCAGAAGGCTATCCAAATGGTTACTGAAGCAATTGGCGATAACGAAATGCCTGTGGTTTATCTTCTAGGCGAAAAATATGTTGGTGCACTGGAAAACCTCTCTAGCTCTGATAACAGCAAGATGGTTGTGCTGCCGGCAGATTTACCTGCGGCGATTAAGGGGATGATGAGCAGATAATCAAGCAAACCAGAGATGTTTTGAATGAGTGGATCTCGAAGAAGAGCGTATCAGAGGTGATGAGTGGCTCTTCTTGAGCTGCGTAAAGCCCGGCTCTCATTTCACAACTATGCTACCCCCCCATATTTGCATCGAATTTTGTCGCTCTGTAGCCCTTTTACACCGAGGTATTCAGGTTAGAATAGCGCCTTTATCAGAGACTATAGCGTGAAATGAGCGGCCTTCAGAAACCACCAAAATCCCTGCTGCGTAAAGTGGGCAGAGCCATTGCCGACTTCGATATGATCCGTGATGGCGACCGTATTCTGCTTGGCGTCTCCGGCGGCAAGGACTCACTGACACTGCTCCATATATTGCTGCACCTGAAGAGCTACGCCCCTGTAAAGTTCCACCTGGGTGTAATCACCGTCGACCCCGAAGTCGAAGGATTCGATCCCGAGGCGCTGGTCCCTTACTACCGTGAACTGGGCGTGCCCTACCACTACTGCCCTCAGCCGATCATGGAGGAGGCAAAAACCCGCATGGATGGCGACTCCTTCTGCGCCTACTGCTCACGCATGAAGCGGGGCATCATGTACTCCACCTGCCGGAAGCAGGGCTACAATGTCCTCGCCCTTGCCCAGCACCTGGACGATCTGGCGGAGAGTCTGATGATGTCGATGTTTCATAGTGGACAGCTACGCACCATGAAGGCCCACTATCTCAACGATGCAGGGGATGTCCGCATTATCCGCCCCCTGGTCTACAGCAGAGAGACTCAGACCGCGGCCTTCGCCGCCCAAAGCGACCTGCCGGTGGTAGCGGACAGCTGTCCCGCCTGTTTTGACGCCCCCACCCAGCGAATGCATATGAAGCAGCTGCTCGCTCGTGAAGAGAAAGCCAACAAACACCTCTATCCCAACCTGCTCCACGCTATGAAGCCCCTGATGGATCAAACGCCTGAAGCTGGCGATACCTAAGATCTCAAGTTTCGCAGTTCATTAGTCCCCTCTCCCCCAGGAGGATGTCGTAAAGGCACCAGTCCCTTCTCCCTGCGAGGGAGAAGGTTAGGTCGCTACGGGCTCCTGCCCTCTCGCGACACTACTACGTCCATGTAGGTCGGATGAGGGTGTATT
>MOXG01000097.1_pt1 | contig 14122 bp, 17 predicted proteins | sample 1471191 | NCBI WGS metagenome assembly MOXG01 (sample SAMN05806437, study PRJNA327811) | mollusc metagenome | isolation source: Phylotype C (NB3) bacterial symbionts from gill | host: Thyasira cf. gouldii | place: Canada: Bonne Bay, Newfoundland | collected 2010-08-19
AAAGGTTTCACGAACGCAAGCATGATGATTCTCGCATCGCTAATTTTGGAGTTATGCCCCTTTGTTAATTTTTAATCAAATTTCGTGTTCGGCAGGGTAATAGACCCTGGTGGAAGGTTTGGAAGTAGCCTGAAGTAACAGGGCCGGAGATGGTGTCACCATCTCCGGCCCTTCTAGATCGACCTACTTAGCACAGATGTTTCACCCTCCCAAAGCCACCCCGCCAATATAGGCAAACTGCTCTCATCCACAATCCGGCCCTCCTTATTATCGCCGTTTATTGAGAGAGCCTAATGAGCTGGTTGGTGCTGAATGATCCTAGAATCCTCAGTTGGACAGGGTGGAAAGTGCACTTGCGGTGGTGCAGTACAAGGCACAACGACGCGGAATAATTGTTCTATTCCAAGGAGTTGTAACGCCGTAATGCACCGCCACAAGTGTGCTATCCACCCTGTAGCGTAATTCACCCCGAGGGTGAAATAGGTAATCGCAGTCAATGCAATTAAAATCAATGCATTGCCCATAGAATGGAGCGGTCAACTGAGGATTCTAGGATGATGCTCTGAATAGCTATCGGTCAAATACCAAGACACCCTCTTTGGCATCGACGTACACCTTATCACCACTACTGAAACGGCCTGCCAGAATCTCCTGAGCCAAGGGATTTTCAAGCTGTTGACGAATAGCCCGTTTCAAAGGTCTGGCACCATAAACCGGATCGAACCCTGCCTCACCCAGTAGATCAAGGGCGGATTCCGACAGCTCCAGTCCGATGTCATGATCTTCCAGCCGCTTCTGAAGGTAGTTGATCTGTATGGCGCTGATAGCTCGAATCTGCTCGCGCCCGAGGGGATGGAATACCACCATCTCATCGACACGGTTGATAAACTCAGGACGGAAGTGACTACTCACCACCTCCATCACCGCACTCTTCATCGAATCATAGTCATCTTCATTAGCCATATTCTGAATTAGGTCGGAAGCGAGGTTTGAGGTCATAACGATCACCGTATTGCGAAAGTCGACGGTGCGCCCCTGACCATCGGTGAGGCGGCCATCATCCAGCACCTGCAGAAGGACATTGAATACGTCCGGGTGAGCTTTCTCCACCTCATCAAGGAGTATCACTGAGTAGGGACGACGACGTACCGCCTCGGTGAGATAACCACCCTCCTCGTAACCGACATAGCCGGGAGGAGCACCTATAAGACGTGCCACCGAGTGTCTCTCCATAAACTCCGACATATCAATGCGGATCATTGCCTCCTCAGTATCAAAGAGGAAGTCGGCCAACGCTTTGCACAGCTCGGTCTTGCCCACACCGGTGGGACCAAGAAAGAGGAAGGAACCATTGGGCTGGTCCGGGTCGGCAAGGCCTGCACGGGAACGACGAATGGCATCTGAGACGGCGGACAGTGCCTCGCCCTGCCCTACCACACGTTTGCCCAACTCATCCTCCATGCGCAGCAGTTTTTCCCGATCACCCTCCAGCATCTTACTGACAGGGATACCGGTCCAGCGGGCAACCACCTCGCAATCTCCTCATCAGTGACCTTGTTGCGCAGCAGTTGCATCTCCCGGGTCTCTGCCTGAGCCGCCACCTCCAGCTGTTTTTCCAGCTCAGGGATGCGTCCATACTGCAGCTCTGACATACGGGTGAGATCACCCGCTCGGCGCGCTGTCTCCATATCGAGGCGTACCCGCTCCAGCTCCTCCCTGACGTGAGCAGCGCCCTGAAGTGCGGCCTTTTCAGACTTCCACACCTCTTCCAGATCGGAGAACTCCCGCTCCAGCTTGTCGATCTCCGCTTCCAGATCGGCGAGACGTTTTCTGGAGGAGGCATCAGACTCTTTCTTCAGCGCCTCACGCTCTATCTTGAGCTGGATCAGGCGCCGCTCCATACGATCCATCTCTTCCGGCAGAGAGTCGATCTCCATGCGGATCAGCGAGCCCGCTTCGTCCATCAGGTCAATCGCCTTATCCGGCAACTGACGATCGGCAATGTAGCGGTGCGAGAGGGTCGCAGCGGCAATAATGGCGGGATCGGTGATATCCACCCCATGATGCAGCTCGTAACGCTCCTTCAAGCCGCGCAGAATGGCGATGGTATCCTCAACAGTCGCTCTTCCACCAGTACCTTCTGGAAACGCCGCTCCAGAGCAGCATCCTTCTCCACGTACTGACGATACTCATCGAGGGTGGTGGCACCAACGCAGTGCAGCTCACCCCGGGCCAGGGCGGGCTTGAGCATATTACCGGCATCCATCGCACCCTCCGCCTTGCCGGCGCCGACCATGGTATGCAGTTCATCGATAAAGAGGATGACCTGACCCTCCTGTTTGGAGAGATCATTGAGCACCGCCTTCAACCGCTCCTCGAACTCACCGCGAAACTTGGCCCCTGCAATCAGGGCACCCATATCGAGTGAGAGCAGGCGTTTTTTCTTCAACCCTTCAGGCACTTCGTTATTAATAATGCGTTGTGCCAACCCCTCTGCGATGGCGGTTTTACCAACACCCGGTTCACCGATCAGCACAGGATTGTTCTTGGTACGCCGCTGCAGTACCTGGATGGTACGGCGTATCTCATCGTCACGACCGATCACCGGATCAAGCTTGCCCTGCTCCGCTCGGGTGGTGAGATCGACAGTGTACTTTTCCAACGCCTGGCGCTGATCCTCGGCATTGGGATCATTCACCTGCTGTCCGCCACGCAGAGTATCAATCACCTTCTCAAGAGGCGCTTTGGCAGCGCCTGCCTTACGCATCAACTCCCCAAGCTCACCCCTGTCTTCTGCAGCAGCAAGGACAAACAGCTCACTGGAGATATACTGATCCTTGCGCTTTTGTGCCAGCTTGTCGGTCTGATTGAGAAGGCGTCCAAGATCATTTGAAACGTGCAAGTCACCCGAGCCTCCCTCAACGCTTGAGAGACGATCAAGCGTATCGCCAAGACCAGAGCGAAGCTGATTAACGTTGACATCAGCCTGGGCCAGCAGGTGACGCACCGTGCTCCCCTCCTGGTCCAGCAAAGCGCTCATCAGGTGAGCAGGCTCGATAAATTGGTGATCGCGCCCCACCGCCAGGCTCTGGGCATCGGCAAGGGCCATCTGAAATTTGCTTGTCAATTTGTCCATTCTCATGGAAACAACTCCGGTATCTCTATGGTTGTAGAGGAGATGGGGCGAGGAGGTTAAGAATTCAATAGATGGCTGGTGTTCTTAAAGACAGGATGATTTAGCCGGAAATGAACGCGAATAAACGGAAATAATAAAGATTCACGATCTGGAATCGTGGAATATTGAGGCCGCAAGTTTCGGAGTTCAAATAACGTAAAAGTCTTAAATAGACCAGACCTTGAGTTGAGACAAGGTCGCCACCTCACATCAACCAGCTGTTATTTGCGTTTATTCGCGGCTAATATCTGGTACCCAAATACAGCGGCGTCATTCAGTATTTATCAGGAGTTGCCATCCAGGATCTGCTGCACCTGTTCCAGCAACTCCTTGTATTCGTACTGAGTGGGATCGATTGGAGGGAAGGCCTTTATCTGTGCCTGGCTACGCAACACCACACCAGTGACGACATCACCCTCGCCACGAATACCACTGATACGCAGGGGAAGAATGGGAGCACCTGTCATCTGTGCCAAGCGCACAGCACCTGCCTTAATTTTGCGTGGCGGGTCACTGTCGAGATGAATTTTCCCATGGGGAAAGAGCGCCACCACATGTCCCTCCTTGAGAGATCGTAGAGCATCACGTAACGCCTGTTCAGGCTTGCGTTCACGGTCAACCGGAATACATTTCACCGCTTTGAACAGCCATGTGAGACCAAAGCGCTGATACTCCTCCCGTGCGATCAAAAAACGCAATGGCCGTCGCGCTGATGCAATCAGCAGCATGGGATCAAGACCGGAGACATGGTTGGCGACAACGATGGCCGGACCGGTTTTCGGCAGGCGCAGGCCGGTCACATTGAGGCAGTGATAACGGTAGCAGAAGAGGCGATTGAAACCATCGATCCGGTTCATCCAGCCCTTGCCCCAATCTACCCGATTGGCGCGGTCACACGCCTGCAGTAGCCGGTAAATTTGCCACAACAGCAGCAGCGCAACAGCGAGACCAAATAGTAGGGGAAGATTATCCATGATGGGTCAGAGAGTGATTAGCCGGAAACGAACGCGAATAGACGAAAATATTTGGCCGGCTATGCATAACTATTCTGGAACAGGGTGTAGGAGCAAACTTGTTCGCGAAGAACGCACCACGGAGCTGGTCGCGAACAAGTTCGCTCCTACTCACGCAATTACACTCTTTAATCCTTGCCGCCTTTCTTCCCTTTCTGGTACACCTTGCGGCGGAACAGGTCGGTTCGGCGACTGACGACACGATCGAGAAAGAGCATACCGTCGAGGTGATCCAGTTCATGCTGTACTGCGCGGGCCTCGAACCCCTCCATCTCATACTCCAGAGGCTCTCCCCAGGGATCTTTTGCCTCCAGCTTAATCTGGGTGGCGCGGATCACATTACCGGTGTAGTCAGGCACTGACAAACACCCTTCACGCCCCATCTCATAACCGTTCCATTCGGTGATCTCCGGATTTATCAGCACCATATAGCCGTGGTTCGGTACTGGTTTGCGAGTATTGGAGACATCGACGATAGCGATACGTTGGAAATGGCCCACCTGTGGTGCGGCGATACCGACTGCTCCGGGACCCGCCAGGCGGGTCTCTTCCAGATCGTCGATAAAAGCACGCAAAGCGTCATCGAACAGCTCTACGGCAGCCGACTCCTGCTTCAGCCGAAGGTCGGGAATTTTTAGAATTTCTAGCAACGCCATGATCAGCCGATCAGCATTTCAATAGGCGAGACAGAGGCGTCGATATCACCGAGACTCGCGACAGCCTCTTCAAGACGTTCCAGCGGTGAATCGCTATAGCCTTGGATATGCATGATATAGAGGGGGTGCTCTTCGGAACCTGCGACATCCGACTCCAGCTCAAGAATATTGAAACCGGCCTCGGCCAGTACACCCGCCACCTGGGCGACAATACCGGCACGATCGGCACCCGCCACCCGTACCTGGATGTTAGGCACTTTATGCTGATGCAATCTACCGGAGATATCATCGACGTGCAGGTGTAAACCCATCTCTCCGGCCACCGGTTCCAGCGCCTGTGTCACGTCACCTTCACCGGAGACCATCAGCATGATGGTAAAGCTGTCCCCCAGACGTATCATTGAGGCTTCACCAAGATTCCAGCCACAGTTGAACAACGCTGCCGTCACAGCCGCAACTATACCCGGTCGGTCTTCACCCACCAGGGTTAACATTTTCCAGTTACTCATAGCCTATCCACCGTTTATGCAAACCAGATCAGCGACACCATTCTGCCTGTCACACCATCACGGCGATAGGAGAAGAAACGATCACTGTCACTTACTGTACAGTAATCGCCACCGGCGATGAAACCGGTCCTCCTGTTTTCCAGCCGTATACGGGCCAACTTATAGATATCGGCCTGCCAGTGTCCTGGCTTCCCTTTCTGAAAGGCCGCTTCGTTTTGCTGATCAATGGAGAGAAAACGCTCACGCACCTCTCCACCCACCTCAAAGCACTCAGGGCCAATGGCCGGACCCAACCACGCCAGTATTGACTCACCCGGTTCATCGAAGCGGTTGACGGCAGCCTCAATCACTCCCGCCGCCAGCCCCCGCCAACCGGCGTGGACAGCAGCCACTTTTGTGCCTGAACGATTACATAACAACAGAGGAAGGCAGTCGGCAGTCATTACCGCACACACCTTGTCGGGTCTGTCACTAAAAGTGGCATCTGCAATTATCGGCAGGTCGAGCTCATTACTGCCGCACTCCGCAACCGCACAACCGTGAACCTGCTCCAGCCAGAGAGGGTCAGCCGGCAGCCCCTGCTGCTGACGAAGCAGTGCGCGGTTGTTTGCGACCCGTTCCGGGTCATCGCCCACATGAGTTCCCAGATTGAGGCTCTCATAGGAGCATGACTACAGCCTCCACGCCGGGTGGTGGTCAATGCCCGCACCCGGCTGGGAGCGGGCCAATCGGGGACAATCACCTCAGCCACTTGCCATATCCCGCTTCAATACCGCCAGCAGCTGCTCCATATCGTCCGGTAGAGGTGACTCCCACTCCACCCACTCGCCGGTTGTTGGATGTGTCAGACCAAGGCGGCGTGCATGCAGCGCCTGGCGGCGAAAGCCCTTCAGTTCACTGCGTAGTGCATCTGTCATGCCCCCAGGCATTCGCAAGCGCCCGGCGTAGACAGGGTCACCGACGATTGGATAGCGGATATGAGCAAGATGAACACGAATCTGGTGGGTTCGTCCTGTCTCCAGCTGCACACGCAAATAGGTGTGCGCTTTGAATCGTTCGATCACACGATAGTGAGTCACCGCCGGCTTACCACTAAATACGACCGCCATGCGGATACGATGGATTGGATGGCGGCCAATGGGCTCATCACTGTGCCGCCGGCAGTCATCACGCCGGTGACGATGGTGCGGTACTCCCGCTTGAAGGCCCGATCCTGTAGTTGCTCCACCAGAGAGCGGTGAGCGCCTGTAGTCTTCGCCACCACCAACAGACCACTGGTATCCTTGTCCAGTCGATGTACGATACCGGCCCGGGGCAGTTGCACCAGTTCCGGGTCATGATGAAGCAGTGCATTTTGCAGGGTGCCATCCGGGTTACCCGCAGCAGGATGCACCACCAGCCCCACCGGCTTATTGACCACAAGAATCTGATCATCCTCGTAGACCAGATCCAGCGGAATGGCCTCCGGCCGACACTCAACCTGATCCTCTATCAGCGCATTCAGCGCCACCTGCTCACCACCTACCAGCTTATCCCTGGAGCGGTGGACAACACCATCCAGCGTGACCCGTTCCTGCTTGACCCACTGCTGCAGGCGACTACGAGAAAAATCGGGAAAGAGGATGGCTAATGCCTGATCAAGGCGCTTTCCCGCCAACTCCATACCCACCTTGGCGGTCAAATATCGATTTTTCTCAGTCACTGTATTCGCCCACTTGAATTAATCTTCGTATCCTAACAGAGAAGGCACGGTTCTTTCCTACCTGCACGGAACATTTGTCCTTCCGGTATGACCCTCTACAGAAGGAGAGAGGGAGTTTATGGGAGAGCAATAATTTAGGGTATACTTTGCTGATTCGTAGAGATAACCAAGGTTTTTCGTAGATGATGGCAAATACCCGCTCCCTGACACTACTGTTGGCGCTGTTTATCCTTTCCGGCTGCTCCCTGCTGCCTAAGGAAGAGGATAAAACCAAGGACTGGAGTGCACAGAAGTTCTATAACGAAGCCTCTTCTGCAATGTCTGATGGTGACTATGACGCTGCCATCAAGTACTACGAAGGACTTGAATCACGGTTCCCGTTTGGCCGCTTTGCCATGCAGTCCCAGCTGGATGTTGCCTACGCCTACTACAAGAACAGCGAACCTGAGTCAGCCATTGCTGCGGCCGACCGTTTCATCAAGTTGCACCCACGTAATCCTTACGTTGATTACGCCTTCTACCTCAAGGGCATCATCAACTTTAACCGTAACCTAACCTTTATCAACCGTTTCGTACCCACCGATACTTCTCAACGGGACCCCGGCTCAACTCTTGATGCTTTCAACGACTTTTCTGAACTGGTACGCAGGTTTCCGGGAAGCAAGTATGCAGAAGATTCACGCAAACGCATGGTCTACCTGCGAAATAATCTGGCCCGCCATGAGATACACGTCGCTCGCTACTACATGAAACGAGGCGCCTACCTTGCTGCGGCAAAACGCGGCATAACGGTAGTTGAGAAATACCAGCGTACGCCCTCGGTGAAAGAGGCGATGACCATCATGATTGATGCTTATGACAAACTTGGCCTGGAGCAGCTTTCAGCAGATACACGGCGAGTACTGGCCCTGAATGAAGCGAAAGGGGTCATCTCACAACCTACAGCAGAAGAGCTCGGTGATAGCGACAAACCGCTGAGTCGGGCGGTATGGGATTACCTGGAGTTGGATAAGAACTGAACTGTAGGCGTATTTATCGAAGCGCGATGGGACATGCAATCGCGGCCCGAGAAACCGCGCCTACAAACTGTATCAGATAGCTGACTCGTCCTCTTCACCGGTGCGAATACGTACCACCTTCTCCACAGAAGTGACAAAAATCTTACCATCGCCTATTTTTCCGGTACGGGCGGCGTTGGTTATCGCCTCGATACACTCATCAAGCTGAGCTTCGTTTATCACCACTTCGAGTTTTACCTTCGGGAGAAAGTCGACAACATACTCCGCGCCTCGATAGAGTTCAGTATGACCTTTCTGGCGTCCGAAGCCCTTCACCTCGCTGGCAGTCATACCGGTGATGCCGACGGCGGAGAGGGCCTCACGTACGTCATCAAGCTTGAATGGTTTAATAATCGCATCGACCTTTTTCATTCTTTAATCTGCTCCTGAGTCACCTTGAAAAACCGCTGGTCAGCGGGTAGCGCCTATCACGACCGAACGCGCGCCGAGTAATTTTTACTCCGGGCGGTGCCTGGCGGCGCTTGTATTCATTGTTATCTACCATGCGGGTTACACGCCTAACAACGGCGTCATCAAACCCCTTTGCGGAAATATCCGCAACACTCATGTCCCTCTCGATATACATCTCCAGGATGGCGTCAAGTATCTCATAGGGTGGCAGACTATCCGAATCTTTCTGATCCGGCGCCAACTCCGCTGAAGGGGGACGTTCAATCACCCGACGGGGAATCACCTCGCCATCACGGTTACGGAATTCGCAGAGGCGATAGACCATCTGTTTCGGCACATCCTTGATCGGCGCAAAACCACCGGCCATATCACCGTAAAGGGTCGCATATCCCACCGCCATCTCACTCTTGTTGCCTGTGGTCAGCAGAATCCGTCCCTTCTTGTTGCTGATCGCCATCAGAATAATGCCCCGACATCTCGCCTGAATATTCTCTTCGGTGGTATCGACGGCAGTACCGGAAAACTCCTCTGACAGCATTTCGATAAAGGTATTGAAGGCCGGCTCGATAGGAATAGAGCGATGAAGCACGCCTAGTCTCTCCGCCTCAATCACCGCATCCTCATTGCTCATCCCGAGCGTGTAGCGGGACGGCATCATCACCACCTCCACCTGTTCCGCTCCCAGGGCATCGACGGCAACCGCCAGCGTCAAGGCCGAGTCTATTCCTCCGGAGAGACCGAGGACCGCACCGTGAAAACCATTCTTGTGCACGTAATCCCGTACACCCAGCACCAACGCATTGTAGATGCCCTTCTCTTCCTCCATGCGAGGGGCAACTACAGAAGGTACAGGCTCTGGTTTGCTATCGATATCGGTAATTTCAACCAACCCCTGTGACTCAGTGAAGTAGTCCAGTCGCTGGGTTAGCACACCCTTGGAATCGACAGCAAAGGAGCCGCCGTCAAACACCAACTCATCCTGGCCACCCACCAAATTAACATAGACAATAGCGAGCCCTGTCTCCCGGGCACGACGTTGTAAAAGCTCCTCCCGCTCCGGCGCTTTGCCAGTGTGGAACGGCGAAGCATTGAGATTGAGTAACAGGCGGGCACCGGCAGCTACCGAGCGAGCAGCGGGTGCAGCATCCCAGATGTCCTCACAAATAGTCAGGCCGACGGCAACACCGTTGACCTCGAATACACAGGTTGATCACCAGACACAAAGTAGCGTTTCTCATCGAAGACGCTGTAGTTGGGCAGCCGCTCCTTGTGGTATTCGGCGATAATGCGGCCATTGCGTACAACACCGGCAGCGTTATAGAGTCGGCCGGCCAGCAGACGGGGGTAACCGACCACAATATCGATACCGCCGCCTTCCCTACAGAGTCGTTCCAGGGCCAGTTCCACGCGTTCAATCAACTGCGGACGCAGCAATAAGTCCTCCGGCGGGTAGCCGGTGAGGGTCAGTTCGGGGAACACCACAACATCGGCCCGCTGCTCATCCCTGGCCATGCGGACCGCCCCCAGGATACGTTCACAGTTGCCGGCAACATCCCCGACCAGAAAGTTAAGCTGTGCTATTGAGATTCGAAGAGTCAAGGGCTCACCACCAAATCAAGGAAGTACCACATAAAGTGGAATGTAGAAAAATTAATGAGCCTGTGCGATAGACAGGAGTCAAAGCGTAAGAGCGAACTTGTTCGTGAAGAACACACCTCGGAGCTGATCGCGAACAAGTTCGCTCCTACATCATAACTGCAAAGTTTTTTACGCAGAGCGATCCCAAGTACCGGGGCCAAATAAAAACCGCCATCAGCAACCAGTGCCGATGGCGGTTAATTATAACTCACGAATAGCGTTTTCGCTTTAGCCGTTCATCAACCCCAACATGGTTTGACCGATATCCGAAGGCGAACGAACGGTGGTAACACCAGCGGCCTCCAGGGCGGCAAACTTGCTGTCGGCGGTACCTTTTCCGCCGCTGACGATGGCTCCTGCATGGCCCATGCGCTTTCCAGGAGGCGCGGTCACACCAGCTATGTAAGCAACCACCGGCTTGGTGACATTGGCCTGGATATAGGCGGCTGCATCTTCCTCTGCGGTACCACCAATCTCACCGACCATAACGATACCTTCAGTCTGGGAATCCTGCTGGAACAACTCAAGGCAGTCGATGAAGTTCATACCGTGGAGTGGATCGCCACCGATACCGACACAGGTGCTCTGCCCAAGTCCGGTAGTGGTGGTCTGATAGACCGCCTCGTAGGTGAGGGTGCCGGAGCGAGAGACGATGCCGATTTTGCCTGGCTTATGGATCATGCCGGGCATAATGCCGATTTTGCACCCACCCGGAGTGATTACCCCCGGGCAGTTGGGACCAATCAATCGGCAGTCTTGGGTGGCCAGCGCCGCCTTTACCCGCATCATATCGATGACCGGAATACCTTCTGAGATACAGACGATTACCTTGATGCCGGCATCCGCCGCTTCAAGGATGGCATCGGCTGCAAAAGAGGCCGGTACGTAAATCATTGTGGCTTCGGCACCGGTCTCTTTTACTGCATCGTGCACTGTGTCAAACACCGGCAGGTCGAGATGTGTCTGACCGCCTTTGCCGGGGGTGACGCCACCAACACATTGGTGCCGTAGGCGATAGCCTGCTCGGTGTGGAAGGTGCCCTGCTTGCCGGTAAAGCCCTGGCAGATAACCTTTGTGTTCTTGTCTATGAGAATACTCACTGCTCTTACCTTTTCCCAGGGGCCGGCTCTAGACCGCCCCAATAGTGGAATACTTTGATGAGGGCCCGGCCTGTTGGCCGGTCACTCTCCTCAAGCGCTCTGGAGATCCCGTCGCTCAGCCCTTGGCCGCTGCAACTACCTTCTCTGCCCCTTCCGCCAGGTCGGAAGCAGTGATGATGGGCAGGCCGCTGTTCTCCAGCGTTTCTCGCCCTTGGGGAGCATTGGTGCCTTCCAGGCGGACGACCAGAGGAATCTGCATATCCACCTCCTTTACCGCCTGAATGATACCGTCTGCGATCAGATCACAGCGAACGATACCACCGAAGATATTGACCAGTACCGCCTCCACCTTCTCATCGGAAAGAATCAGTTTGAACGCCTCAGCAACACGATCTGCAGTAGTACCACCACCCACGTCGAGGAAGTTGGCGGGTGAACCACCCTTAAGCTGGACCAGATCCATGGTGGCCATCGCCAGACCGGCGCCGTTAACCATGCATCCTATGTTGCCATCGAGGGTGATGTAGTTGAGATCGTGTTCTTTCGCTTTCGCTTCCCGCTCATCTTCCTGCGTAACGTCACGCATGGCGATCAGCTCGGGCTGACGGTAGAAGGCGTTGTCATCAAGATTAATCTTGGCATCGAGTGCGATCAGATGTCCCTCTTTGTTCACTACCAGAGGATTGACCTCAATCAAGCTGGCATCGTTTGCGATGAACAGATCGTAGAGATTGCACATCAGCTTCTGGAACTCACGAACCTGCTTACCTTCCAGTCCGAGGGCAAAGGCCAGCTTGCGACACTGGTAACCCTGCATACCGGCGGCCGGATCGACATGGGTGGTGTGAATCTGCTCCGGTGTCTCCTCCGCCACCTCTTCGATGTTCATGCCGCCGGCAGGGGAAGCCATAAAGAGGACCTTCTCCTCGGCGCGATCCATCAGGACACTGAGGTAGAGTTCGCGATCGATATCGGTAGGCTCTTCGATAAGGAGTGTATTAACCGGCAGACCGGGCTCTCCGGTCTGCTTGGTGGCCATCATGCTCCCGAGCAGACGCTCGGCTTCGGCCTCGACCTGATCAAGAGTGTCGACTAGAACCACACCGCCGACCTTACCACGGCCACCGGCATGAATCTGCGCCTTCACCACCCAACGTTCGCCGGCCAGTGTCTGTGCCGCCTCCCGCGCCTCATTTACGGTGACAGCCGGCTTACCCTCAGGTACCGGAATACCCTGCCTGGCAAATAGCTGCTTTGATTGATATTCATGTAAATTCATTATTCTTTTACAACCAGTTTGCTGGAAAAGCTGCTATTCTGAGGCAAACTGGAGCAAGAATCAAAAAATAACCCCACCGAATAAGCTTTAATACGGGCATGAAACTACTTTTTATCCTCGCCGCCGCCCTCCTTATCTACTACATAATTCAGCTGATCAGCAAGAGCGCCGCTAACCAAACCTCCAGAAAAAAGTCGGATACCGCATCGGTTGAAACGGTTCAATGTAGGCACTGCGGGGTCTACCTACCCCGAGCCGAGGCCGTCAGCAGTAATGACAATTTCTACTGCGGCCCCAAACACCTGGAGGCGGATAAGCAGACCCGTGATAGCTAAGGAACTGCCGAACAAGCCATGAACAACTGTCTTGCTCTCAATAAACGCAACACCTGCGGCGGACATCTCATTAATAGCCTGCTATCAACTGTGATTCACTCTTTGAGGCGGCACCATCTGAACACAACCCAATCCACTCAGCTTTGTTCAGAGACGCCCTAATGGCCCTATTTGAATCCAGCAAATCGATCAACACCCATGTCATCCTGTCCGATGAGGAGAGACCGGAACGCGCTCTGTTCTACTTTTTTGTCTACCGACTGGCTCTTGCCGTCACCCTCGCCCTGCTCTTTTTCAGCAACACCGGCCCCTCACTTCTAGGCAGCCACAGCAGAGAGCTTTTCGCCCTCACCGCCAGCATCTACGTCGGATGGTGATTGCAGGCGGCCTACTGCTCTACGCACCATCCCCTATGTCACCACAGAATCAGGGGTTTCTGATGGTGTTTGTCGATATCTGTGCCATCACTCTGCTGGTGCACGCCAGTGGCGGCGTCGAATCCGGGCTGGGTATGCTGATGGCTGTATCCATCGCCTTCGGCAGCCTGATCTGTCGCGGATTGTCAGCGGGATTGCTGGCAGCCCTCGCCTCCCTATTTATTCTGACTGAACAGGTCTACTCTCACCTCAGCAACTCATTTATCAATACCGCCTATACTCAATCCGGGCTGCTGGGAGTACTCTTTTTTGCCATCGCCACCCTCTCCCATGTGCTGTCACTCCAGTTACGCAGGAGCGAGGCGCTGGCAAGTCAGCGGGAGCTGGATCTGGCCAACCTGGAACAGCTCAATGAGTATGTGATTCAGCATATGCAGACAGGTATCATCGTCGCTGACAGCGACAACTGCATTCGCCTGATGAATGAAGCTGCCTGGTATCTCGTGGGAATGCCAAGCGCTGGCACCGACGATCACTTGGAAGAGGTGAGTCATGAACTGGTTATCCAGTTGGAGCAGTGGAAAACCGACCACCAATTTCAGATAATACCATTTCGCCCTACCCCAGCCGGGCGTGAACTTAAAGCCGGTTTCTCTCGCTTAGGAACACATGGCGATGTGGGTACTGTCATCTTCCTTGAAGATATGGCGACAGTGACGCAGCAGGCGCAGCAGATGAAGCTGGCCTCACTCGGCCGACTCACCGCCAGTATCGCCCATGAGATTCGTAACCCCCTGGGCGCTATCGGCCACGCAGAGCAGTTGTTGCGTGAGTCGCCAGATCTGCCACCGTCGGATCAGCGGCTGATC
>MOXG01000098.1_pt1 | contig 13986 bp, 18 predicted proteins | sample 1471191 | NCBI WGS metagenome assembly MOXG01 (sample SAMN05806437, study PRJNA327811) | mollusc metagenome | isolation source: Phylotype C (NB3) bacterial symbionts from gill | host: Thyasira cf. gouldii | place: Canada: Bonne Bay, Newfoundland | collected 2010-08-19
CTTGCCAACTGCCAACTGCCAACTTGATTTAAACAGCCACCACCATCCTCAATGCGTCCAGGCGCACCCGTGTTGCCAATAAGTGCTCTTCAAGCGCCTGTTGATGCTCCTGAAGTAGTTCAATCTCATCATCTCGGACACTGGGATTGATCCGTTGAAGGGCGGTCAGTCGCTCGATTTCTGTTCGGTAACGCAGACGCATCCCTTGTAGTGCGGAATCGATTGCCTCCGGCCGGATTGTTTCGGCCACTGCCTCGGCTTTCTCAAGCATGGAGCGGAGTCGGCCTCGTAGCGGGGTAATAATTTTACGGGCACTGTTTTTCGGCAGTTTCTGCAACGTTTCATTCAGATCCCGATGAGAAATACTGTCACTGCGATCCTGTAGATTCTGATCTACCAGTACGTGTAGCAGGGTTGGTGGTAGGAAGCGTCCCGCCTGGAGTAGGCGTGGTGCCGGGCACTCGAGAACAAACAGTAGTTCCAGCATTAGTGTACCGGCGCCGATGTCTGGGTGGTGGACGGCGATGGCGCAGCTGTTTCCCCTCTCGTTGTTGATCGTCATCTCCATACACTCACGTACCATGGGGTGTTCCCAGGTGAGGTACTGGCGCTCTTCGTAACCGAGGGCGATGGTGCGATTAAAGGTGACGGTAACCCCCTCGACAGGCAGTTCAGGGAAGTGCTCCAGCTGCATTCTGGCGCTGGGTTTTAATATCTGGCTGCCGGCGGAGTGGTGCTCGACCTCCACGCCGTAACTGTTCCAGACTGCAGCCATATAGTCGGCCAGTGTTGGATCGGCATCCTCCCAGGCGATACTCTCGCGCAGCTTCTCAGCTTCTTTGGGACGGCATGAGTTGAGTTCCAGCAACTGGTCACGGCCATGTTTCAGTTTATTGGTGAGATCCTCGTGCAGCTCTTTTGTGCTCTTGATCAACAGCTCAAGAGCATCTGCCTCGTTCTCACCCTCCTCCATGGCTTGGAGCAGCGCCGGACGGAGGCGGCGAAGTATCTGTGGTCCTGCCGGGCATGTGTGGCAAAAGGCGTTGAGCCCCTCGTGATACCAGCGCAGCATCACCTCTTGGGCGCTTTGCTGGAAGTAGGGCACGTGGATTCTGACGCACTCTCTCTGGCCGATACGGTCAAGCCGTCCAATACGCTGCTCCAGCAGGTCGGGATTTGTCGGTAGGTCAAACAGCACCAGATGGTGGGCAAACTGGAAGTTACGTCCCTCACTGCCGATTTCGGAACAGATCATCAGCCGACAGCCCTGCTCCATGTCAGCAAACCAGGCAGCTGCACGGTCACGTTCGATAATGCTCATCTCTTCATGGAACAGGCCGGCATGAATACCCTGTCGTGTTCGTAGGGCCTCTTCAATCCCCAGAGCGGTCTCCCGCTGGGCGCATATCAGCAGTACCTTCTCACCATCCAGCTCCTTTAGCAGGTTGGTCAGCCATGAGAGTCGCGGATCGGTCTGCCACCAGGGGTTGCCATCAAGGGTGGGAAAGAGGCTCTCCGGGTGGAGCAGCTGCAGCGGATCGCTATTATCTCTGACCGCCCTATCCAGGTAGCCATCAGGAAGTGGGAGGGGGTGCTTATGCAGTTCGCGTTCGGCAAAACCCTCAATGCGGTCACGGCTGTTTCTGAAGAGTACGCGCCCGGTGCCGTGGCGGTCGAGCAGTAGCTGAATCAGTTGTTCCTGGGCCTCGTGCTGGCTTGCTGCCGGCTCCTCTTTATTGTTGATGCGGGTGATCAGTGGGGCTGCGTCCGGATCATTCATACTATCAAGCAGTTCCCTGGATGCCGCCTCAGATACCCCTTCACCCGCTAACAGCTGTGCCACCGCCTCGGCTACCGGCTGGTAGAGTGTCTCTTCCTCTAAAAAGGTATCGAGACTGTAAAAGCGGTCGGGATCCAACAGCCGCAGGCGGGCAAAGTGGCCGGCACGTCCCAACTGCTCCGGGGTGGCGGTGAGTAGTAATACTCCTGGAATCTTGTTTGCCAGGGCCTCCACTACTTGATAGGCAGGACTGGCAGCCTCTTCACTCCACTCCAGATGGTGAGCTTCATCAACAATGAGAATATCCCATTCACCCTGAAGGGCCTGCTGCTGCCGCAGTGGATCAGCTGTCAGTAACTCCAGGCCACAGAGCACCAACTGTTCAGCGAGAAAGGGATTTTCCCCTTGCCCGGAAGATTCGATGGCTTGGCAGCGCTCTTCATCAAACAGACTGAAACGCAGGTTAAAACGCCGCATCAGCTCAACCAGCACTGGTGTAGCAGGGGGTTGGGGACGATGATCAGCGCTCGTGCCGCCCTGCCGGTAAGTAGTTGGCGGTGGAGAATCAGACAGGCTTCGATAGTTTTTCCCAACCCTACCTCGTCGGCCAGCAACACTCTGGGGGCGAGGCGTTGCCCTACCTCATGAGCAATATAGAGCTGATGTGAAAGCAGCTCGGTACGGACACCGCCAAGACCGGCCAGCTCCGACTGTTCCAATCGTTGGCGCTGTGTCAGGGTCTGGTAGCGCAGATCAAACCAGGCGTTATTGTCGATCTGGCCGGCAAAAAGCCGCTCCTGGGGTCGGCTGAATTGGATGAAATTGCTCAGCTCCCCCTCTGGAAGCTCCCTCTTCTCCCCCTCAGGTGGTGCCCCGGTAGGTCAAGAGGCCTGCTTGATCAACGACGTCCGTTACCTGTAGTAGCCACCCTTCATGGCTCTCTATCTGGTCTCCAGGGAGAAATTGGACTCTTGTCAGGGGGGCGTTATCTCTGGCATAGGTGCGCATCTCATCCGTGGCGAGAAACAGCAGTGTAATTGTACGGCCTTCCCGGCGGGTCAATGTGCCGAGGCCAAGGTCGGGCTCGGTATTGCTGATCCAGCGCTGGCCTGGGGTGAATTCTGGTGTGGTCATATTTCCGGGGTATCTGGAGAGTGGGGCGGAAGGATAATATTTTCTTGGCCTGGAGAAAACCACTGATTGGCTGTGTGGCTGGATATAAGCTGGAACTAAAGGGGTTTATTATGGCCGCGGAGTATGGTCTGTCATGGATTTCCATAAGAAAACTATGGATAGATAAAAAAATCAATAGCCCGATTTTGGTTTCAGGTGCTATTATTCACCCAACTTTAATGGAGGCGAAGCTCAGTTTTGACTGAGTCAAGCCGAAAAATAACTGATAGAGGTAATCAATATGAAAGCCATTGTTATTGTTGCAGGCGCTGCTCTGCTCTCTCTGGGTCTTGCCGGTAATGCCACTGCTGGTGGTGCTGAGCTCTATGTTGCCAAGGGCTGCTCTGCATGCCACGGTGCTGATGCCAAAACCCCGATTATGCCAACTTACCCCAAACTGGCCGGCCAGAGTGCCGGTTATGCCCTGAATCAGATCAAGGACATCAAAAGTGGTGCTCGTGCCAATGGTCAGGCAATGGCCATGAAAGGTCTGGTTGCCTCCATTCCTGATGCAGAGTTGAAAGAGATTGCTGACTGGCTGTCTACTCTGTAAGCACTGTTTAACTGAGCCTGTAGGCAGGTCCAGTATGGAACAGATAGAGACGCCGACGTTGTGTATGGACGTTGGCGTCTTTTTTTGCCTACTGTTTTTGTGTTGGCCTTAGTATCTGGTGTACCTCCAGTTACTCTGTAGCACAAACTAATTGTGTGATTTCACCTGCTTTGAGGCTATATCGCCGAACTCTCTGCTGTCTGGCGTGGTCACATCTTTCTCTGCAGCGACAAATGACCAGTATCAATTGTGCTGCTCCCGGTTTTCTTTAACATAGCTTCTTATTTTATGAGGTGTAATTGTGGCGCGATCCAGTTTGGCACTTTGGTTGATTGCCGGCTTGCTGTTTGTGGCAGTGGCTGGTGTGGCGATCTATAAGGTCCAGCCTCTACTCAATCCGAAGATAGTCTCCCTGGCGGCCCTTGATGGAGAGTGCGACCTGCGTGCAGGCCCTTGCAGTTCGGAACTGCCGGGAGGTGGGCGTATCACTTTTGGTATAGAGCCCCTGACACTGCCTCTGCTCAAACCACTGCAACTGCAGGTAAATGTTGAGGGTGTGGATGCGGAAAGTGTTGAGGTCGATTTTATCGGTATTGGCATGGAGATGGGCTTTAATCGCCCTGCATTATCGGCATCAACAGCTGGACGCTTCTCTGGAGAGGGGATATTGCCGGTCTGCGTTCGGGATGCCATGGAGTGGGAAGCTCGAGTCTTGGTGCAGAGTGATAGGGGATTGGTGGCGGCGCCCTTCCGCTTCATCGCGGTGAAGCCCGGTGGCGATCTACCTGGATCACCTCGTCAATAAGGATGGGAGATTTTGTGAATAAACGCTTGCTGCTGGTAGGCTTGATTATCGTCTTGGCTGCGGCACTGTTAACGCTGTTGCTATGGAAGCCGCCAGTTGAACGGCATGAGAATCTGGCTTCAGCTATTGCCGAGGCGCCTCAGGGTGGTGATTTCACTCTCAACTCCCATCAGGGTGAAGTGGCGCTGAAGTCACTCCGTGGCAGGGTGGTGGTGCTCTATTTTGGCTATACATGGTGCCCCGATATCTGCCTACCAGCCTCGGTTTTCTTGCCGCAGCTCTTAATGAGCTGAGCGTAGAAGAGCTGGAAAGGCTGCAAGTTTTATTTATCAGTGTTGACCCGAAGCGGGATACCCTGTCGCGACTGAAAGAGTACGGTGAGTACTTTCATCCGAGTATTCTTGGTGTTACCGGCTCTCCACAAGAGGTGGCAAGGACGGCTGGGCTGTATGGTGCTGCCTACAGTGTGGCGGAACAGGATTCGGCAGCCGGTTATGTCGTCGATCATTCGGCAGATCTCTACATCATCGATCGCCAAGGTCGCCTAAAAACAAAATTGCCTCATGGTACTCCACCCAATGAGACACTGAATGTATTACGAAAGCTGTTGGCAAATTGAAATGCTCCTTCGGGTTTATGATGTTGTCATGGCACCTATCGGTTTTTGATGTTTAGCGAATTAAAGAGAAGTTAGGAGATAAATATGAAGATCCGTTCTATTGTACTGGCATCTGCTTTTGGTCTGTTGGCCTTTTGTGGTTCTGTGATGGCTGGTGGTGTTGCCGATAGCGTTGAAGTCGGTGACCCCTATGCCCGGGCGGTGCCTCCCGGCCAACCGAATAGTGCATCGTTTATGGCACTGACCAACAAGTCATCCACGGATCATGCTTTAGTGGCGGCAGAGAGCTCAGTGTCCAAAGTGGTGGAACTGCACACTCATATCAACGATAACGGCATGATGCGTATGCGTCGGGTCGAGAAGATTGATCTGCCTGCGGGCAAAATGGTGATGCTGAAGCCGGGTGGTCACCATGTCATGCTTATCGGTCTGAAGAAGCAGCTTATGCCGGGCGAGAGTATTGACCTCACCCTGATTTTCGATGATGGCAGCAAAAAAGCAATGTCTATACCTGTACGCAAGCTGCAGATGAAGATGATGAAGGGTGGTATGAAGCATGACATGAAGATGATGAATCATTGATAACCTGAAAATCAGCTAGCCATAAAAAAGCCGGAGGCGCTGCCGCCTCCGGCTTTTTTTGTTCAAAGGAACTATTGTCGATCAAGCAATTGCTTTGAACGCCTCGGTGGCCGCTGCCAAAGTTGCATCAATATCGCTGTCGGTGTGGGCGGCGGAAACAAAGCCCGCTTCAAATGCGGAGGGTGCCAGGTAGATACCCTGATCGAGCATGGCATGGAAAAATGCTTGAATCGCTCTTGATCACAGGCGGTAGACTGAGCGAAGTTGCTCACCTTCTCCTCGCCGGTAAAGAAGATGCCGAACATGGCACCGACCTGGTTGCTGGCCAGGGCCACCCCAGCCTCCTTGGCTCGTTCCATAAAGCCGCTAACCAGTCGCTCGGTTTTTTTGGTGAGCGTCTCGAAGAATCCTGCTTGGGAGATGAGGTTCAATGTGGCCAGGCCGGCGGTCATCGCCACTGGATTGCCTGAGAGGGTACCGGCCTGATAGACCGGTCCCAGTGGGGCGATCTTCTCCATGATTTCCCGCTTGCCGCCGAAGGCCCCTACCGGCATACCCCCGCCGATCACTTTTCCGAGAGTGGTGAGGTCAGGGGTGATGTTGTAGAGCCCCTGAACGCCACCCAAGCCGACACGGAAGCCGGTCATCACCTCGTCAAAGATCAATACTGTTCCACTCTGGTCACACACTTCGCGCAGGCATTCAAGAAATCCCGGATTGGGTGGGATGCAGTTCATATTGCCTGCCACCGGCTCGACGATGATGCAGGCGATCTCTTTGCCTATCTTTGCGAAGGTCTCTCGTACCTGCGCTTCATCGTTGTAACTGAGTGTGAGGGTATGTTCGGCCAGAGAGGCGGGGACGCCCGGTGAGCTGGGCTCACCCATAGTCAGCATGCCCGATCCCGCCTTCACGAGTAGTGAGTCGGAGTGACCGTGGTAGCACCCTTCGAATTTTATGATTTTGTCACGTCCGGTGTAGCCTCGGGCGAGGCGAATGGCACTCATGGTGGCCTCAGTGCCGGAGCTCACCATTCGGACCATATCCATGGAGGGAACCAGCTGACACACTTTGTCGGCCATTGCTGTTTCAAGTTCTGTCGGTGCGCCGAAGGAGAGTCCCTTGGTAATTACGTTGCTTACCGCCTCAATCACCTCAGGGTGAGCATGGCCGAGGATCATCGGGCCCCAGGAGCCGACATAGTCGATATAGCGCTTACCGTCAGGGTCATAGATGTAGGCGCCGGATGCATGATCGATAAATACCGGGTCACCACCGACTCCATTGAAAGCCCGTACCGGGGAGTTTACGCCCCCTGGAATATGCTGTTGGGCCTGTGTAAAGCGTTCACTGGGGGTTGTCATGACGACGGGTTCTCCGAAGGTTGAAAAAGTTGTTGAAAGTGTCGGCAGGCCTGCTTGATATCACGTTGTCCGAAGATGCCATGCACAACGGCCAGCATATCGGCGCCTGCGGTGATCAGCTGAACGCCATTTTCCGGGGTTATGCCGCCGATGGCAACCGTTGGGATCTGTAATTCCCGGCTTGCACGTCGTAACAGAGCCGGATCGGCCTGTATCGCCTCGGGTTTGGTGTTGGAGGGGAAGAAACGGCCAAAAGCAACATAGTCAGCACCTGCAATCTGTGCCTCCACTGCTGCAGCAAATTGGTTGTAGCAGGAGATTCCGATAATAGCGTCAGCCCCGAGTCGCTCTCTTGCTTTCGCTATACCTTCGTCGTCCCGACCCAGGTGGACGCCGTCGGCCCCCGATTCAAGTACCAACTCGACATCATCATTGATGATCAGTGGAACGCTCGCCCGGCGGCACAGGGGAAGTAGCTGTTGCACCTCATCAAGACGTTGCTCCGGATTGAGCCTTTTGCTCCGGTACTGGATAACTGCCACGCCGCCAGCCAGTGCTTCGGCTACCTGGGCTATGATGCAGCCTGCAGCCAGCTCATCATCTGTGATGGCATAGAGCCCTTTCAGGTTTGATCTGTTGGCCAAGTTGTTAATCCCTCACTTTTTGATTTGGTTATGATTATAAATTTCTATTTATCCAAGGTTTCCCAAAGGCTTTAATTGCCACTGTGGGTGCGCAGTGGGAGATACTGCCCCTTGCCGGGGCGCCATCCCCGTGACAATGACTGCCAAGTGAACTCCTGGGCATGAGAAACTGCTTGATCGAGGCTTGCACCCCGAGCGAGGATTGCGGCTATGGATGATGCCAATGTGCAACCGGAGCCATGATAGCTTTCCGGTAGCAGCGGCCATTTTAATGTGCTCGGCTCCACCTCGGGTTGATAGAGCGTGTTTATGACTTCGTGGTGAGCTTCATCAGCACCTGTTATCAGCACCCCTTTGCAGCCGGTTGCCAGTAGATGCTCGGCACAGAGCGCCTGGGCCTCCTTTCCCGTCAGACGGCGGGCCTCCGCAGCATTAGGTGTTGCAAGCGTGGTATGGGGCAGAATATCCACCACAATTCGCTCAATCAGCAAGTCGCCTGACAATTCCGTTCCGCCACTCGCCGCCAGAACCGGATCGAGAACAACGGGAATATCTGGGTATTGGCTAATCAGTTCCCCCAGCATCCCGGCCATCTCCGGGGTGCCGATCAGCCTATTTTTATGGCGCTCACCGGGTAATCGGCCAGCACGGTCTCTATCTGTCGACGCGTCTGTTCGGGCGGAACGGGAATCAGCTCGCTAACATTGCGGCTATCCTGAACGGTCAGGCAGGTGATGGCGGTAGCCGGGTGGCAGTCAAAGGCGCCAATCGCCTCGATATCCGCCTGAATGCCTGCACCGCCGCTGGGATCGTGACCTGCTACGCTGAGTACAATAGGGTGTGGTGCTGAGGGCATGAGAAGACCTTAATATTCTGATATGGAACTTAATTCACATTGTCTTTGTGGATCTCGTCTACACTTACTACTATCTGGAAGCTGAGGTGGTTGACATCATATCGGTAATTCCATTAATTCATAGCTAAACCAGCATATTACAAGCTATTTAAATTTTCGGCTTGTGGGTTCAGGTTAAACAGAGGCGACCCATGATATCGTTATTTCGCTCACCATATCAGTATGGAGGAGCCATGAATTTACACACTATCAAGCTGTCGGAGATTGCCAAGGCATACTGTAGCCTGATTGAGTCGGTGGAGAATACCGACTCAGACTGGCTCTCACGCATGGCGGAACTACTACCGCAGTTGCACGCTGCCGTCGATGCCCTGGGAGTGCTTGATGACCAGAATGAGTACCTGCTTGCTCCAGATCTAGACTCCCGTTTTGAAATGTATACTGAACTGCGTCGACTGTTGGGTCAGCGTGATAGCTACTGGATGGAGTTTGATGTCGCTCAGGATGGGCAGAATATGACCGGCAGCTTGGCCGATGATCTCACTGATATCTATTGTGAGCTTAAATATGGTCTGGGGCTGTTTGAGCATGAGCCTATACAGGCGTATGACACTTGGCGCAGTGGCTATCGGCTTCACTGGGGACGACACCTTCTGGATGCCGAACGCCATCTATACGAGCTTGATAGCCGAAACATGCTCTGATACAAACCACTTTTTTCGTTAAACCCCTATAATTCTGTGGTGGTAATGGGGGAAAATTGATATATTATCAAGTTCCATTGAAGATTTACCGGAGCATTGTTGTATGAGCGAGACTACTTTACTGAAGGAAGATGATCTCACCGTTTCAAGCCCAGCCCAGAGTAAAATGGTTGAGCTGGTAGGGCAGGTTGAAGAAGAGATTAAGGGTATCCGCGTCTATGCAACCCCCGGTGGCTGCAGCGGTATCAGCTTCGGCATGACCTTTACCGATCAAGTTAACGATGATGACGCCACGCTCAAGTGTGAAGGCTTTGATGTCATCGTTGATAGCAACACTATGCAGTATCTGCGCGGTGTAGAGATCGATTTCGTTGATCAAGGCGAAGGCAATGCCAGTTTTGTTTTCAATAATCTGCAGCCCGTTAGTGGCAGCAGTGGCTGCGGAACCTGTGGGTCTTCGTCCCAGGGTGGCGGGGGCGGTTGCAGCTAAGCTAAGCCTCGGCTTTAGCTCATATCAAAAACCCGCTGCACAGCTAGACTGTGCAGCGGCTTTTTTGTACCCGTTAATTGATTAAAAGGGTTTCAAAACCACCAGCAGCACGGCGGCCACCAGAATCAATAGGGGAAACTCATTGAACCAGCGAAACCACACATGGCTATGCGGGTTGCTGTCGCTGTTACGGAACTGCAGCATCAATTTCCAACACCAGACGTGATAGCCGATAAGTATGGCGACTAGAAAAATCTTCAGCTGTAGCCAGTGCATCATCTCGAAAGCCGTCCAGCCGTAGGACCAGGCAAGCACAAACCCCAGAATTATTGTCAGCAGGGCCCAGGGGGTGACAAACCAGAACAGTTTTCGCTCCATGATCTCCAGCCGCTCTCTGGTGGCTGAGTCCTCGGACATGGCGTGATGAACAAATAGGCGGGGCAGATAAAACAGACCGACATACCATGAGATAAGAAAGATAAGGTGACCGGCTTTTACCCACAACATGTTGTGCTTTACCTCTGAATTTTATGTGGTGAAATAGATGGTGTTCTGAATGATCAGGTAGCATTATTTCGGTTTTTCGTCGGCATCGTGGTACAGAGCTCGGAGAATGTCGCCGCGCTTGCTGCCGGTGGATTCCGTTGGAGTGTCTTCACTGGATTTACCCCCAAAGAACTCACCGATAGCGCGGAAAACTCTTTTTAGCGTCCGCCATATTTTTGGTAGCAACCAGACTACAAGCAGGATAAAGATAACGATAGCAACGACAAAAAACCAGGGGTGGTTGAGTGATGCCCAGAGCCCCCCGATTACCACCAGATCCTCTGTAATCGAAGCGGTCCAGTTGCTGAAGGGTTCAGGTGAAGTGTTGATCAGTACACGGGTGCTGGCTTTGGTCAGGTGGCTACTGGCGGCGAGTCCGCCGCCAACCAGCAAGGCGGCAAACTCTGCGGCTTGGCTTATCTCCAGTCCCTCGGCCATTCCGGCGGCAAGCATCGCCCCGGCAGGGATGCGGATAAAGGTGTGGAGGCCATCCCAGGCGGTATCCACTCCGGGTGTCTTGTCGGCAACAAACTCCACCATGTACATAAGGCCGGCGGCGGCCATCACCATTGGGTCTGAGAGCAGTTCCAGGCCGGGTGGGAGTGTGAGATTGCCGGTCATTCCCATGTATCCAAGCACCAGAACTGCAGCATAGAGATTGATGCCGGAGGCCCAGGCGACGCCCAGGGTCAAGGATATTATCTCAATGGTTTCCATCTGCTTCTCCTGTTTGCCGAGTTGTTATCTTCAAGCATCCTCTCCACTCATCATAGAGCTAATGATATCGTTTTGCTTCGGTGGCGGGTAGTCAAGGCGCGGGCCTGTTTTCGGAAATAATTTCGTGCTTACCTGAAATATCGGGATGAAAGGCACCAAATCAAGTGATTTAGAGAGTGAATGTTTCCGTTTTACCTTACTTCAACGATGCTATTGACCTCACAGCCACTTATCGATATATTAAAGGCCAAGTTAAAGGAATGTGACGTCTGCAGTACTCGATATTGACAGGTAAAAGGTATTAATAAAAAATTGTCACTGTATGTTTGAGCGGCTGCGGCCGCTTTTTATTTGCCTGAATTATCTCCCCCTCTTCCGCTTTTCCCTATTGAGCCGTACAATTATTGATTGTTTTTCTGTTGCGCGGGCTTTCGCGCTAATTTCTGGTAAATGTCATGATTAAGGTTGGAATCGTAGGGGGGACCGGCTACACCGGTGTGGAGCTTTTGCGTCTGTTGGCGGGTCATCCCGGTGTAGAGGTTTCGATGATCACCTCTCGCTCAGAAGCAGGCCGCCCTGTGGCGGATATGTACCCTAACCTGCGTGGCCATATTGATCTGGCATTTTCCGAGCCGGACCTCCAGCAGTTGAAGGCCTGTGATCTGGTGTTTTTTGCCACACCCAACGGCACGGCAATGAAGATGGTGCCTGAATTGCTGGCTCAGGGCTGCCGTGTTATCGATCTCGCAGCGGACTTCAGAATCAAGGATATCGTAACCTGGCGGCAGTGGTATGGTATGGAGCACGCCTGTCCTGAGTTGGTCGAAGAGGCCGTTTACGGCTTGCCGGAGCTTAATCGTGAAGCGATCTGCGGTGCTCGCCTAGTGGCAAATCCCGGATGCTATCCAACGGCTGCTACGCTGGGGTTTTTACCACTGGTCGAGGCTGGCATAGTTGACGTCGATGTTTTGGTGGCAGATTGTAAATCCGGTGTAAGTGGTGCCGGGCGTGGGGCAAGTACGGCCATGTTGATGGGTGAGGTGGGTGAGAGTTTTAAGGCTTACGCTGTGCCCGGCCATCGCCATCTGCCGGAGATAAGGCAGAATCTCTCTGTGGTTGCCGGAAAAGAGGTTGGGCTTACCTTTGTTCCTCACCTATTGCCGATGATACGGGGAATTCACGCAACGCTCTACGGGCGTGTCAGCGGAGACTTGGATGTACAGTCATTATTTGAAGAGCGCTACATGGCTGAGCCGTTTGTCGATGTTTTGCCGGAGGGAGCGCATCCCGAGACGCGGAGTGTCCGTGGGGTGAATCATTGTCGGATAGCGGTTCATCGGCCACAAGGTGGCGATACACTGGTGATTCTGTCGGTAATTGATAATCTGGTGAAGGGTGCTGCGGGGCAGGCAGTGCAGAATATGAACTTGATGCTGGGCTTGTCTGAGACGTCAGGTCTGGAAGCTGTGGCACTGTTGCCCTGATTGGTTTTGTGCATGAGTTACAATACTCCGCGGATTACCCAAGGCTCAGACTGGCGGATTAAGGCGCTGTGGTACTGTTGTTGTCAGCGTTGCTGCTCTCTCTTCTGTCATATTACGGAGGCGGTAATTCAGTTGCTCAGCAGGTTGCCGGGGCGAATGATCAGGCTTCACGGGTAAAAGCGCTGGAGCAGAAGCAGTCGGTACTGGAAGCTGAGCGGCAAGCATTGCGAAAACAGGTGGCACTCCTTGAACGATCAGGGCAGATTGATCGCGAGGCGGCTCTCCAGCTTGGCGTTGAGTTAAAGAGTGAGCAGGAGGAGCGTATAAAACTGGCTCATGAGCTCTCTCTTCTCAAGCGCATTGTTTCGAGTAGTGTCACCACAGAAGGGCTCTATGTTCAGGGTTTTAAGCTGGATAAGAGGGCAGGCAAGAACCGCTATCGTTACCGTTTCACTGTCAGTCAGGCGTTGAAGGATGCGGGTACTGCCACCGGGTGGATCCATATTGAGGTAGAGGGTGAGCTTGGGGAGGTGGTGTCGACACTTTCGCTGCAGGAGCTTTCGGATGGAGGTAGTGAGAAACTGAAAATGCGTTTTCGGCATTTCCAGGATATCGATGGGGAGATTGCTCTGCCTGAGGGGTTCCTCCCTCGGAGTATGATTGTCAATATTAAGCCGACTAACAAAAAGCTACCGCCGCTGGAAAAGCGTTTTGATTGGCTGGTAGCAGGTTAAACAGAGGGAAATTCCATGGCAAGGTTTAAAAAATTCAGGGCGCCAAAAATTGCTACTGTCATTGGCAGTGGAACGACCATCAAGGGTGATATGACGTTCAGCGGGGGTCTCCATGTAGATGGTGTTGTTAATGGCAATATCCTGGTTGAGCAGGGTGATAAAAGCTCAGCTCTGACGCTGAGTGAGAAAGGGAAAATTGAAGGTGATGTTAGCGTACCAAATATCACTATCAATGGTGAGGTTATAGGTGATGTCTATGCTTCAGAGCGGGTGGAGCTTGCCCCCAAGGCAAAAGTGTCTGGAACGGTTTACTACAATTTGCTTGAGATGAACATGGGTGCAGAGGTCAATGGTCAGCTAATCCACTCAGATGAAGGGGAGCCGCGGATGCTCGGTTACGATGGCGGTCGCGAGGAGGATGTTTCGATAGGGGCCGCCGAAACAGAAGCTGCCGCTGCTGGTGAAGGTCTGGATGAGAGTGCCTCCCGGACGCAGTAATCCTCCTGTGGCCCGTCGGTAAAAATACTTGACTAAAATGCTCAGAAAAGCATAATGGAGAGAAATAACGCCACCTCAGGGTGGCGTTTCGTGTCGATATCTCGGAGTTTGTCAATGAGTGTTGCTGAAACTGAAAGCGAAACTTCTCTGGTCTTTACGGCTGCTGCGGCTTCCAAGGTGGCTGCCTGATTGAAGAGGAGGGAAAGCCTGATCTTATGCTGCGGGTCTACATCCAGGGCGGTGGCTGTTCGGGTTTTCAGTACGGTTTTGCCTTCGATGAGGAAGAGAAGATGGTGATCTCCGTGTTGTCACCGATGGTGTGACTCTGCTGGTCGACCCTATGAGCATGCAGTATCTTGGCGGTGCTGAGGTGGATTACACCGAGGGTCTTCAGGGTTCGCAGTTTGTCATTCGCAATCCTAACGCCGCCACTACCT
>MOXG01000099.1_pt1 | contig 13734 bp, 15 predicted proteins | sample 1471191 | NCBI WGS metagenome assembly MOXG01 (sample SAMN05806437, study PRJNA327811) | mollusc metagenome | isolation source: Phylotype C (NB3) bacterial symbionts from gill | host: Thyasira cf. gouldii | place: Canada: Bonne Bay, Newfoundland | collected 2010-08-19
TCTATCTTCCGGGTGCACCGCAGCGATGAATTCCTCGAAGGAGATCTTCCGTGCCCCTTTATCGAAACCATATAGAGGTGTGACCTGTTCGGTCCAATGCATAATCCCTGTAGCGATATTCAGGTCCCAGACGCCCACTTCCGCAAAATTCAGGCTGCGCTCGAACCGCTCTTCACTCGCTTTGCGAGCGGATATATCGGTAATGATGTTGGCAATGAACAGGGGGTTCTGGTCCTGATCCCTGAGTAGAAAGAAATTATCGATGGTTGGTATCTTTTTTCCGGATGTTGAAAGTAATTCTGCTTCGCCTGCCCATTTGCCCTTGTCCAGCAATGTTGGCATAACCTCATCGTTGAACTTTTGTTGAAACCAACTTGAATAATAATCGAGGATATTGCCCCCCATTGTCGCTTCCGAGTCTTTTGGGGTACACATCTGCAGTAGTCGGGGGTTCATGTAGGCGATGGTGCCGTCGGGGTGCGACATGCTTATTCCCTGGCTGGACTCTTCACTCAGTCTCCTGAATAGCCTTAACTGCTCTATCGCTTCCTCAGCTTTATGTTGCGCCTCTTTACGCCCGGTCTTTTCCCGCATCAGTTCCAATGTGCGTGAAGAGAGGGTGTCGTACATACTGAGTACGGTCTCTATCAGCACCTGCATGGAGCCGCTCATCTCCAGGTCAGCCTGTTCCTTTGCTGGCCCCAGAGAGAGGCCTGTTTCGATCCCTTGTACCACCTTGGCCATGCGTTTATCGCTATCGAGGATGTGATAGGCGAGCCAGTGGGTCAGAAATTTAAGAATATCCTCGACGACTTCATCCAGTGACTTCGTTTTCTCCTCCTCCTTCAGCGCCAGCACTTGATTGATGAAGGTGCTGTGTACACGTTGATGGTTCTCAAACCAGGGATCACCGGTGAAGTGTGGTGCCCAAATCTTCTCCTCTGACTTGAAGTGGTGATCAGCATAGCTCGCTAACTCTGTAAAGACTTGATTCAATTGCACAGGATCAGATTTGTGACCCAGGTGCGCAGCCAGCAGATTCAAGAGGTGGACAAGTTGTTTATGCTGTTCATCAATGATCGCTATGCCAGTCTCGAAGTTTGTGTTCCAGGGGAATACCTCAAATGCTTCCAATGAGTCAGCGGTCATGACATTAATCCAGATGAAGTGTTCTTATAATTAGTCTGCATTTTGCAAGAAGCCAGGTTGCTCATTTCCTGCCCCAGACGGGTGGATAGGGTGATTCAACTCCACACTTTTTACTGAGCCGGTTGATCTCTTCCTTGAGTTCTATCATTCGTTCTTCACGATCCACCATTGCCTCGTTGAAGGCCTTCAGTTCTGCTGTCTTGCGCTGTATTTCGTCCTGAGCAAGTTTCCGGTCGGTAATGTCCTGAACCACACCCAGCATGCGTAGCGGTGATCCCTTCTCATCCCGGACTACCGACCCGCTCTCCGATAACCAGCGAACTGTGCCGTCAGGCATAATGTGCGATGTTCTAAGTCATACGGTGCACCCTGTTCGACACTGGCATTTACCGCCGCCTGCAGCATCTCCCTGTCATCCGGGTGGATCGCGTTGATGAAATTGTCATAGGAGGTTTCAAGTTCCCCCTCGCCGTAGCCAAACAGGGGGGCAATCTGTTTCGACCAATGTATTTCTCCGGAAATGATGTTCCAGTCCCAGGCACCGATCTTGGCGAAATTGAGGCTACGCTGGAACCGCTCCTCACTCTCACTGAGTCGACGTATAGCTACGGCACGGCTGGTGATGTCATGTAGATTGGCCATCAGCAGATCTGCACCCTCATAAACCAGGCGTTGTGTACTGATTTCAACGTCGATAAGTTCACTGTTGCGGTTTTTGATGACGCTTTCGAGTCGCATGGAACCGCTGCTATCGATAGATTCCACAAACTTGGGCCAACTCTCCTGGGTCAGATTCATGTCGAAATCATAGGCGTGCATCCCGTCGGTCAGTTCCTCATTGCTGTATCCCAGGAGCTTGCAGGCAGATGGATTCACCTTGATGATTGCGCCACTCTTTGCCTCGATCAGGAAGAACCCTTCCGCGGCACTTTCGATAGTCATTTCGGCGACGTAGAGTTCACGCTCTTTCTGCTTTCGCTCGGATATGTCGGTAATGATGTCGGCAATAAATAGCGGTTGGCCAGCCTGGTCACTGACCACAAAGAAGTTCTCGATGGTGGGTATTCTTCTCCCTGTACTGGAAACAAGTTCCAGTTCACCGGTCCACTGCCCCTGTTTAAGAATGGTCGGCATGATCTCTGATTCGAATTTCTCTTTTGCCCAATCGGGGTAGTATGAGATGAAGCTGATTTCATTCTCCACCTCTTTCTCGTTGACTTCACACATCTGAAACAACTGGGGATTCATGTAGCTGATGGTGGAATCAAGGTGTGCCATACCGATCCCCTGGCCGGAAGCATCGGTCAGCATCCGAAACGTCCTCAACTGTTCAGCGGTATCTTCAACCGTTTGCCGTGCCGCCTCGGCCTTCTCCATTGCTATCTGCAGCGCTAGCTGGGCTTGTTTTCTCTGTCCAATCTCTACCGTCAACCGGCGATTCCAGAAAATAAAGAATCCAATAATCAACAGGAATGCGATGAGAAGCTGCCACAATAGGGTGAGGTCTGTTTCTCGTTCGAAACGGATGGACATCCAGCGGTTATTGATGGTGGCATGTTCCTGAGGCGGGATGGCCTTGATCGCCTTGTTGAGAATGCCCGCAAAAACCGGCCAATCGTCACGCACAGCCATCGCCTGCTCATTGCTATAGGGGGTATCACCGGCAATGTGAACCTTGTCCAGTTCCTCTTTACCGATATAGTAGGAGGCGATAACCCTATTGCCCACGAAGGCGTCAACCGCGCCACTGGAAGCCTGCCTGAGTCCCTCCAGGGGAGTATCAACCGTAACCAGATCCAGATTGGGATAGTCTTTTTTAATCCAGTCGTGTACAGCGTAGTTCTTGACCACTGCCACCCTTTTTCCCAGCAAATTTTCCAGCCGTCCGATGTAAGAGACGTTATTCGAGGCATATATATTGATCGGCATACTGAAATAGGACTGGGTAAAACGTGTGTAGACCTCCCGTTCCGGTGTGCGTGCCACTGATACAAACATATCAGCCTGCTTCGCCTGTACCGCGGCTACTCCCTCCTGCCAGGATAGCCCTTGCATCGGCTCGAACCGGATGTTCAGCATCTTGTTCAGCCTATCCAGGTAATCCATCGACATGCCCTGGTAGCTTCCAGACTCATCCCGGTATTCCCACCGGTGCCCAATCAGGATCCAGTACCACTTTTATAATCGGGTGTTTTTCGAGCCATAATCTCTCTTCCTCTGTCAGGGAGAGTTGGGAATGCTTATCCGTACCATCGAAATCCGTTGAATGAGTCCATTTCTGCAGGATGGCGCTTCGTTCTGCCAAAGAGATATCATCCAGGCCCTTTTGAAGAATATCTCGCAGATTGGGCAGGTCTTTTCGTACGCCGATCGCATTGATCGAACGAGTGGCGTCAACTGTTCCTTGAGGCTCGATATTTGAAATCAGTTCATTTTCGATAATGTGCATGGCAACTGCACGATTGCCTATATAGGCATCTACGCTACCCTTTGCCAGTGCGTCAATCGCGTTGGCGGTTGTTTTGAACTCCTTAACCGTGATGCCCGGGTATGACGCTTTCAGGAAATCAATGATATAGAATTCCCGCTCAACACCAACGGTCTTTCCTTCTAGGTCCTCAATGTGCGAATTATACGGGCTACCCTTTTGAGCAAAAATGATATGTGGAACTGTGATGTAGGGCTCTGTAAAGTTAAAGTATTGCTGTCGATCAGGGCGAGGTGTAATGTCCATTAGCGCATCAATACTTCCCTCTTTGACCTGGTTATAGATCTCTTCCCAGCTCCCAGGTACGACCACCAGCTTATTACCAAGCCGTTTATTAAGCACGCCTATAAAGTCAGCTCCGATACCTTTTGGCTCACCGGAATCATCCAGAAAGTCCATAGGTGGCCACGCAGCGTTTGTGGCAATGCGGATTGTTGGGCTTGCCTGAAGCCAGGCTTTTTCGGTTTCTGTAAGCGTGGAAAGCCATTTGGCCGAATGGTAGAAAAAATCCGGGTGGATCTCGGTGCTTTGAGCGGCACCCAGTTGGGCGTAGGTTTCGGCTATTTTCTTGAAGCGCGTGGTCTCGAATCTGCCAAGTTCCACGAACTTCGGCACTATCATTTTAGCCGTTTCATGCGCCTGGTATTTCAGATGGGTTCGGCTCTGATTGCGGGAGTTGTACTTCTCCAGTATCAGGTCGATGATCTCATCAGGGTTTTCGAGCGCATATCGCCAACCTTTTAATGTGGCCCTGCGCAGACTCACGACTCGTTCTGGATGCCCTCTTAGCTCCTGCTCGGTGGTGAACAGGTTGTCACCATAGAAATCCACTCCGTAATCCCGGGGGTCTATGATGTTGATATCCACTCCCTGCTCCCGGAACCAGAAGGGCTGATCTGTAATATAGACGGAATAGGCATCCACCTTGCCATCAAGCAGATCCTGATTTTCGAAATTTGATTGTTGTGTCTGGATCGATTCAAGCTGCCCAGCGTGTCGAGCAGCATGGCGCTGATGGGTGCGTTGCTGTAGCCCTTGGTGTCGAGCATGACCCGTTTTCCGGCCAGCTCGTATGGCGTGTTTATGTTCGACTCTTTCAGGGTTACAAAGGCTAGCGGTGAATGCTGAAATATTTGCGCCAGCAGTACAACAGGATTGCCCTGTAAACGGGATAAAAGCAGGCCGGCATCGGCCACCCCGTATTGGGCATCTCCCTCCAGTACATCCGTAATATGGCTACTCGAAAGGTCTCGCTCACGAAGCTCAACTTGCAGGCCCTCGTCCGCGTAGAAACCCTTTTCTATGGCTGCATAGTAGCCGGCAAACTGGAACTGGTGGAACCACTTGAGTTGGATGGTGACCTTTTCCTGGGCGTAAAGAGGGGCTGAAACAAACCACAAGAAAAGTAATAGAAAAAGGCGCCACTTGTTATTTTTAAACCTGCAGGATTGCATCTGGCTATTACCTTCTATCTTTGCTATTCGGAAAAAATTGTTCTGATGTTCTCCCTGCAACCTTCGACTCCTGCTGCTTGCCGCCTTACAACGGGGTTTGCTCGTCAACGTAACTGGACTGCTCATTTCGTTTGCCGTAGTGGGTAACCACCGGGTGAACACCATGATTCATCTGTTCGGGTGGGTGGAGCCACCCAGGCTGAATGATCGCCCTCTTTGAGGCATCGCCCGTCAAGGGAAAAATGTTGGCCGGTAGATGAAAGATATGTTCGTGTTTTCGTCAAACTATTCCCCAGTGTCAGGCTAGGTATTGAGGGAACAAGCGACGGCTATTACGTTAAATCTAGGGGGCACCCCCGAAACCTTGTCCTCCAACCAAATATAGACCATATCTTCCGATACCATGTCTGCTGCCAGGGGATCGCTTCATGTCCCGTCAGCTCAGTTCTTGGTGGCCGGACACTGAGTGTGCCGTGTAGCTCATCAAGCTGTGCCGGCAGACGGATATCCCCTCGCGTATATTTGGAGGTGAAACCCCTCGCGGTACGCTGTCGACGTTAACCCGCCCCGTCTTCTGGCACTGCTTTATTATTAGCCTTGTGACTTGTGCTCTGGAGTATAGCCGCTGATCTGTTGTAGATAATGATGTATTAGCCCTCGATCCGCCTTACCAAGAGTCAGATACCGAAATCGAACCAGTGTCCCGTGAATCCAGCGGTAGCACTCGGTCTTTGAGGCAATGGATATCTCCATGACTGCCGCACCATCCAGAAATTGACGGACCTGTTCGAGTGTTTCAATGTGAGAATCGTTCATGATGCTTTTCATACCTCCATCATGGACAGAATCAGGCCACTTCAGGCTCATTTCGTGTTAGAAATACGCCTTCCCTTCAGGCTCATTTCATATTGGAAGAGGCTCTTACTTGACACCTACCGGTATTGCTGGAAGTCAGCAACAAGCCCATCCAACTCAGTCGGCATCAACTGCCGTTTGATCGGTAGACTCTTAAATACCTTAATCACTCAGAGATGAGTTCCGTCTACCAGCGGCCTACAAAAAAACAGAGAGTCACGCTTGGCCTACATGCTGGAGCCGGTACATCAGAATGCTTTAGCTGGTTCTCCTCTGTTTCTGGGTAGAGGCAATACTGGATTCACCTTCCGTCAAAAAGAATATGATAAGAAAAATGGGAGCATTGCGGAGTATTTGGTCTGTAGTAGCCTGCAACAACTCCTCAGTAGTCTTATTAAAAGGGTAAGGGTGAAGGATGGAAGCAGCGATACCAAATGTGGACATTTGCAACAAGGCTTGCTGATCGAGGCATTGAGCGTATTGACCCGTTGTTGCGAATAAATGCTCCAATGCTACGAATCATCCTTTTCCCTGTCAGCACATCAGGGGTGAAACGTCGGCTCATCTGATCCTCCGTAAAATCCAATGATGAAGCCCTGCACCAATGCCAGATGATGCAACACAGAAGAAGACTAAGAACAGTAATCGGCCAGATAGTCGGTCAGTACTTCCTCTGCCCACGTGGGCAACGGTTTTTTTAACAGCACGATTCTGCCATCTTTCAGCACGGCGACTTGCTGATAGGGATCATCGCCCAGAGAGTTGTCCAGAATGTAGGCCTCGTCGGCCAGTGGTAGCGCCTGCCGAACATGGTTTAGTGTGCGAGGAATACGGGAGATGATCTTCTCTGGCGGGACATTGTGTCCACCCTCGCTGACTCGTTGCTCTACCCTGGCTTGGTTGAGCTCATCCCCATCCAGATGGATAAACACCAGGATTACTTCGTATCCTCGGGCTTTGGCATCGGCCATGAAGTCGATTTTGGATGGGTGAGAGAAGACCGTTTCGAAGCAGAAGGAGAGGCCCTTTAGCAGGAAGTCTTCACGGATCTGCCCGGCTACCTTGGCGGCTTGGTAGGCCAAGCGTTCTTGATTTTTATGTCCCAGCGTTTTGGCAATGTTATCTGCATTGACAAACTGAATCCCCTTGGACTCAAGGTACAGCCTAAAGAAGGTGGATTTACCGGCTCCATTGCCTCCAACCAGCATCCACAACTGCTTACGGTCCGTCATGGGTCAGGAGTGAACTCCCCGTTGCGAAAATGTCCGGTTTCGCGGGTGCCATCGGTGTGTACGCGATCCAGTAGTCCAGGCTGGCTCTGGCTTGCTTCATACAAGACCTTGGCCTTTGTCACTTTGTTCTTCAGTGTCCCTTGTGCGCGGTCACGTTCTAGGGCATCGAAGACATTGTGGGGGGGGACCTCTATGGAGGGACGAGGTGTGATGCTGACTTGTGCAAAACCCTGCATTAGGGCCAGCAGATCTGAGCTTGAGGAAAAACGCGCAACAGCCTTGCCGATTTCAGCCCAGTACTCAATCTGTTTGGGGGGCGAGCGCTTATGGCAGGCCCCCTCAGCCTCGGCATCGTGTACCAGATGATCATCAAGACGGACAGGGATAGACATAGGGTTCTCCAATGTAACTACATGCTACAAATGTAGCAAATTGCAACAATCGAGGCAAGCTGCGTAGCTTAGTCACCTGGGCACCACCGGCACCGGCCGCTTCAAACTTGCCCAAGAAATTCTACTAAAAGTGGCTTAACCAGGCGGTTTGTTAAAAAGTCTGAATTTCCTCCAATACAGCGAGAGACCTCGCACATTTGAACAGTGCGCTGCCGCGATGCGGATAGATGTAGGAGGGTGGGCGTGAACGGTTACATTGGAAAGCAGTGCGGGTATCTGTGTGGAAAAACGGTTTTTATTTACGATTCTTTATTTCGCTTAGGCTGCAATAGGGTAAAAGGTCGGGATCTATTCAGTCAGCCCCATAGACTATGGTGACCGATGTAGTTGAAGCTATGCCTTCCCACCGCCCCTACCGTCCCGGTCTGGGTATTGAAGCCGCGTTAGAAAATATTAAGGATAATAGAGGCGTTACGTTTGATGCCAATGTTGTCGACGTCTGTGTGAAACTATTTGAAGAGAACGGTTTTCTATTTGATAAAGATTTTGATAGCCAAGAGTAGCTGAGAGTCTCATTCTGCTGATGGGTATAGCCTTGGCCTGCTCTCTGTTTTTGTTTCTTAATCCCCTTGGCAGTTGGGAGTGATACGCTCTTGGTGCCAGTTTTCGATCGCCCAATGCCAGAAGTCAGTAACGCTTTCAGGCCGCTCATCAGGCAGTGGTTGGTTGAGGAATTTCAAAGCAGCAATCAGGGTGGGTATGGGGTTGAGCTTATCCACAGGTAGGTCACCGGCCTGCTTGCTTAGTTTCTCTCCCTGCTCGTTGAGTACCAGGGGGAGGTGGGTATAGAGGGGCGTAGTGAAATCAAATAGCTGTTGAAGGTAGATCTGGCGGGGGGTCGAGTGCAGCAGATCGGCGCCACGCACCACATGGGTAATACCCTGGTGGGCATCGTCCATAACAACAGCAAGTTGGTAAGCGAAGACGCCATCGATGCGTTTGATAACAAAATCCCCCACATCATTGGCAATATTCTGATGATGGATGCCAAAAACACTGTCTTTGAAGCGGACAACCCGCTCTTCTGTGTGCAGGCGCAGGGCGGCTTTCCAGCGTCCAAAGGGCGGGGTACCGCGACAGGAGCCGGGATAGCGCGGACCATCCACCCCTTGAAAACCCGCTGCAGCCACCTCCTTGCGGCTACACTTGCAGGCGTAGATTCGTTGCGCCGATGCAAGTCGGATCAGTGCTTCATGGTAAGCCTCGTGACGGCTGCTTTGGTAAAGCACCTCACCTGCCCACTCAAAGCCGAAGCTCTCAAGGGTTCTTAAGATGTCATCAGCGGCCCCCTTCTTCTCCCTTGGTGGATCGATATCCTCCATCCGCAGTAGCCACTCTCCCCGGTGGCTGCGTGCATCCAGATAGCTTCCAAGCGCCGCTACCAGAGAACCGAAGTGGAGTGGCCCGCTGGGGGAGGGTGCAAATCTCCCTCGATATTGTGATGATTCTTCTTTCATAATGAAAAAAGCCGGCTGCTTGAGCCGGCTTTTCTGTAACCCATTATCCAGGTCTGGCCTAAGCCTTATTTCATCTGTTTCTCTCTAATTTCATCAAGAGTTTTACAATCAATACAAAGAGTTGCGGTTGGGCGTGCCTCCAGGCGACGGATGCCGATTTCAACGCCACAGGCTTCACAAAAGCCGTATTCATGGCTATCAAGAAGATCGAGGGTTTCGTCAATCTTCTTGATCAGCTTGCGTTCTCTATCTCGGGTGCGTAACTCAAGGCTGAACTCCGATTCCTGGGTGGCCCGGTCATTCGGGTCAGGAAAGTTGGCGGCTTCATCTTTCATGTGATGAACGGTTCGATCCACCTCTTCCATCAGTTCTTGCTTCCAGGCACTGAGGATTTTCCGGAAATGAGCCTCGTGGCTCTCGTTCATGTATTCTTCGCCCTTTTTCTCTTTATAGGCTTAAAGCCGAACAATCCAGCCAAGTCGGACTCGGGTTTTTTCTTTGCGGCCATTCAATGACTCCTGCAAACCACACTAATCAAGCCAGGTATATTAACCACAATAGCCCATCTTGGGCAAGATGTTGTGTGATTCCGGGAAATACCGAAAGGCATTACCATTGCCTTGGTAGGGCATTCAGATAATTTAGTAGGGCATTCAGATAATAAGGTAACCCACTAGTTACCTGTAGGGTGCCCGCTGTGAATTTCATTAAATGGCTGTGCACAATAATCCGGAAACGGGGTGTAGAAGCGAACTTGTTCGCGAAGAATATGCCCCGGAGCTTGATCGCGAATAAATTCGCTCCAGATGCACTTTTTCTATGAAGGTAGTGCTTCAGGACTATTGTGCACAGCCATTTTCATTATTAACCACAAGGTCCACCAGCTGTATCCCATCCGCGATTTGGGTAAACTGACGAGTGACTATAGTTGGTGTGCGAGGAAAACCCTACTTGTCATTGAGTACATTTTTGAAAAATTGCATATGTAGATTCACACGGCTTACGTTGGCACCTGTACCAGAGGTGTCCTTTGTTCTAAGGGTGGAAACTGTGCCGGCTGATTGCGTGACTGCTGGATAAAACGTAGTAGAGGAGATTTTTATATGGCCGAATTAGAGGCTCTGTTATTTGATGTGGATGGTACCTGGCTGATACTGAGCGGGATGGACATAGGGTTGCTTTCAATGCGGCCTTTGATGAGGTAGGCCTGGATTGGCACTGGGATGAGGCACTCTATGGCAAGTTGCTGTCGGTTACAGGTGGGAAGGAGCGAATCCGCCACTATTTGGATGTATACAACAAAGAATTTGAACGACCGGTGGATCTGGATAGTTTCATAGCATCTCTTCATCAGAGTAAAACAGGTTTTTATGTGGGAATGCTGGAGCGGGGGGAGATACCTATGCGCAACGGCGTACGCCGGTTGTTGGGCGAAGCGCAGGCCAGCGGCCTACGACTGGCGGTTGTCACTACCACCACACCGGAAAATGTCACGGCACTGTTGGAGAATGGCCTTGGCAAAGGAAGCGAGGCGATGTTCGAGGTGATCGCCGCCGGTGATGTGGTGCCGGCAAAGAAACCGGCCCCCGATATCTATCTCTGGGCCATGGAACAGATGAATCTGCGCCCGGATCAGTGCCTTGCCCTCGAGGACTCCCACAATGGTTTGCGCTCAGTGCTTTCTGCTAAGATTTGTTCTGTGGTGGTCACTGTCAACGGCTACACTCGGGATGAGGACTTTACCGGTGCCAGTCTGGTGGTCGACCAGTTTGGGGAGAAGGCGGATGAGTGCAATAAGCTGGCTGGCGAGATTGAACCGGTAAAGATTGTCGATATCGACCTGCTACAGCGAGTTCACACTATGGCTTGGGGAGATTGAAGGGTATGAATAGAGAGGGCATCGCTCAACGTATGAAGAGTATTCGGCCCTTCTATGTGATGGAACTTCTGGCGCGTGCCCGCGCTCTTGAAGCGGAGGGACGAAGCATCATTCATATGGAGGTTGGAGAGCCTGACTTCGCCACCCCCCAACCCATCGTTGACGGTGGGAAGCGGGCTCTCGATGAGGGCCGGACGGGATATACCCCGGCTACCGGTATACCGGAGCTGCGTCGAGCCATTGCTGACGATTACAAGAAACGTTATGGGGCTGAGGTCAATCCAGAGAGGATTGTGGTTACTCCCGGCTCATCAGGTGCCCTGCAGCTGGTGATGAGTGTATTGGTTAATCCGGGAGAGGCTGTTTTGATGGCGGATCCCGGCTATCCCTGCAATCGCCACTTTGTTCAACTGGTTGCCGGTGAACCGGTCACCGTTCCTGTGGGTGCGGAGAGTGGTTATCAGCTTACGGCGGAGATGGTTGAAAAGGCGTGGAGTGACCATACACGGGCGGTGATGGTGGCGACGCCGTCCAATCCCACCGGCACACTGCTCTCCAGGGAGGAGCTTGAGTCCATTTATAGGGTGGTGTCACAACGTGGAGGTGTACTGATTGTCGATGAGATATACCAGGGGCTGGTATATGGCGGTGAGAGTTGTACCGCTCTGGCGGTGGCCGATGATATATTCGTTATCAACAGTTTCTCGAAATACTACGGTATGACCGGTTGGCGTCTCGGCTGGCTGGTTGCACCAGAGAGCCATCTGGGTGCCATTGAACGCCTGGCCCAGAATATATTCCTTTCTGCCCCTACACCTGCACAGTATGCTGCTTTGTCAGCTTTTGGCAGGGATACGCAGGAGATTGTTGAGCAGCGGAAAACGGCTTTTCAGGCACGCCGGATTATTTGCTGCCGGCCCTGCGTGATCTTGGATTCAAAATCCCTGTCACTCCCGGCGGCGCCTTCTATCTCTATGCCGACTGCTCAGCTCTTACCGATGATAGCTATGCATTTGCCATGGGACTACTGGAGCAGGAAGGCGTGGCGGTTACTCCGGGTATGGATTTTGGTGACAATAAACCGGAACAGCACCTTCGCTTCGCCTACACCACCGATATTCCTAACCTGAAAGAGGGCATCAGGCGGCTGAAGCGGTATATTCAATCCTGTAGCTAAAGTTCGTAAGCGGATCACAGAGAGCACAGAGAACCTCAGAGTACACAGAGAAGAGCAGGTAGTTCCCTGTGCTTACAACAGCATTTTTATGGCTGTAGGCCCATACAAGGTGCCCCCCAGCCACTTGATGGCTACCCAAATATTCTGAAATAGTTAGAAGTGACCATTCAGAATGGGGGCATACATCTATTTCTCTGTGTCCTCTGCGCTCCTCCGAGTTCTCTGTGTTCTGCTACTTAAGCAGTACTATTTCTCAACCTTATCGTGCTGCTCACACCACAAGAGGGTGGCGCCGACTACGGCTGCCGGCATGGCGGCAAAGTTGATGATCGGGATCATCATCAGCAGGGTGGTGCCGCCTCCAAAGCCGAGAGCGGTTAGACGCTGTTGCTTCATTCGTTGGTGCTGATCACCAAAATTCAGGCCGTTGTTACCCATGGGATAGTCACCGTACTCCAGTGCAAGGAACCAGGCGCTGAATAGTATCCAAATAAATGGTGCGGCAACATTGATAACAGGGATGATAAACAGCAGCAGCAAGGGGATCGCCCTGATGAGAAAATAGCTCATCTTTCTCAACTCTGAGAGCATCGTAGGCAGTATGATCTTTGCCAGAGGCTCATTACCCCCCGGGGGGCTCTTGCCGGTCACTATCTCTTCCACTTTTGCTGACAGCCGGCTATTGAATGGAGCGGCCAACAGGTTGGCGACAACGGTAAAGGTGTAGAAAGTGATCAGTAAGGCAGCCAAGGCAAACAGCGGCCAGAGTATCCAACGGAAGTAGCTCAGCCAGCCATCCTCGGGCAACATCGAGTCAAGGAATATCCCAAACTGTGTGTAGCCGAGCCAGCCAATCAGGGTGAAAACCAAGATATTGATCACCAGTGGGACCAGAATATGGCGTTTCAGCCCCGGTTGTAGCAGCATGCGGAATCCCCGCAGCAGATAGTTGAAGCCGAGTAGTGGATTATTTTTCATGGATTGGGAGAGCTCTCCTGGTTATGCTCTATCTGATTTCGAGGCGCGAGTGTAGCGCTATTGTCAGTCGAATGAGAAGCGGAAGCTTGACCACTTCTCGTGGGGAGGAATCTCTCCCTCCATGGCCACTGCGGCTAGCCAGCCGTTGGTGGGCTGAAAATGTCGGTGTTTGATTGCGGCAAGCGGCCCTGTCTCTGAAAAAATACCTTCACCCACAGCTTTCACTTTCGCTTCCAGTTCGGTCCAGTGTTGAAAGAATGCCAAGGTGAACGCTTCACCCTGCAGTAGTTGAAGGATTTCAACAATTTCTGCAGAAAATACCCTGGGTGCGATGCGGCGTAGCCCTTTACGCTCTGCTAATGGCTCCAGGTCGATGCCCACAGTGCTTCCTGATACCGCCAGCAGAGCCGTGTCTTTGGCGTGGCTTAGATTGAATTCAACTGGTTGCCGGGGAAAATCTATAGTTGGCTTTCCATTTTCACCATATTGAAAAGCGATCTCCTTTGCGGGAATACCAAGATAGGAAGAGAGAATCGATCTCATGGCGCCACGTGCGAGGATAAACCGGCGCTGCTCGGAGGGTAATCGGATACGCCTGCTTCGCTCCTGTTCA
>MOXG01000100.1_pt1 | contig 13685 bp, 13 predicted proteins | sample 1471191 | NCBI WGS metagenome assembly MOXG01 (sample SAMN05806437, study PRJNA327811) | mollusc metagenome | isolation source: Phylotype C (NB3) bacterial symbionts from gill | host: Thyasira cf. gouldii | place: Canada: Bonne Bay, Newfoundland | collected 2010-08-19
TATTACCGCTCACTTCGAAACAAATTGGAACAATTTTATCTCAGCCTAAATCTAACCAGACTTAATCAGAGGCTCCTTAATACGTTATTGAGGATGTTTCCCTTTGCGCCTTAGCGTCTTTGCGCGAAAATTTTTTATCCTAAGTAAGTGCAATTCGCCGCGCTCCTTTGTTGCCTTCGGCCAGCCAGTGGCAAGGTTCAAATGAAGTTGCAGTTATGGGCATTTATTGCGAGGTTTTTTGCATTAAATATTTCTATGCAAACCATCTGTAATCTTTATAGAATGGCCCGCCATTAAAGCCTTTCCGGCCGACATACACTTCAGTACAAGGTAAATCCCCATGTCCGAGGACTTGAAAAAAAGCGCTCTCAACTACCATCGTTATCCCCGTCCGGGAAAGCTGGAGATAAAAGCAACCAAGCCTCTGGCCAACTCCCACGATCTTGCTCTCGCCTACTCGCCGGGTGTTGCCTACGCCTGTAGTGAGATTGCAGAGGATCCCCTGAAGGCGGCTGACTATACGGCACGCAGTAATCTGGTCGCGGTGATCACTAACGGTACTGCCGTGCTGGGTCTCGGCGCCATTGGCAGCCTTGCATCAAAACCGGTAATGGAGGGCAAGGCGGTTCTATTCAAGGAGTTTGCCGATATCGATGTCTTCGATATTGAGGTTGATGAACTTGATCCGGAAAAATTCATCGATACCGTCGCACGGTTGGAGCCGACCTTCGGCGGTATCAACCTTGAAGATATCAAATCCCCAGAGTGTTTTATTATTGAAAAGGGGCTGAAAGAGCGGATGAGTATCCCGGTCTTTCATGATGACCAGCACGGCACAGCGATTGTCGTTGCAGCGGCGATCTATAACGGCTTGCGGGTGGTCGAGAAGAAAATCGAAGAAGTAAAGCTGGTTGCCTCCGGTGCGGGTGCCGCCGCCCTCGCCTGTCTCGATCTGCTGGTCGAGCTGGGGCTGAGAAGGGAAAACATCACAGTGACCGATATTGCCGGCGTGGTGTATGAGGGGCGGATGGAAGAGATGGACCCCTACAAGGCCCGCTACGCAGTGAAGACCGATAAGCGTACTTTGCAGGAGGTGCTGCCCGGTGCCGATATTTTCCTCGGCCTGTCGGCTGCCGGGGTACTGAAACCCGACTACCTAAAGGAGATGGCGGAGCGGCCCCTGATTATGGCGCTGGCCAATCCGACGCCGGAAATCATGCCGGAGCCAGCCATGGAAGCGAGGCCCGATGCCATTATCGCCACCGGCCGTTCAGATTTCCCCAACCAGGTGAATAATGTCCTCTGCTTCCCCTTTCTTTTTCGTGGCGCCCTTGATGTAGGTGCGACGGAGATCAACGAGAGTATGAAGATGGCGGCGGTACGTGCCATTGCCGATTTGGCCATGGAAGAAGCCTCCGATATTGTGCGCTCTGCCTACGGTGGCCAAGAGTTGCAGTTTGGCCCGGACTATCTGATCCCAAAGCCCTTCGATCCGCGACTGATGGGCTACGTCGCCCCGGCTGTGGCCAAGGCGGCGATGGAGAGCGGTGTGGCACAGCGCCCATTGGCTGATATCCGAGCCTACAGTGAGGGGCTGACCAATAGGGTGTTCCGTACCGGCATGGTAATGAAGCCGGTCTTTGATCTTGCCCGGGAAAAGGCCAAACGCGTGGTGTTTGCCGAAGGTGAGGAGGAGAAGGTACTGCAGGTATTGCCGCAGATTGTGGATCAGGGTATTGCCCGCCCCATTGTTATTGGCCGGCGAACAGTGATTGAACAGCGGCTGAAGAAGTTGGGCCTGGGTGTGGAGGTCGATGAGGACTTCGACCTTGTCGATCCCCATAATCACGACAGCTATTTCAGCTATGCCGAGGCCTACTACAAGCAGGTTGCACGTAAAGGCTACTCACCCATTGAAGCACGCTATTTTCTGCGTACCAACTCCACTGTACTGGGTGCTTTGATGGTGCGTGAAGGACGGGCGGATGCAATGATCTGTGGTACCCGTGGGCGCTATACCCAGCATCTGCAGCATATTGAGGAGGTCATCGGTAAGGCGCCGGGGGTCAACAAGCTGGCGGCCATGAATGCCCTGGTAATGAGCAGCGGCACCCTGTTCATGGCCGATACCTATGTGCAGGACGAGCCTTCTGCAGAGGATATTGCAGAGATTGTGCATCTCTGTTCCCGGGAAGTGCGCTGGTTTGGTGAGGAGCCCAGAGTGGGCCTGCTCTCCCAGTCAAGTTTTGGTACCCGCGACACTCCCTCTGCGAAAAAGATGCACAGAGCCCATCAGTTGATTCGGCAGGCGCAGCCCGAGCTGGAGATTGAGGGTGAGATGAGCGCGAGCCTGGCGCTCTCGATTAAGAAACTCAGAAAGCGCTTCCCGGACAGCATGCTCAAGGGATCCGCCAATCTACTGGTGATGCCTAATCTGGACGCGGCCAACATCTCCTTTAACATGGCCAGGCACCTGGCGGATGGCATTGCTATCGGCCCGATCCTGGTAGGCACCGCCAAGTCGGTGCATATCGTCACTGCCAATACGACGGTGCGGGGCCTGCTTAATATGACCGCCTTGGCCGCAGTGCGGGCAGATTCATGTTAGCTAGGAACCCCTGAAATTGAGCCGTAAATGAACGCATATATGGCGCTTGATTTGCCCTTCGGGGATAAAGAACGGGGGGTATTGTGTGCAAATAATCATCAAGAACCCGATTTTGGGGGAATTGTCTCCCAATCAGCACGTTCGGCCACAAATTGTTACAATGCGCGGTCAAATTTCATATGAGCGCGATTGATAGATCGCGGGAGCAGTTAAGCCGATGAGCAAAGAAGTGATCAAACCGGGAAAGTTTGTCTCCCTCACCTACACCATAGCCGATGAGGATGACAATATGATGGAGCAGAACGATATTCCAGTCAGCTACGTACACGGTGGCGAGACCGAGTTGATTGGCGATATGGATCGGGCGATTGCAGGCAAGGGTGTCGGTGCCACCGTTGAAGTGATGGTTGCGGCTGAGAATGGTTTTGGTCCCCATGACCCGGATCTCACTTTTACCGATGATCTGGATAATGTTCCCCCACAGTTTCGGCAGATCGGCGCCGAGGTGCAGATGCAGGGTCCTGAGGGGGAGACCAAGAACTTCTATGTCACCAAGATTGAAGATGGCAAGTTGACGGTCGATGGCAACCACCCCCTCGCCGGCAAGCGCCTCAAGGTGCGGGTCACAGTACTGGAAGTACGTGATGCCACCCCAGAGGATATGCAGCCCGCATCGGGCAGCTGCAGTATTAACTGATAACGGCAGACGCTAGGAGCCTGTCCGAGAATAGGACACCTACTGCGGAAACCCCATTTTGGCCCTTTTCCCCGCTCATTTTCGTTGAATAAGAGTAACTATTCGTCTCAAATGACCGGAAAAAATGACTCAAAATGGACTCCCCTCGCTACGGTGCCTATTCTCGGACAGGCTCCTAGGGCTAGAAAAAAGACGGCAAAATGGATCAGTGGGTAAAGGTATGAAACTAGGTGTTGTTATTCTCGCTGCCGGCCAGGGAACGCGGATGAAGTCCGCCCTGCCGAAGGTACTCCATCCTCTGGCGGATAAACCGCTGCTCGGGCATGTCGTTACCTTGGCGCACAAGCTGGGATCTGAACAGATTGCAGTGGTCTATGGTCATGGCGGCGACCAGGTACGTTCAGCGATAGGCGATAGCAGTCTGGTCTGGGTAGAGCAGACCGAGCAGCTGGGTACCGGTCATGCTGTGGAGCAGGCGATGCCTGCCATGAGTGAGATGGATCGTGTGTTGGTGCTTTACGGCGATGTGCCGCTTACCTCACCTGAAACCCTCCAAAATCTGATTCAAAAGACGGCAGAGAGTGATCTGGTGTTGCTTACCGTCACCCTGGAGAATCCCACCGGCTACGGTCGTATCATTCGCAATAAGGCTGGAGCGGTATGCAGTATCGTTGAGCAGAAGGATGCCACCACTGAAGAGCTGGCCGTCGATGAGGTCAACACCGGTATCCTGGTGGCGGATCGGAAACGGCTGGATAGCTGGTTGTCAAAGCTTGACAGCGGTAATGCTCAAGGCGAATTCTATCTTACCGATATCGTCGGGATGGCGGTGGCTGATGGGGTCGAGGTGCATTCGCTGCAGACGGCGGACGAGTATGAGGTGATGGGTGTCAACGACCGTGTCCAGCTCGCAGTGCTGGAGCGACACCACCGGCGCACTCAGGCAGAGAAACTGATGCGCTCAGGAGTCACTCTGCGTGATCCCTCCCGTTTTGATCTGCGTGGCGAACTCACAACCGGCAGGGATGTGGAGATCGATGTCAATGTGCTGATTGAGGGTAATGTATTCCTCGGTGATGGTGTACGAATCGGCGCCAATACGGTGATACGCAACAGCCGTATCGCTGCCGGCGTTGTTATCAAGGAGAATTGTGTTATCGAGGATGCCCAGGTGGGAGAGGAGTCGATCATAGGTCCCTTCTCCCGGTTGCGCCCGGAGACAGAACTGGCCGCTCGGGTTCACGTCGGTAACTTTGTCGAGATCAAGAAATCCACCGTCGACGAAGGGAGTAAGATCAACCATCTCAGCTATGTCGGCGACACCACGGTGGGCCGCACGGTCAATATTGGCGCTGGGACGATCACCTGCAACTATGACGGCGCCAACAAGTTTAGGACGGTGATCGGCGATAACGCCTTTATCGGCTCGGACAGCCAACTGGTGGCACCGGTTGAGGTGGGGGAGGGTGCGACCATCGGTGCCGGCTCCACCATCACCCGTGACACACCGGCTGATACCCTCACTCTGAGTCGGGCTAAACAGTTCAGCCTTAAATCCTGGACACGACCAACGAAGAAAAGTAAGGAGTAGCTTATGTGCGGTATTGTAGGGGCCATCTCAGACCGTAATGTACTGCCTCTGCTGATGGATGGCCTGCAGCGGCTGGAGTACCGTGCTACGACTCTGCCGGGGTTGCTATCAGGGAAGAGAGTGGTGAGATGAAGCGCTTCCGCTCTCTCGGCAAAGTGGGCGTATTGCGTGATCTGGTAGAGGCCTCCCACGTCACCGGCAAACTCGGCATCGCCCATACCCGCTGGGCCACCCACGGCGCCCCCTCGGAGCAGAATGCCCATCCCCAGATGAGTGGTGTCAGAGTCGCCGTGGTTCACAACGGTATTATCGAAAATCACAACAGTCTGCGGGATCAACTGAAGGCGCAGGGTTACAGTTTTACCTCGGAGACGGATACCGAAGTGGTGGCCCATTTGCTTGCCCATAAGCTGGAGGCCGGAAAGGATCTCTTCAGCGCCGTACAGGAAGCGAGCCAGGAGATGAGCGGCGCATATGCCCTGGCAGTGTCAAGCCCGGAGGATGCAGACCGTATTGTCGTCACCCGCGAAGGGAGCCCCCTGGTGATCGGCCTCGGTGAGGGTGAGAACTTTATCGCTTCTGATGTCGCTGCACTGCTGTCGGAGACCCGTGACTTCATCTTTCTGGAAGAGGGTGATATTGCCGAGATCCGGCGCGATGCCATCACCATCTACGACGCCGCCGGCAAGTTGCTGAACGCCCGGTGAAGCGCTCCATGGCCTGCTCGACCAATGTCGACAAGGGCCCTACCGCCACTACATGCTGAAAGAGATCTTTGAACAGCCCGGTGTAATCTCTGAGACTCTGGAGGGACGTATCCATAAAGGGCGGCTGTTGGAAGATAGCTTTGGACATGAGATCAAGGCGCTGCTCGACCGTACCCGGCAGGTGCAGATTATCGCCTGCGGCACCAGTTACCATGCCGGTCTGGTGGCCAGGTACTGGTTGGAGGAGGCTGGTATCCCTTGTGCTGTTGAGGTCGCAAGTGAGTTTCGCTACCGCAAGAGCGTGGTACAGGAAAATACCCTGTTCGTTACCATCTCACAGTCCGGCGAGACGGCCGACACCCTTGCCGCCCTGCGCGGTACCGTTGGAAAGGATTATATCGGCTCTCTCTGCATCTGCAATGTGCCGGAGAGCTCTCTGGTACGTGAGTCGGATGCCTGCCTGATGACCCGTGCCGGACCGGAAATCGGTGTCGCTTCCACTAAGGCATTCACCACCCAGCTGGTGGTACTGCGACTGCTGACCCTGGCCTTGGCCAAGCATCGGGGGATGAGTGTGGCGCGGGAGACTGAGCTGGTGAATGAGCTGCACTCCCTGCCTCGCCAGGTAGAGGTGGTGTTACAACTCTCCGATGCCATCCAGAAGATGGCGGATGCCTTTGGTGCCAAACAGCACGCGCTGTTTCTTGGTCGTGGTCCCTTCTATCCCGTCGCCATGGAGGGGGCGCTGAAACTGAAGGAGATCTCCTATATCCATGCCGAGGCCTACCCTGCAGGTGAGCTGAAACATGGTCCGCTGGCGCTGGTGGATTCCAAGATGCCGGTGATCTGCGCCCTGCCTGATGACCCCCTGCTGGAGAAGGTGTTATCAAATCTGCAGGAGGTGAGAGCACGTGGTGGTGAGCTCTTCCTCTTTAGTGACCACTCGGTGAACATTCAACTGGATCACTTCCACAATCTGACCCTGTCAGATATCCATCCCGGCACCGCCCCTATTGTCTACAGCATCCCGCTGCAGTTATTGGCATACCATGTCGCAGTATTGAAGGGAACGGATGTGGATCAGCCAAGAAATCTGGCGAAGTCGGTAACGGTGGAGTAGGGCATTTTGCCGGTTACTCTCTCTCCAGCAGTTCATCGACAGTTCGCTCAGACAGGTCCAGTTTCTCATTGAAACCGCAGTAGTTACGCAGTTTTGCCAGCGAGGTGATGTGTATTTGGCGACCGCTCACCTCCACCCCCTGATCCCTGAGAGCGGCAAAACTACGTGACAGTCTTTCGGGGGTCATTCCCAGCCAGGATGCCATCAGGCGTTTTGAGTAGGGTAGTGTGATACGGTTTCTTCCCCCCCCCTCGACGGAGAGCTCCAGCAGATAGGCTGCCAGCCGCTGCGCTGTGCTGCGCAGGCGCAGATCCTTTATCTGACGCACCATAGTGCGGAACTGGTTAGAGAGGGCGGCGAGCAGGTGCAGAGAGAAATCTCCCTCCTGGCGAATCAGGTCGAGTAGCAGTTGAGATGGAATACTGAGGAGGTGGCAGTCGGTCATGGTCTGAGCCGACATCAGATAGGGTTTGCCCGTCAGTACGGCCGCCATAAGGAATGTGTCTCCCGGATGCAGCATTTCGACCACCGTCTGCTGGTCACCTGTATTATTCACGGTTAGCTTTACTACCCCTTCAAGCAGGATGTAGAGTGCTGTTGCGTTATCACCCTCTTTGAACAGACATCGCCCCGCCTCGAAATTCTCTTCAACGAGGTGACGGGATAGCTCCTCAAGCACATCGTGAGGGGTCTCAGAAAAGAGTGGGATGCTTTCAAGCGTGGTGATATCGGTCATGGCGGATCACTGCTATAAGTGTGTGATCCAAGTATATTGGGAGTGGTTAAGGAAGGCCAAGCATTTAATCGATGAGATAAGGGAGGAGGGGGGTGCGGAGCCGACCACCGGCTCCACCTGGAGATTTCCAGGGAGACTCTGATCAAGTCACGATTGCTTTACGCTGGCTAAAATTGCCCCAATTCGCTTCAAAGATCGCAGCAATAGAGTGGCTATTACCGCTCACTTCGAAACAAATTGGAGCAATTTTATCTCAGCCTAAATCTAACCAGACTTAATCGGAGGCTCCCTAGTAGCGCGGTGGTTGATAGGCTCTGCGCTCGTTCCCCTGGATAATTGGTTTGAGGAAGATCTCAACGCGACGGTTGAGCTGGCGGCCCGCCTCGGTGGCATTGGTGGCCCGCGGCTCACTCTCCCCTCTGCCTCAGTGCGAAGACGATCATCGGGTACCCCTCGGGCTGCCAGATAGTTTGCGGTGTTTCCGGCACGCTGCTCTGAAAGCTGTTGGTTATATCGATCAGAACCGATACTGTCGGTGTGGCCGATGATATGTATAACAGTACGGTCATACTTGACGATGACCCGTGCCAGCTTATCCAGGGAGGATCGGAAAGAGGGTTTTATCTGTGCCCTGTTGAAATCAAAGGAGACCTCTGAGTCAAGAGTCAGCTTCAGCGTATCATCACGCATCCGCTCAATCTCCAGCTCGTGGTTGGCTTGTTCCTGTGCCAGGGAGGACTCAAACTCCTGCTGCTGGTTGTCCATATAGTTACCGACAGCGCCACCGGCGAGGGCGCCGACCACGGCACCTACCCATTTTCCTTTATCGTGACTGACCTGATGGCCGATGACGGCACCGGCGACAGCACCTGTGGCCGCGCCGATCTTGGTGCGCCGGTGGGAGTCGTCCTGAGTACAGCCTGCAAGGGAAACTGTGCAGATTATTGCAAAAGTAACTAGCTTCTCATATTTCATCGTTTGGGTGCCTGAATTTAAAAGGATTGCCCCAAGAATATAGTCTATGAAAATGCACATCATCGATCTTTGTCACAGCTTTGACTGGAAGTGAGTTGAGTTTCGTCAAACGGTATCCGGTCTGAATGGACTATGATCATGCTCCTCTACACGCAGAGTGAAAATCGATGAAGTACCTATTTCAGCTATTACTGTTTACCCTGCTGTTGCCGCAGTTGGGCATCTCAACGGCATCGACTCATGCCCAGTACCGTGTTGTCAGGCAACTCGGTGAACTTAATGGGGTTGCCCTGGGTTGCCGCCATATTGAGCAGACCCGGCGCATGAAGCGGGCAATGGTGGAGTATCTGCCGAAGATTAAGGCGTTGGGTGATCTCTTTGATCAGGCGTCACATGAGCGCTTTCTCTCCCTCTCACAGGAGGGGAGCTCTGCCCGCTAAAGAGTCAGTTCAAACGGCAGGTCGGCAAGGCGATTGAGGGACTGCAAGCGGAGTTCGCCGGGCAGAAGGAGACTGCAGAGGCGGTGGTGATAGACGATGCCGTTATTGATGGCCGTTATCTGTTGATGAATCACCATGGTCAGGCGGTGACTGATGAGGATTTTCGCGGCAGTTTTCAGTTGATCGCCTTCGGCTATACTCACTGTCCCGATATCTGCCCGACCTCCCTGGCAGTAATCTCTACCACCATGGATATTCTGGGTGACGCGAGCAAGCGGATCCAGCCCCTGTTTGTCACCGTAGATCCCAAGCGGGACACGGCGGTGGTGTTGGAGAAGTATGTAGGCTATTTCCATCCCAGGATTATCGGACTGACCGGTTCTCTTGAGTTTGTGGAGCGTGCCGCCCGCAACTACAAGGTGCGCTACGAGAAGGTGGTCAACGAAGGGGATAGTCCTGATCGCTACTGGATGGACCATACTGCTTCGGTCTACCTGATGGGGCCGGATGGAAAATTTCTGGCAAAATTCGCCCATGGGATCTCAGCACAAGTGCTGGCGGACAAGATTAAACCCTATCTCTGAGGGGCGTAATGAGTGCCTGTCTAGATGTGCGCCAATTAGTATAATCGGCACCAATGGTGGACGACTCCAAGGGCCTTGAATGCTGATTACCGAGATACTGGCACGCAATGCCAGGATGTATGGAGATGAGATCGCTCTGGTGGAGCGCGAACCGGCGGTCGGCGGGCGTCGTGAGATCACCTGGAGAGAGTTCGACTGCGAGGCCAGCCGGTTTGCCAGCGCCCTGATTGCCCATGGAGTGAAGAAGGGTGATCGGGTGGTGCATCTGATGATGAACTCTCTGGAGTGGTTGCCCACCTACTTCGGTATTCTGCGCAGTGGCGCATGGGCGGTGCCTCTCAATTTCCGTTTCGAAGCGGAGGTGATACAGGCCTGTAGTGAACTGGCCGGAGCACGGGCCGTTCTTTTCGGCGAAGAGTTTGTCGAACGTATCACTGCGATCAAGGGGGTGTTGGATAAGTGTGTTCAGCATTACCTGTTTGTCGGGCGGGATGAAGCTTGCCCTCACTATGCGGTGCGATATGCTGATTTTGTCGCCAAGGCCGAAACAGTCGTGCCTGCTGTATCCCTGCAGATTACCGATGATGCCGCCCTCTACTTTACCTCAGGTACCACCGGCTTGCCTAAGGGTGTGCGGCTTAGCCACCGCAACCTGGAGCACGCCTGTTATGTCGAAAACCGTCACCACAACCAGACTCACGAAGATACCTTTCTCTGTATCCCGCCCCTCTACCATACCGGTGCAAAGATGCACTGGTTTGGCCACTTCATTGTCGCTGCCCGTGGGGTTATCCTCAAGGGGGTGAAGCCGGAGTGGATTCTGCAGGCGGTATCAGAAGAGCGGGCTACGGTAGTCTGGCTGTTGGTTCCCTGGGCCCTCGATATCCTTGCCGCTATTGACAGTGGTGAAATCGACATCAGCCGGTACCGGCTCTCCCACTGGCGCTTGATGCATATCGGTGCACAGCCGGTGCCGCCGACTCTGATCAAGGAGTGGAAGCGGCACTTTCCACACCATGAATACGATACCAACTACGGCCTGACTGAGAGTACAGGGCCTGGCTGTGTCCACCTCGGTATTGAAAACAGCCACAAGATTGGAGCTATTGGGGTGCCTGGATTTGACTGGGAGTGCCGTATTGTTGATTTTGATTGCAAGGATCTGCCGGACGGCGAGGCGGGTGAGCTGTTGGTGAAGGGGCCGGGGGTGATGAAGGATTATTACAGAAACCCGGAAGCGACCCTTGAGACCCTGCATGACGGCTGGCTCCATACCGGTGATATCGCCAAGCGGGACGCTGATGGGTTCCTCTGGCTAGTGGATCGCAAGAAAGACCTGATCATCAGCGGTGGCGAGAATATCTCGCCGGTTGAGATTGAGCACTTCTTTATGGCTCATCCCAAGGTGCATGATATCGGCGTTATCGGTACACCTGATGTGCGCTTGGGAGAGCAGGTCACCGCGGTTATCCAGGCCAAGGGTGGCAGGTGCTGAGTGAAGAGGAGGTGTGCCGGTTTGCAGAAGGGCTACCCCGCTACAAACGCCCCCGGGTGATCCACTTTGATCAGGTGCCACGCAATGCCACCGGCAAAATCGAGAAGCCGAAACTGCGAGAGAAGTATGCCAAATAGATAAAGCGAATAGTGGAACGCAGAGGGCGCAGAGCGACACAGAGAAAGGCTGGTTAAGCAGGGAGTGCTCTACATGGCGTCATACTTTGCGTGGGAGTGAGCAGTGGGTGAGATGGTAGGCAGCAAATTACCTTTGTGCCTCTGCGCTTCTCCGTGTTCTCTGTGATCCTATCTCCAGGGTCGAGAAGGTATCCATCCGCTGGTAGAATGGCCTGATGGATGTCTCTCATATTCTCGATGATCTCAATGATGCCCAGCGTGATGCCGTCTCGGCACCGCCTGGGGGTGCGCTGGTACTGGCCGGTGCGGGTAGTGGTAAAACACGGGTGCTGGTACACCGTATCGCCTGGTTGATCCAGGTGGTGGGGGCTTCGCCCTGGAACATTCTCGCGGTCACCTTTACCAATAAGGCGGCGCGGGAGATGAAAGGGCGCATCGAAGAGCTGCTGGGCCACCCGACGGGGGGCATGTGGGTCGGCACCTTTCACGGCCTTGCTCACCGTCTGCTGCGCGCCCACTGGCAGGAGGCTAAGCTTCCCCAGAGTTTCCAGATTCTCGACAGTGATGATCAGTTTCGTATGATCAAGCGGCTGATGAAGGCACTCGATTTGGACGAGACGCGTTGGCCGCCACGGCAGGTACAGTGGTTTATCAACGGCCAGAAGGATGAGGGGCGGCGACCCCAGCATCTGGATGACGGTGGTGATCCTTTTCAGCGTCAGATGATACGCCTCTACCGTGAGTATCAGGAGGGGTGTGACCGTACCGGTGCGGTGGATTTCGCAGAACTGCTGCTGCGGGCCCATGAGCTGTTGCGGGATAGGCCAGATATTCTTCAGCACTATCAGGAGCGGTTTCAGCATATTCTGGTGGATGAGTTTCAGGACACCAACGCCATACAGTACGCATGGCTGCGGCTACTCGCTGGTCCTCGCAACAACCTTTTTGCAGTTGGTGACGATGATCAGTCGATCTACGGCTGGCGTGGCGCCCGGGTGGAGAATATTCGTGATTTCCAGAAAGACTACCCCACTGCTCCCCTGGTGAAGCTGGAACAGAACTATCGCTCCACCGGTACCATCCTTAAGGCCTCCAATGCGGTGATTGCCCGTAACCCCTCCCGCCTTGGCAAGGAGCTCTGGACCGCCGGCAGTGAGGGCGAGCCGATCAGCCTCTACGCCGCCTTCAACGAGGTGGATGAGGCGCGTTTTGTTGTAGATCGTCTACGCAGTTTTATCAATGATGGACACGTCCGCTCGGAAGTGGCTATTCTCTATCGCTCCAACGCCCAGTCACGCCTCTTTGAGGAGGCGCTGATTCAGGCCCAGATTCCCTATCGTGTCTATGGCGGCCAGCGCTTCTTTGAGCGGGCGGAGATCAAGGATGCCCTTGCCTACCTGAGAATGGTCGCCAGCCCGGAAGACGATCCCTCTTTCGAGCGCTCGGTGAACATGCCCCCTCGGGGCATAGGTGCCCGTACTATGGATGCGGTGCGAGCCCACGCCCGGGACTTCGGCTGCTCTTTGTGGCGCGCTGCTCGCGAGCTGGTGGCGGGTGGCGGCATGACCAAGCGGGCCTCGACAGCCCTAAGTGGTTTTCTTGACCTGATCGATGAGCAGCGGGTGGATACCGAGGGGTTGGCGCTGCACGAGATGGCAGATCAGGTGATCTCAGTCGCCGGTCTTGAGGCACACTTCAAGAAGAGCCGGGATGGCAAGGGGCTGGACCGTATCGAAAACCTGGAGGAACTGGTCGAGGCGACACGGCAGTTCTCCCAAGAGGCACTGGTCATGGGAGAGGAGAGCGACGCGCCGGAGATGGATGACCTTACCGCCTTTCTCGCCCACGCCGCCCTGGAGGCGGGAGAAGCTCAGGGAGATGCTTACGAAGAGTGCGTGCAGTTGATGACGCTGCACTCCGCCAAGGGGCTGGAGTTTCCCCTGGTCTTTATTACCGGCCTGGAAGAGAAGCTCTTTCCCCACAGCATGTCGAGCGAAGACCCTGAGCGGCTGGAGGAGGAGCGGCGTCTCTGCTACGTCGGTATGACACGCGCCATGGAGCAGCTCTATCTCACTTATGCCGAGAGTCGCCGTCTCCACGGTAGTGAGAGCTACCCCTCGCCATCGCGTTTTCTGCGTGAGATCCCCCCGGAGTTGATACAGGAGGTGCGTGCCCGGCCCCTGGTGAGTCGTCCGCTCTACGCTTCATCGCCCACCGCTTTTGTTGCTAATGAGGGTGTTTTCCAACTCGGCCAGCGGGTGAGCCATGCCAAATTTGGCGAGGGCGTGGTACTCAATGCAGAGGGGTCGGGCGGCGGTGCCAGGGTGCAGGTCAATTTTGCTGATGTCGGGGCCAAGTGGTTGGTGGTGGCCTACGCCAATCTTCAACCGTTGTGAATTGGCTTATTAGGGAGACTCTGATCAAGTCATGATTGCTTTACGCAGGCTAAAATTGCCCCAATTCGTTCCGAAGATCGCAGCAATAGAATGGCTATTACCGCTCACTTCGAAACAAATTGGGAACAATTTTATCTCAGCCTAAATCTAACCAGACTTAATCAGAGGCTCCCTGGCTTTCAATAGGCAAACTATAGCG